>Ga0075430_100003727_pt1 | contig 12809 bp, 9 predicted proteins | sample RhiMetdeltSRZDD4_FD_75294 | JGI IMG/M metagenome (GOLD analysis project Ga0075430, IMG submission 75294) | Populus rhizosphere microbial communities from Tennessee, USA - Rhizosphere MetaG P. deltoides SRZDD4 | ecosystem: Host-associated > Plants > Roots > Rhizosphere > Soil | place: USA... | reverse complement strand
TGATACGGGCCCGCGTGCTCATCGACACCCCTCGTCGCTACTACTAGGAGCCGAGTCGGGCGGACATGAAAGTCCGCCTCTACACGAGCTAATTGGTAGCGGCGGCTGGCGGCGGCACGATCATGATGATCGTGGGAAACCGCGCAGGCTGTGCTCCGCGTACCGGATTGGGATAACCCTTTGACCCGCCAAACGTCCAGTCCTTGATCGTGACGCTCGGCGGAAACGCCATTGTCTCGTCTCGGAAACGGCCGATCTCGAACATGTGCGTGGGTGGTTCTTCAAAGACGAGATTGCCGCGGTCTTTGAGCTGCGTACGGTAGTAGGTGACGAGGTCGGCGAATGGTGCCGTGGTCCCGAAGACGTAGTACCGCTGCCCGCGGCCAGCCTCATACGACGTGAGGAACTGCGCCGTTGGATACAGGGGGACGGGCATGGCAGGCACTGCCGCGGCTGGCGGAGCGGCCGACTGTGGTGGCGGCTGCACCGTCGCGGGTGGCCGTTGCACGGGTGGCGGTTGTGGGGCCGGCTGCGCGGACCCTGTCTGGGCAGGTGACGGCGCGGCGACAGGCGGTGTCGGTGGGGGGCCTCCCGGTCGCGGGAAAGGCTGAGGGGTTTGGCCGCCAGCCGTCGTCGCCACAAGCGTCGCCATCAGGGCGAAAATCCAGCGTGCAGTCCGCATGATGCCCATTATAGAAGTGGGCGACCTGAACTGAGGTCGCCTGACATGTCTTCTGAAGCTTTTCGCGGCCAGCGCATGTCGCATCTCTGGCCCCTATCTTGCCTCGAACGCGGATAAGCCCAGCGATGGGTAGGCCCGATCCGGGCCTTCGGCGCTTGGCGGGAAGGCGGCCTCACGTGGACGACTTCGACATCGCGCAAAGCAAGATCGGCAATTCAGCCCAGCGGGTTGTGGACCGTGCCCTCGAGGAATCCAGGCGCCGGGACCACGACCAACTGACGACCGAGCACATTTTCCTGGCGTTCGCGCAGGTGGAATGGGACACGTTCGCTCAGGTGATGGGCGACCTCGAGTTGAACCCCCATGACGTGCTCCACGCCCTCGAGGAACAGTTGCGCAAGGTCCCGGCCACAGTCGGTGGCGATCTTCGCGTAGCTCCTGAAACCAAGCTCGCCTTCAAGCTTGCCTTTCACCAGGCCAGCCGTGCCGGCCGGCAATCGATCGAATCCTCGGACCTCTTTGCGGCAATCTTCGAGGAGACACACGGCGGTCCCGTCTCGGTATTGCGGAGCCATGGTGTTGAGCCGGAGGTGCTCGTCTCGCGCATTGCGACCCGCATGCGCGACAACGAAGTGCGCGAGGAACAGTTGCGCAAGCGCTTTGAGCTTCCGCCGTTTCTCAAGCACTTCGCCACGAACCTCAACCTGCTCGCACGCCAGGACAAAGTGTCGCCCGTGTACGGGCGCGACCACGAGATTCAACAGGTCCTGGAAATTCTCTGTCATCGAGACCGCTCGAACTCGGTCATGCTCATCGGTGAACCTGGCGTCGGAAAGACCGCCATCGTAGAAGGTCTCGCGCGCCGCATCGAGTTCGAACCTGATACGGTGCCGTCTCGTCTTCGCGAGTGTCAGGTCGTGAACCTGAGCATGAATTCGATGGTGGCGGGGACCATGCTCCGAGGGATGTTCGAGGATCGCATCCAGAATGTCATTCGCGAAATCAAAGAGCGGCCGAACCTCATCCTCTTCGTAGACGAAGCGCACACGATTGTCGGTGCCGGCTCGGCACTCGGGGCGCCGTCCGACGCAGCGAACATCCTCAAGTCGGTGCTCGCGCGCGGTGAAGTTCGAATGATTGGCGCAACGACGCTCAGCGAGTACAAGGAGTACATCCAGGAAGACGAGGCCCTGGCGCGTCGCTTCCGGACCGTTCAGGTAAACGAGCCATCGATCGAAGAAACCAGGAAGATCCTGTACAACGTTCGCGCGAGGCTCGAGCGGAACTATTCGGTGCGCCTCCTGGATGAAGCGATCGATCTCGCGCTCGAAATGGCGCCTCGATACCAGCGGCACCTGCATTTACCCGACAAAGTGATTGGCTGGCTGGACACCGCCGCGGTGCGCGCGGAGATCGATCGACGTTGGGAGGTCGAAGCATCCGATGTTGTCGCCGTCGTCTCGAGTGCGGCCCAGATTCCGAACGATATGGTGTTCCGCGACGTAGGCGATCGCTTCAGCGACATCGAAAAGAGACTTGGGCGTCGCGTCATCGGTCAGAAGAAGGCCGTAGAGGCGCTTGCGCACCGGCTGGTTCTCAATAAGGGTCCGCTCAAGGGTAGTTTCGACAGACCCGATGGCGTTCTCCTGTTTCTGGGACCCACGGGTGTCGGGAAGACCGAGCTTGCCAAGGCGGCCGCGGAGTTTTTGTTCGGCGACGACAAGAAGATGATTCGGATCGACATGTCCGAATATCAGGACGGCGGCGTGTCAGTGAGCAAGCTGATCGGGATGCCGCGAGGGATCGTAGGAAGCGAGCGGGGGGGCATCCTGACCAATCAACTCAGGGACAATCCGTGTTCGGTGATCCTGCTTGACGAGATCGAGAAGGCGAGCCCGAGCCTCTTGAACGTCTTCCTTCAGGCGTTTGACGAGGGCTGGATCACTGACGGCCGTGGCAAGCGTGTCTACTTATCGGATGCGATTGTCATCATGACGTCGAATGCCGGCTCCGAACACTTCCGGAAGCTGCAGAGTCCGATGGGGTTCCGATCGGGCCACGTGCCGCTCGATCAGGTCCAGGGAGAGGTTACGCGTGAACTCGAACGCCGCTTCTCACCCGAATTCCGGAACCGGATCGATCAAGTGGTGCTGTTCCAGCCGCTGACGAGAGATGAGGTGCGCGAGATTGCGCTGAAGTACATCGACGAAATCACGGAGACATTACGTCGATCCGGAAAGACGCTCACAGTGGAGCCCGCGGCTCTCGATCAACTCGTGGCTGACGGATACAGCCCGGCGTACGGTGCCCGTTTCCTGAAGCGGTTGATCGAAGACAAGCTCAAGCTGCCGCTCAGCCAGCGTTGGAAGGAGTCCAACGCTTTCCGTGCGACGCTGAAGGACGGGCAGTTCACGGTTGATCCGGTAGGTCCGTGGCTCGTGTCGAGTGCCGGCCCTGACGCGATTGCGGTGTAGTGGGTGATACGTAGGCCGGGTCTTTAGACCCGGCTCGGCGGTGGGTCTGACGACCCGCCCTACGTACCCTATGCGGAGCCGCTCGCCACGCGGCTCCGCCAATACTCCAGCAGGTCGTCCACCATCTGGTCGAAGCCGATCTTCGGTGCCCATCCGGTAGCCGCGCGCAGCTTCGACGCATCGCCGACGAGCAGCGGCATGTCATGAGGACGCAAGCGCGTCGGATCTGTGTCGACGCGGATAGCGACCGATGCCCTGGCGAGAAGGGCGTCCAGTATCTCCCGCATGGATCGAGCGATTCCCGAGGCCACGTTGTAGATCGCGCCGGGTTCGCCGGCAGCCATCAGACGAACGTACGCTGCCACAACGTCGCGAACGTCCGTGAAGTCCCGCTTCGCTTCGAGGTTTCCGACCTTGAGAACCGGGTCCATCGTGCCGCTCTCAATCAGTGCTACCTGTCGCGCCATGCTTGGGGCGACAAACGCCGGCGTCTGCCGTGGACCGGTGTGGTTGAACGATCGAGTTGCCACAACGTCCAACCCGTCCTCGGCGATTGCCCGGAGGCCGAGGCGTTCCTGCGCGAACTTGCTGAGCGCATAGGGGCTGACTGGGGTCACCGCGTGATGCTCGTCGATAGGCGCAGACGAGGACGCGTACACCGTGGCCGACCCGGGTAAGAGAACCCGGCACGCGCGTCCTTCCAAACGAAGTGCATCAAGAAGATGGTGCGTGCCGATGACGTTGTGGGCGAGCGGTGTAGCCGTGTCGTGCCAGGACGTGGCGACGTGTGGTGAACCGGCGCAGTGGTAGACGATTGTCGGCTTCGCCTCTCTCACGGCCTGGCCGACCGACGTTCGGTCCATCAACTCGACACGCTGCCACTGAGCATGCGACTCGAGCGACCCTGGCGGCGCCGATCGCGTCCACGCGAACATCTCGTGGCCCGATAACAGTTCAACGAGGTGACTCCCGGCAAAGCCGGCGGCGCCAGTCACGAGAATCCGTTCAGCCATTGGACAAGACCGCTAGTTCCCGCCGAAAGCGCCGAAGAAGTTCGAGAACGTTCCGAGCCCCGCGAGAACGAATGACATGTTGAAGCGTCGATCCGAGGATACCGGATAGCTGCTCGACTGCGGGAAGTTGAACTTCTGGAACTCCATCTGAATCCCGCAGCACTGTGCGAGGTAAGACAGTTGCACGCTCTGGCTCACCACGTAGCCTTGCGTAATGCTCCAACTGAGTGAATGGGCGGTCGTGACACGCCCACCTCGCATCCGAACGGAGTTTGTCGTCGAGAGGTAGTCGTCGGGCTTGGACGTGTTCGACAGGTGCCGGCGGCTGAAGTTTACGCTGCTTCGCGCGCGCGAAAGGTCGATGCTGCTGCCGACGGTGAGCACCTGGAGGCCTCCGCCCGATACGTCGTACTCGACGCGGGTGGTGGCGTCAACGGTGGAGCTGGGTGACACCCGGGCGCTCAACGCGATCGGAGAAAGGTCCACCTGCTTTCGCGACGTCGAGGCGCTTGAGTATCCCGTGTCGTACTGGCTGGATTGGGGATTGGAGTAGTAGGTCTGCTGGATGCCGACGGTTACGAACTCGCGCGTTTGACCCCGCACCCCGTCCACCGTTGGTGCACGATAGAAAAACCGATTGTTCAAACCATACGTGTAGCGACTGGCGCCGGCGACGACGAAATCCGAGCTGTCGGACAGCAGTGGCGTCCTCGTGGCGCTCTCGAAGTTGGTCGTGTAGTCAACCGCCAGGGTTGGTTCGATGACGTGTTTGAGACGTTCCGCGAAACCCTTCTCCTGCAGATCCCAGATTCGAGTAAAGACCGGACCGACGACCTCGGTACGCAGCGCGAGGTACTGCCGCAGGTACGACTCAGGCACCACGTTCCCCGTGGGGTCGAAGCTCTTTGAATAGAACGTCGTCCGGTAGCTGGCGCTCGAGTTCACCGACAGATAGGTCAGGCGCGACAGTGGTACGCGAAGCGTCGGCGTGGCGTCGGCCCGGTTGAGACTCTTGTCGAGCGTCACGACTCCGTCGCTGATCGATCGGTACGGCAGATACGCGAACTCGCTGCTGATCGAACCGTAGATCGGGGTCTTGAACAGACGTTGCGGCGCGAGATTCGCCGTGAGCCTTGGCGCGCCACCGTAGACGAGCGATCGAGACGTGCTGCTGAACGACTCGTTGCGCTGATAGAGGGCACTTGCCGCCAGTGGGCCCTGTACGGTGTTCACGCCGGCTTCGACCGTGCGATTCCGACGCGTAGCCTGATACAGGTCCTGGTGGTAGAGCTGCTGGGTGATGAAGTCGCTGAAGTACTCCATCCGCAGGTGTCCCCGCGTTCTGCGCCCGAGCGCCTGAGAGGCCGTGCCATTCAGCTCGAAGCTGCTGCCTCCAGGCTGGAACGTCGTGACGCCGTTCTGGGTTATCGGCGACTCCTGTTTAGCGAGGCGATAGAGACGCACGTTGCCTCGCGATTGCGGTCCTGACACGTAGCGGTACTCCGCACCGACGCCTTGACCGCCGCGGCTGAACCAGTCGTAAAACAGCGTGGCATCCTGGCTGCGGTTGATCGCCCAGAAGAAGGCGTTGCTGATGGCTTGTCCGCGAACGGTTGACGAACCGTAGGACGGGAGCAGGAACCCGGTCGCCCGTTCGTCCTCCTGAATCGGGTAGTACATCACCGGCAGATAGAACACCGGCACGCCTTTGACACGAAGGATCGTGTTTCGCGCGAAGGCGTATTCATCGAGGCTGAGGAGGACGCTCCCGCTTGTGACCTCCCAGCGCGGTGTCGGCTGAACGCAGGTTGTAAAACCGCCGTTCGTTATTCTGTAGCGACGCGGCGCGATCTTCTCGAGTTGTTGGCCGTAGAAGTAGACGTCCGGATCCTGGTCCCCAAACGGAAGGCGATCCGCCTTGGGTCCGAGCGAGAGAATTCCTGACGCCTGTCTGAAGATGCCCGTTCCCTTCTCGGTGTTGTAATCCGCTTCATCAGCGGCGATTCGACCCTCGGGGCTCGCGAACACCACGTTTCCATGAGCGACCAGCCGATTGGTGTCCGTGTAGACGTCTACTTCGTCGGCGGCAAATGAGATCTGGTTTCCTTCAATTTCAACGTCGCCGGTCAGGCGCAGGTGAGTGGGGGAGACCTGTTCGAATCGCCACTGTGTGTACTTGGAAAAGATCCCGAGAAGGGGGGCTGGCGCGGACGAATCAGGCGGAGATGGCGTCGGCGCCGGGGTCTGCGCGAGCACCGGCGTGATGCCAAGCATCAGCGTTGTCGCGATCGCACAGGTGCACCGGCGCAGGAAAGTCACGAATCACCGCAGGATAGCACGCTCCCTCAGCACGTCGCGGACCGCGCCGGCGAGGAAGATTGAGCCCGCCACGCATACAGTTCGGCCGTGCGACAGGGCGCGGTCGAGAGCCGCTCCCGGAAGCGGCTCGACGTGAATCTCCCGCGCTGGAGCCAGAGCACGTACGTGCTCGGCAAGCTCCTCTGCCGGCATTGCCCGTCGCGTTGTTGCCGCTGTGGCAACAACGGTCGAGGTTACGGGCAGCAGGGCCTCGAGAATTCCCGTTGCGTCCTTGTCTTTCATGAGGCCGAGCACGAGCGGAGGGCGCTCTGGGTACCAGCGTGCGAGGTGCCCGGCGAGTGCTCGCGCACCGTCCGGATTGTGCGCCGCGTCGATGAGCACCTGCCGGCCATCGGGATAATCAATCAGCTCAAGTCTTGCCGGCCAGCGCGCCTCCGACAGTCCCTGTGCGATCGCGGTTGCGGAGACGTCGATGCCAGCTTCGCCCAATGCCTCGAGGACCCGTACGGCAACCACGGCGTTGCCAACCTGATGCTCTCCGCTCAGCCCCAGCGTCAACGGGCCGTATCTCGCAAGGGGTGTCTGCAGGGTGAGATTGGCCGACACAGTCTCGAATGTCGTCTCGACTGTGGTCCCATCGAAGCACGCCACGACCCGCGCGTTGCGATCTCTGGCGATGCTTCTGATGACGGTGGTGGCCTCGCCAGGAAGGCTGCCGGTCACGAGCGTCATCCCCGGTTTGATGATTCCCGCCTTCTCGAAGGTGATAGCGGCCAGGGTATTGCCAAGATATTGCTGGTGGTCGAATCCGATGGATGTAATGGCTCCGACGACAGGAACGACAACGTTCGTCGCATCAAAACGGCCGCCGAGACCGACCTCTACGACGGCGACCTCGACCCTGGCGCGACGAAACAGTTCAAACGCGATGGCGGTCGTTGCCTCGAAGAAGGTTGGCTGGGCCAGCAGTTCGCCGGAGCGCACGAGGCGATCGGCGCAGTCGAGGACGTCACGTCCGGCGGCGTCGAGGTCTGCCTGTGATACAGGCTCCGCTCCGATGACGAAGCGCTCTCGCAGTTCGCTGAGGTGTGGCGAGGTATAACGAGCGCTTCTGTGGCCTGCGTTCAGGAGCGCCTCGTGGACCATGGCGGTCACGGACCCTTTTCCATTCGTGCCCGCGACGTGCACGGACCGAAAGGTTCGCTCAGGATGGTCGAGCGCCCGGCAGAGTTGCCCGATATTCTCAAGCCCCAGCTTGATGCCGATGAATTCAAGCGCGAGCAGGCGGTCGATCACGGGTGGACGCGCCAGGGCGTCAGTTCTGGAGGGCAGTTGACGCGGCCACCACGGGCACCGCCACTGTGACGTCGACGACGGGCTCGATCCTCATGAAACGCAGGGCACCGGCGATCGCCGCTTTCATCTCGCGGCGGTCCACCACCAGGTCCAGCATTCCGTGCTCGATGAGGAATTCGCTTCGTTGAAATCCCTCGGGCAGCTTCTGTCGGATGGTCTGTTCGATAACCCGCGGTCCAGCGAAGCCGATGAGCGCCTTCGGCTCGGCGATGTTCAGGTCGCCAAGCATTGCAAAGCTCGCTGTGACGCCACCCGTTGTTGGATCGGTCAGTACCGAAATGTACGGGAGCCTGGCCTTTGCGAGGCGGGCGAGAGCGGCAGAGACCTTCGCCATTTGCATGAGCGACAACGCGCCTTCCATCATGCGCGCGCCACCGGAGCACGACACGATGATCACGCCCCTGCGCTCCTCGATGGCCAGTTCGATACCGCGCGTGATCTTCTCGCCCATCACGACGCCCATGCTTCCACCGATGAATGCGTACTCCATGGCCGCGATCACCACCGGAAGCCCTTCGAGGTGGCCGGTCGCCACGATGATCGCGTCGTTCAGGCCTGTGGCTTCAATCGCTTTGCGCAGTCGATCGCGATAGGCCTTGGTGTCTGAAAACTGCAAAGGGTCGTTCGAGATGAGGTTCGAGAAGTGTTCCGTCCATTCGGACTCGTCCAGCAGGGTCCGGAGACGCTCCGCTGCGCTCAGGCGGAAGTGATGGCCGCACTTCGGACAGACGCTGAGGTTCTTCTCAAGGTCCTTGTTGTAGATGATCTGGGAACAATCCGGACACTTGACCCAGAGACCTTCGGGGACCCGACTCGGATTCTCGACGGTCGATGAGGCCATGGGCTTCCGGGTCTTCTTGAACCATGCCATGTCAGTGGACATTACTTCAGGTCGGCTGCCAAAAGTCAAAGGCAGCCGGCGGACGGGTTCACGTGCGCGGAACGTAGTACTGCGTGCCTCGATTCATCGAGCGGATCTGGCGGATGAGATCGTCCAGCGCCTTATCGCTCGCATGGAGCTCCAACTCAGACGTTTCAACGACTAGAAGCGGCGTGGCCGTGTAATGAAAGAAGAAATGCTTGTAGGCCTCGTTCATTTCCTGGACGTAAGCGGGGTCCAGGTCGAGTGCCTCCTGCTCGGGGTCTCGTTCACGGTCGCGCAACCGTCGCAGCAGCACGTCGGTTGGAGCCTGGAGGTAGACGACGAGGTCTGGAGCCGGAACGTCCTTCGCAAGCAGGTCATACAGACGCTGGTAGATAAAGAGCTCGTTGTCGTCGAGGTTGAGGTAGGCGAAGATCTTGTCCTTGTCGAACACGTAGTCACAGATCGTCGTCTGCGTGAAGAGGTTCGCCTGCTGGAGCGCCAGAAGCTGGCGATGTCGGCTGAGCAGGTAGAAGAGCTGAGCCTGGAGCGCCGCGCCGGCACGGCCACCATAGAAGTCGACGAGAAAGGGATTGTCGGATTCCTCGAGTACGGCGGTGGCGTCGAGTCGTGTCGCCAGGCGTTCAGCGAGCGATGTCTTGCCGACCCCGATCGGACCCTCGATCGCGATGTAATGAAAGGGCATTGTGTCGTCGGCGCGTCCAGGGCACGCCGCGCACGCATGCTATCATCCCGAGGTCGATGACGATGGCTTCGTGCTCGAAGACCGACGGCGGCTTCGTGCGCGCGAGGTCGCAGGGCGTGCGAATCGGCCTCACTGTGGCGCTCGCTCTCGTTGCTTCTGCGTGCGCCAGCCTCCCTCCCGCGCCGCCAGCACCGATCGAACCGCCTCGAGCCACTTGGGAACAAAAGCTGACTTGGATGCTGCGGCTCGAGGATCAGCGCCTCATCCGAGATCCCGATGCGTCTGTGCCCGCGGTGCTGGTTCCCGCCACGGCAACCACACCGGCTGTTGTTGCGCCATTGCCGCCATCGGATCTCATTCGCCTCCTCGCTGATGACGAAGGCCGCGTTCGCCGCCGAGCGGCCCTGGCGCTCGGACGCGTCGGTCTGCTCGATGGCGTGGGCGCGCTCGCCGAGCGCCTTCAGCGTGATGAAGAGTTCGAAGTTCGCCAGATGGCGGCCTTCGCTCTCGGCCTGATCGGCGCGCAGAACGGACGAACTCCGCTGCTCACCGCGCTTGGTGATCCGAATCCGGTCGTGCAGGGCCGCGCCGCCGAGGCGCTGGGCCTGATCGGCAGTCGCGACGATGCCCCTGCGGTGAGTGCGATGGTGGCCGCCCACATCAGGGCCGGAGTCCTCGCTGGGATTGATCCCGACTCGCTCGAACCCTCTCCCGCGCCGGCGATTGAAGCCGCGCGTCTTGGGATTTTCGCGCTGGCGCGCCTGGGATCGTACGAGTCCCTTGCCGCGGCCACGCTCGACTCCATGGGCCAGCCGGTCTCGCGCTGGTGGCCAGTCGCCTACGCACTCCAGCGGATTGGCGATCCACGTGCGTCCACCCCGCTCCTGACCCTGCTCTCCACCCCGGGACGGTATACGGCCGCCTTTGCGGCCAAGGGACTCGCCTCCCTGAAGACTCCCGGGGCAGCGGAGTCTTTGCGACGAATTGTCGAAGCCCGCCTGGCACCACGTGCGGTCTTGATTCAGTCGATCCGGGCACTGGGAGCGCTGGCCGACACCGACTCCGCGCCTGCGCTGCAGCGCGTCATCATTGATCCTCGTGCGGAGCTGATTTTACGCGTTGAGGCCCTCGAGGCTCTGGGTTCAGCCGGAACGCGCGCCAACGTGGACTTGTTGCTCGATCTGCTGTCGGACACCGTTCCCGGGATTCGTGGTGGGGCGATGCGGGCGCTTGCGCGGATCGATCCCGACACGTTCATCGTGACCCTGTCTGGTCTGGACCCCGATCGTGAGTGGATGGTGCGCGTGGCGCAGGCCGGTGCGCTCGCGTCCCTTCCGCCGGAACAGGGTGGAGCCAGGCTCCTGGCGATGCTCCAGGACAGGGATCAGCGAGTTGCCGCTGCCGTAATCCCGGTGCTGGTTGCCACCAAGTCACCAGATGCCGCACGCATTCTCACCGAGAAGCTTGGTGCTGACGACTTCGGGACGCGCGCGGCCGCTGCGGCCGGGTTGGCCGAACTACGCGTCACCGCAGCCGTACCGGCGCTCGTGGCCGCCTACCGGAATGCGGTTGGCGACAGCACCTACGTGGCTCGTGCCGCCGCGCTTGCCGCCCTTCACGCTCTCGATCCGATGGCGGCGCGACCACTGCTCGAAGAAGCCCTCATGGATCGCGAGTGGGTGGTGCGCCTGCGGGCAGCGGCGCTGCTCGCAGAGCAAGGTGTGGCGACGCTCCCAGCGACGATTCGCCCGACGACGGCCAGTAAGCCCGTGACCGACCCGTCATGGGAACCCTTGCTCAAGCCGCAGTTTTCTCCCCATGCGTTTGTCGAGACCGACCGGGGTGTAATCGAGATCGAACTGGCCGTGAACGATGCCCCACGGACGGTGCAGAACTTCGTCACCCTCGCGCGTACGGGCTTCTTCAACGGTATGGCCATTCATCGAGTGGTGCCGGACTTTGTCGTGCAGGCAGGCGATCCCCGCGGGGACGGCGAAGGCGGACCGGGCTTCACGATTCGCGACGAGCTGAATGAACTTCCCTATCTGCGCGGCACCGTCGGTATGGCGCTCGACTGGAAGGACACCGGCGGAAGTCAGTTCTTCATCACGCACTCGCCCCAGCCGCACCTCGACGCGCGCTTTACTGCGTTCGGCAGGGTCGTCGAGGGCATGGACGTCGTCGAGCAGCTCGTGCCGTGGGATGTGATTCGTCGCGTGCGTATCTGGGATGGCGTCACGATGACGCCTTAGGCGGATCGAGAGAAGCGTCGAAACATTACGGGCGGGAAAAAAAAAGGGGTGCTCTACGAGCACCCCTTAAAGAGTCGATGAAGAACTACCGCTTTTTCGCGGCCTTCTTCTTTGCGCCCTTGGCAGCCTTCTTGGCCATGTGCATCTCCTATAGGTTGCGCGGCTCAACCTCCGACGACCGCATGGCCGTCACAACGGGTGGGCTGAGCCATCCACCCTCATACCAGATGTAGATTACGGGCCGTGTCTGCGCGCTGTCAAGCACAAAAGCGCGGAAGTTGTCAAAAAAAGTCGAACCGGCCCACGCCCAATCTCAACGCGCGTGTCAAGTTTCGACGACGTGTTCGTGCGTGCAGAAACCACGCGGAACGAACGAGCGAGTGATCGGGCGACGCATCACACACCGGGCGCACGCCGAAGCGTTGAGAGTCGTGCAATCGCGCGCTGTGCTGCGTCCTTTGTGCGTTCGTCGGCGCCGAAGACGCCTGCCGCCCGCGTGAACATTTCGATCGCGCGTGTGCGGGTACCCATCTGCTCGAAGATGCTCGCAGCATCGAGACACGCATAGCCATAGAACGTTGGGGGCAACGCTGGCGGGTGAGAGGCCACGATCTGTTCGAGCAGCGGCAATGCGGCGACTGCGTTGTTTTGCGCCAGATGGACCCGCGCCAGACGATATCTGGCGACCGGTTCGTCCGGACGCAGGGCGAGTGACTGACCAAGAAGACGAGCGGCGTCGGCCATCGCACCCCGTTCAAACGCCCGCCAGCCTTCGATAGAGAGTCGATAGGCACGGGCGGTGTCGGCGTTTGGCGTGGTTCGTAAACCCGTACGCGCGCGCGCCGCAACTCTCAGCGGATCGCCATCCCCGGCCGCAGTGATGGCTTGACGATAGGCCTCGACCGCTTCAGCCCTCGATCCCAGCCGGTCGAGTGCCTGCCCACGAAGCAGCCAGGCCTGGGCAACGGCTGCGAATGGCGCGGTGGCCGCCGCTTGAATCACGGCACGCAGGTGGTCGAGCGCCAGGTCGGACTCGTACAGGCGATCCAGTTGAGTGGCGATGCCGAGGCGTGCTCGTGCGTCGGCCATCGGTGCGACCGCGAGGCGCCCGTCCTGCGCCGCGGTGAGCAGGGCCTGCCATGAGC
>Ga0075430_100003726_pt1 | contig 12810 bp, 15 predicted proteins | sample RhiMetdeltSRZDD4_FD_75294 | JGI IMG/M metagenome (GOLD analysis project Ga0075430, IMG submission 75294) | Populus rhizosphere microbial communities from Tennessee, USA - Rhizosphere MetaG P. deltoides SRZDD4 | ecosystem: Host-associated > Plants > Roots > Rhizosphere > Soil | place: USA... | reverse complement strand
AGCGCAAAATGAGCAACTTCCGCCTCAAGCGCCCGCCAGATCCGACCGCTCACACCACGCTGCCCGCTACCACCCCTCCTGCCGTCCGCATCCTTTGGCCCTAAACTTACTGGTATTGATCCTAACCCGCCTCTGCTACGTCGCCGTCACCGTCGGTGAGTGAGGTGGGCGGGTTAGGGTCGTGAGGCCTGGCCTCGGACGTCGAAAACCCGCCCCTACGTTGGGCGCGAGCGTCACCTCGATGGGTGGCACGGTGCTGGGCCGGCTGCTACGATTCAGCCGGCGGCGTACCGGCAGGCCTGGACGCCAGCCGACATTCAGCGACAGATCAGACAACCGGCCCGCTTGGATCAGCAACGACCGAGACGGCAGCCAACAGGACGCGTCGGACGCGTGTGCGCTGCTGCCCAGGTGGCCCCGGAGGCACGCGTGCTTGCGACGTTCGACATCAGCAACACGCGGATCAAGGCCGGCATCTTCGACGGCCCCGAACTCCGGGCGACCTTCTCGCTGGCCGCCGACGTCCGCCGCACCGCCGACGAGTACGTCGTGATGCTGGACGGCCTGCTCCGCGAGGAGCACATCCAGCGAAGCCACGTCCAGGGCGTTGCCATCGCGTCCGTCGTGCCGCCGCTGACGGGCATCTTCGAGCAGGTCTGCGGGCGGCTGTTTCGGCAGCCGGCGCTGGTGGTGGGCCACGCGACGCGAGCTGGCATCAGGATCACCACCCAGCAGCCGCGCGAGCTTGGCGCCGACCGGATCGTCAACGCCATCGCCGTCCAGCACCTCCACGGCAGCCCGGCCATCGTGGTCGACTTCGAGACAGCGACCTCGTTCGACATCGTGGCCGCGGACGGCGCCTACGCCGGCACGATCATCGCGCCGGGCCTGGCGTTGGCGGCCGAGGCACTGGTCCAGCACACGTCGCGGCTCCAGCGCGTCGAGCTGACGAAGCCGAAGAGCGTCATCGGGCGGGACACCATCGGCGCCCTGCTCTCGGGGACGGTCTACGGCCACGTCGCGCTGGTGGAGGGGCTGGTGGCTCGGATCAGGGCCGAATTAGGCAGCCCGGCGATCGTCGTCGCGACGGGCGAGCTGGCCTCGCTGGTGGCCGCCGAGACGAGCGTCGTCGACCGCGTCGAGCCGTGGCTGGCGCACGTCGGGTTGCGGCTGTTCTACGAGCTGAACCGAGGGTAGGGGAGGGAAGAGGAGCGACCATGCGGGTCACGATTCAGCAGATCCAGGAGATGAAACGGCGCGGCGAGCGGATCGCCATGCTGACGGCGTACGAGTACAGCATCGCCAAGCTACTCGACGCCGCCGGCGTGCCGATGCTCCTCGTCGGCGACAGCCTGGCCTCGGTGGTGCTCGGCTACGAGACAACGGTCCACGCCACGATGGACGACATGGTTCGCCACACCCAGGCAGTGGTCAGAGGGACCGAGCGGGCGCTGATCGTCGGCGACCTGCCGTTCATGAGCTATCAAATCTCCGCCGAGGAGGCGCTGAGAAACGCGGGCCGCCTGATGCGCGAGGGCGGCGCTGGCGCCGTCAAACTGGAGGGCGGCGTCACGGTGGCCGAGACGGTCCGCCGGATCGTCCAGGCCGGCGTGCCGGTAATGGGGCACATCGGGCTGACCCCGCAGTCCGTCCACCAGCTCTCCGGCCACAAAGTGCAGGGGCGGACGGCCGAGGTAGCGACGCGGCTGCTGGCGGACGCCGAGGCGCTGGAGCAGGCCGGCGCCTTCGCCGTGGTGCTGGAGGGGATGCCGACGCTGCTGGCGGCCCAGGTGACGCGCCGGCTCAGCATCCCGACCATCGGGATCGGGGCCGGGCCGGAGTGCGATGGCCAGGTCCAGGTGATCCACGACCTGCTGGGGCTGTTCACGGACTTCGTGCCGCGCCACGCCCGCAAGTACGCGGACCTGGGCGAGCAGATCAAGGACGCCGCACGACAGTACGCCGACGACGTCCGCGAGGGCGCGTTCCCGACGGCCAAGGAGAGCTTCTCGATGGACGCGGCGGTCCTGAAGGAGGCGGAGGAGAACCTGGCGTACCGCGCGCCCGACCAGCGCGAGGTGCCGGCATGAAGGTCGTCACGACGATCGCCGAGACGCGGGCGGCGTTGCGCGAGCTGCCGCGCCCGCACGGGCTGGTCCCGACGATGGGCTACCTCCACGAGGGCCACCTGAGCCTGGCGCGGCAGGCCCGCAAGGAGAACGCGTCCATCTCGGCGAGCATCTTCGTGAACCCGGCCCAGTTCGGCCCTTCCGAGGACTTCACCACCTACCCGCGCGACGAGGAGCGCGACCTGGCGCTCCTGGAGGAGGTCGGCACGGACCTGGTCTACATACCGCCGGTCGACGTGGTCTACCCGCCGGGCTTCGACACGTACGTGACGGTCGGGGCGCTGACCGAGCCGCTCGAAGGCGCCGCCCGGCCGGGCCACTTCCGGGGCGTGGCGACGGTGGTGGCGAAGCTGTTCAACGTGATCCAGCCGGACCGCGCCTACTTCGGCCAGAAAGACGCGCAACAGGCGCTGGTCATCACCAAGATGGCACTCGACCTGGACTTCCCGGTCGAGGTGGTGGTGATGCCGACGATCCGCGAGCCGGACGGGCTGGCCTTGAGCAGTCGGAACGTCTACCTCTCGCCGCCGGAGCGGCAGGCGGCATTGTCGCTCTCGCGGGCGTTGCGGACGGCCGAGCAGCTCTACGCCGAAGGCGAGCGCGACGCCGCCCGGCTGCGCGAGGCGATGTCCTCGATCCTGGCCGAGCAGCCGCTGGCGCAGCCGGAGTACATGAGCGTCGCCGACAACCGCACGCTCCTGGAGCTCGACACGATCACGGGGCCGGCCCTGGCCTCGCTGGCCGTCCGGATCGGCCGCACCCGCCTGATCGACAACGTGGTGCTCGGGGCCGCTCGCCGGCCGTAGCCGGGAGCCGGTACGATTGGGGCGTGTTGGCAGCACTGGTGCGGCGGGTCGGCGGCTGGATCGGGCGCCTGGTTGGGCGCCGCGAGCGGGCGGCTGATGCCCAGGAGCCGGCCACCGGGAGTCGAACCAGCATACGTCGGCTGGCGGACGGTCGGGCGGTAGCGCCGATCCGGGGCGGGAGCGACGAGCCCGAGACCACCGACACGGCTCGGCCGGCGGCGGTCCCGTCGCCGGCTGCGACGACCCCCGTCCAGCCGGAGGCCGTCGAGGGCACCGACGCGGAGCTGCGTGAGGCCGCCCGGCGCTCGCTGGTCCCGCGCTGGCTGGCGGCGATCCGCACCCAGACGTTCAGCGCGCTCGCCGCGATCGGCCTGATCGCGTTCGGCGGCCTGACGCTCCTGGTCACCGGCGGGATGACCGCCGACGCCGATCTGGTCGCGACCCAGGCCGTCCAGGGCATCGCCGCGCCGTGGTTCGGGCCGCTGATGCTGGCGGTGAGCGCCCTCGGGTTCTTCCCGCAGAGCTACATCATCGTCGCCATCGTCGCGTCGCTGTTCTGGCGAGCTGGCTACCGCACCGAGTCCGGCTTCGCCCTGCTGGCGGCGGCCTCGGCGATCCTCACCGAGGTCGTCAAGGCGGTCGTCGGACGGCCGCGCCCGGCCGACGAGCTGGTCGCGGTCATCGAGGGCGCGACCGGGCACAGCTTCCCGTCCGGCCACACCCTGTTCTACGTCACGTTCTTCGGCTTCCTGGCGTACCTGGCGTACGCGCAGCTCAAGCCCGGCCGACTCCGAACGGCCGTCCTCTGGACGACCGGCCTCCTGATCCTGCTGGTCGGGCCATCACGGATCTGGATGGGCCAGCACTGGGCGAGCGACGTCCTGGCCTCGTACGCGCTCGGGTTGACGTACCTGATGCTGCTGGTCCAGTGGTACGGTCGCCGGCGCCTCGGGCTGGCGACCGCGCCCGCTACCAGGCCGGCCAACGCGAGCTGAGTCGGGGATGGCCCCCGACTCAGCTCGTCGCGCGATAGTGGTCGGCGGCGATCAGTCGCCGGAATCGTATTTGAACGAGATGTTCAGGCGCGCCCGGTAGGTCACCACCTTGCCGTCCTCGATGGTGACGTCCATCTTGACGACCTCGGCGATGCGCAGGTCGCGGACCGTCCGGGCGGCGGTCTCGACGGCGTTCCTGGTGGCCGCCTCCCAGGATTCCTCGCTCGTTCCGATCACTTCGGTGACGCGGTAGACACTGTCCGGCATCTCGGCACCCTCCCAGCTTCGCGAAGGCACGCGCGGGCGTCTCACCACCGACCAGTGTAGACCGTCGGGGACGCCCGAGCAACGGCTCTCCGCACGTCCTGGGCCAACGTCCGGCCCTGGAGCCTGTGGGCAAGCCAGGGACGCGTGACAGAGCGGCCACAATAGCGGCGCTCCCACGGCGGCCGTTTGACAGTCCAAACCCCGTCAGAGCCCTGGCTACAGATACGTGCCGCTTCGCCGGCGGGATGACGTCGCTGGAGGGCCGTAGAGCGTCGCAGCGATGGTTCTGGCTGTCCAGGGGCTCCTACCGAGCGGAAGGGGGCGCCCGAGAGGTCAGCGTCAGCTTACTGGATGACCTCGGTTGCCAGCTCGAGGACCGACTTGGGGATCGTCAGTCCGAGGGCCTGGGCGGCCTTGAGATTGATCACAAAGTCGAGCTTGGTGGGCTGCTCGACCGGCAGATCAGCCGGCTTGGCCCCTTTAAGGGTCTTGTCCACGTAGGCAGCCGCGCGCCGCCAGGAGTCGTCAACGTCAGGCCCATAGGACATCAGACCTCCGCGAGCCGCGAAGGCGCCCAGGGGGTACAAGCCCGGCAGTTGCGTCGCCGCCGCGAAGTCGACAATGCGTTCAAGGTTGGGACGGAAGCCCGTCAGGTTGTCTGGGAGCACGATCAGCCCGTCAGGCCGCTGATCGGCAATCGCTGCGAATGCACCCTCGAAGTCGTCTGGGCTGCGCAACTCGTGCGACTGCAGCTGCAGGTTGAGCGCGGCTGCGGCTGCCTGTGTCTGCCGAAAGTCGGCCGCGGAGGCCGGATTGTTCGCATTCCAGAGCACCGCCACGGTCTCGAGGGAGGGGACGACCTCTTTGAGGAGCTGCAAGCGCTTCCCGCTCAGCACCGGGCCGTAGAAGCTCAATCCCGTGACGTTGCCGCCTGGACGCGCCAGGCTCTCCACCAGCCCGGACCCAATTGGATCCACCATGTTCGGCAGCACGATCGGGATAGTCGCACTCGCCTGTTTCGCAGCAAGGGCGCACGGCGTCGACGTGGCGACGATGACGTCCACGCCGAGGTTGACGAGTTCGGCGGCGAGCGCAGGCAGCCGCTCATCCCGGAATTCGGCGGAGCGATACTCGATGGTAAAACTCTCGCCGTCGGTCCAGCCAAGTTCGTGGAGGCCGCTACGCAGCACTGCCACGTTGGCATGTTGGGTCGGCGGCGTGGGCAGGGGAGTGTACGCCAGAAAGCCGATCCGACGGATCCTGACTTCCTGCGGCGACTGCCACGGGAGCCGCCCGCAGCCGAGAACGAGGCTGAGCCCGGCGACTCCCAGACTCCCTCGGATGAATCGACGGCGGCTCTGACGTCCGGTGTCCATGAGACCCCTCGGTCTATCCGCGACTGCCGTTGACCTCAGTCTAGCAGGGCCGCTCCTCGCGGCCAGTGACCGACCTCACACTACACGTGCCATCTCGCCATCGATCCCACCTCTATTTGTAGCCAGGTTCGTGGCCGAGTCTGGACGGTGAACATCCAGCTCACCGGGGTGAGGCACCACGAGGCGTCAAGAGAACCAGCCATTCGGTCCGTGGCGACGGACAGGACCGTACGAGAGCGGAGCTGCGCCTGGTCAGGGAAGGTGTCAGCGGTCGGTGGTCCTGGCGGCGCCGGCCGCGCGGACGCGGGCGTGGTGCCGGCGGGCCTTGGCGCGATTGCCGCAGGTGCGCATGCTGCACCAGCGACGCGAGCCGTTGCGGCTGGTGTCAAGGAAGAGCCAGGCGCAGGTCTCGGAGGCGCAGACCCGCAGCGCCGACAGATCCGAGGAGGTCAGTAGCTGGGCCGCCGACCGCGCCACGGGCCAGAGTGGCATCTCCAGGCTCAGCGGTGCGTCCGCCCAGGCCCAGGCGAACCGGCCGGCCGATCGCTCGACACCGTCGGCCTCGTCGCGGTGTGCTTCGGCGATGCGCGCCCGGGCCAGCGCCTCCGCGAGCGCACGGTTCAGCTCCGCCAGGTCGGCCGGCGGGACCGGGTCGTCGTCCGCGAGCGCCAGGAAGATTCGGTAGATCGCCTCGCGGAGGGCGAGGGCGCGGTCGAGCGCGGCGGCCGAGGTGGCCGGCTGGCGCGCGGACGTAGCGACCAGGCGGGCCAGCGGCGCCTCGGAGAGCGCGCCGGCCTGGTGGGCGAACGCCAGCAGGTCGGGGTACGACTGGAGGTACTCGTTTGGGCGCGGGTTCGGGCGGTCGTCCAGGGTGTTGGCGAAGTCGAGGCAGAGCGCACCACCTGAGAGATCGAACTGTCGCCCCGCCGCTCCAGCCTGCTCCACGTCGGCCAACTCCCGGCCCGAGGATACCACCCGTGCGCTCCCGCCGGTTCGTTCACCCGCCTGGCCGTGGGAGCAGGCACGCGTGCGCGCAACCCCATCGCGGGCGGCCGAGCACCATCGGTGCGAGATCGGGCTTGACGCGGCTGCGCCCGGCCATTACCCTAACACCGTAAGGCGGATCATGCGAGGTTCGGGTCACGCGCGATGGCCATCGGCGACACCACTCCCGCGGGCGCCGCACCCTCCCCCCGCGAGCGCCGCCGCCGCAACCGCGAGCAGGTGCTCGCAGCAATCCTCGACGCCGCGCGCTCGGTGATGCGGGAGCGCGGGGTGGCGGGCTTGAGCCTCCGCGAGGTCGCCCGCCGGGTCTCGATGCAGGCGCCCTCGCTGTACGAGTACTTCCCCAGCAAGGCGGCCCTCTACGACGCGCTGTTCCTGGCCGGCTTCCACCTGTTCCGGGAACGGATGCTCGGCGCCCTGGAGGGACCAGGCACGTTCTGGGCGCGGATCGAGGCCGGCTTCGAGGCGTACATGGGGTTCGCCCGCGAGCACCCGGACCTGTATCAGCTCGTGTTCGAGCACCCGGTGCCGGGCTTCGCCCCGTCCGAGGAGACGATGGCCGAGGGCCGGCCGCTTCTCGATAGGCTGACCGAGCAGATCGCCGAGGCGATCGAGCGCGGCGAGATCGCGCCCGGCCTCTCGCCCGCGCAGACCCGCGACCTGTTGATCGCGATGCAGCACGGCCTGACGTCGCAGCACCTGGCGAACGACGTCGGCGCGCCGCCCGGGGGTGGTCGGTACGGCGCCTTGATCGGGCCGGCGATCGCGCTGTTCCGCGCTTCCTGGACACCCCATCACGGAGGACGATCGTGACCCAGCCTGCCCTTCCCGCGCTGCACCACATCGCACTGACCGTCACCGATACGGACGCGAGCGTCGCCTGGTACGAGCGCGTCTTCGGCATCACGTTCCAGCTGGAGTACGACCACGAGGGCGGCGCCGGCCTGCTGCTCGCCGATCCGGCGTGGCGGCTCGTCATCGTGCTGCATCGCCACGACGCCAACCAGTCCGAGCGGTTCGCCGAGTCACGGACCGGCCTCGATCACGTCGGGTTTAGCGTCTCGACGCGCGCCGAGCTCGAGGCGTGGCAGCGCCACCTGGAGACGCTCGGCGTGTCGCAATCGCCGATCGCCGACACGCCGTACGGCTACATCCTGGTGTTCCGCGACCCGGACAACATCCAGCTCGAGCTGTTCGCGCCGCCCGGCACGTAGGACAGGCCCGTCGGCCTCGACCGTGTCCGAATGATGGTCCGCCGGGTCGGGGCGCACGTGCGCCCCGACCCGGCGGCCAACCGTTGATGCGAGTCCGATCACTTGGCCCGGAAGAAGTAGTAGTCCGAGGTGTACTGGACGTTGCGCGCCTCGCCGAGGTTCGCCGCGTTGCAGCCGTTGGTAGGCGCCAACCCGCCGGTCGTGTTGACCCGCTGGATGTAGGTCGTGGCCGTCAGGCGGTCGCCGCCGTCTGGCCCGGCCGTCGTCGACTTGGCCTTCAGCAGCAACCATGGGATCGCGCTCGGCGAGACCGTGACGCCGTCCACTCGGGTGCCCACGACCTTGCTGCCGTCGGTGGCTTCCCAGGTTGGGCCGGCATAGTGGGTCATGATCTGTTTGCCGCCGTCGTCGACGAGCGTGGCCGCTGGCGCCACGAGGGTCCAGGCGAAGCCATTCGACGCACGCTGGCAGGTGTAGTTCTGCGTCCCAGTGGCGTGGCCCACGAGGTACGCAACGTTCCCGGCGGGCACCTGGATCGCGGCCGGTACGCTCGGCGGGACCGGCGGAGCGGCGTGGGCGAGCCCCGGCGCCAGCGCGACCAGCGCCAGGGCCGCCACCAGCGTGCGCGCGCGCTGGCCGATGGTGATTCTCGATGGGTGTGCCATGTTCATCTCCTCCTGTTCGTCGCACCTGGCCGCTCTGGCTGCGCTGAGCTCCAGGTGTCGTCCGATACGTTCAGCGTAGAGGTCGACGGGGGGCCGGCGGATGTCCAGAAATGGACATCGTGGTAGACATTTCGACGGTCGATCGGCGGTGCCAGCCCCGGCGCCGCCGCCGCTATCATCGACCTATCCACGCTGGAGTCCGCCTCGATGCCCGATCTGATCCTCGAATCAGTCCGACTCCCCGGCGGGGTCGGGCCGACCGACCTGCTGATCCGTGACGGCCAGATCTACGCGTATGGGTCGGCCGTCCGCGAAGCCGGGGCGACCGCCGAGCGGATCGGCGGCGGCGGCCGGCTGTTGGCGCCGGCGTTCGTCGAGGCGCACCTGCACGTCGAGAAGGCGCTGCTGCTCGATCGGCTGCCCGGCGAGGTCGGCTCGGTCGGCGAGGCCATCGCGGCGACGGCGGCCCTCAAGCGCGGGTTCACGCGCGACGACATGCGAGAGCGCGCCGAGCAGGTGCTGCGGATGGCGCGGCGGCACGGCACGCTCTACGTCCGCGCGCACGTCGAGGTCGATCCGATCCTCGGGCTCTCGGCGCTGGAGGTGGCGCTGGGACTGCGCGAGCGACTGGCCGGCCTGATGACTCTCCAGATCGTCGCGTTCCCCCAGGAGGGCATCCAGAGGTCGCCCGGCACCGAGGAGCTGCTGCGCGAGGCGCTCAAGCTGGGGGCGGACGCCCTCGGTGGGGCGCCGTACGTCGACCCGGACCCGATCGCCCATCTGGACACGCTCTTCCGGCTGGCGCTCGCTGCCGGGGTGCCGCTCGACCTGCACGCCGACTTCTCGGACGATCCGCCGGCCGACCCGCCGGGCCTGACGGCGCGGTACGTCGCCGAGCGCGCGCTGGCAGAGGGGTACCTGGGGCGGGTGGTGCTCGGCCACGCGACGGCGCTCGGGGCGCTGCCGCCGGAGGCGCTCTCGCCGCTGGCGGAGCTGCTGGCCCGCGCCGACGTCAGCGTGGTGACGCTGCCGGCCACGGACCTCTATCTGGGCGGTCGCACGGACAGCCACAACGTGCGCCGGGCGCTCGCCCCGATCCAGGCTCTCCGGCGGGCCGGCGTGACCGTGGCGTACGCCTCGAACAACGTCCGCAACGCCTTCACGCCGTTCGGGAACGCCGACCCGCTGGAGAACGGCCTGCTGCTGATCGCGGCGGGCCACCTGGCCTCGAGGAGCGACGTCGAGGCGGTCTTCGAGATGGCGACGACGAACGCCGCTCGGGCGCTCGGGCTGACGGGGTACGGGGTGACGGTGGGGAACCGGGCGGACCTGGTGCTACTGGACGCGACGAGCCCCTGGGAGGCGCTGGTGGGCCAGGCGGAGAAGGTGCTGGTGATCTCGGGCGGCCGGATCGTGGTGGAGAACCGCCGGGCGACGGTCTGGAGCGAGCAGGCCGGCGGTAGTGGGCGGGCAGGGTAGCGAGGCCGCATCATTCGTGGTAGGCTCCGCTGGCAGGCCGACATGATGAGCGCCCCCGAGTCGTCATCTCCCTCGCTGACTCCGCATCAATTCGCGGAGGGGATCCTGCGCGAGCACGAGGAGCGCCGCACGGCCATGCCCGGGCCGTGGCGCTGGGACGACGATCCGCTCGGCGCGAAGCTGGTGGCGCTGGCGGCGATGGTGACGCGCTGGAACGTCGACGAGCAGCAGTTTGAGGCGAAGCTGCGCCGCCTGATCGAGCTCCCATCGGGCGTGGCCGCGCCGGCCGCCGCGCGGATGCTGGCGCTCTGGCAGGAGGCCCGGGCCGGCGCCGACGAGTAGCGGCCCGGCCGCGGCCTCCCGGCCGCCGGCCCGGCTACAGGCCGATCCGCGAACGGAGCTCGCGGACGCCTCGCAGGCCCGGCCGCACTCGGAACAGCGCCCCGGCGCCTGGCCCGTCGATCTCCTTCTGGTGCCCGCCGGCCGTCGTGACGTACAGGTCCGCCAGGTCCGGGCCGCCGAAGATGGCACTGGAGACCTTGCGGGCGGGGAAGCGGATACGCGCAACCTCTGCCATCCGGGGCGTACCGCACCAGGCAGCCGCCGCCCCAGCGCGCCGACCAGACGCAGCCCTCGGCGTCCATCGTCATGCCGTCCGGGGCACCCTCCTCGGGCTCGTCCGGGACGGTGACGAACGGTCGACGGTTCGTGATCGCGCCGGTCTCGGCGTCGTAGTCGAAGAGGGAGATCTCGCGGGTGGCGGTATCGGTGTAGTAGAGCTGGCGGAGGTCCGGCGTGAACCCCATGCCGTTCGAGACGCCGATCCCCTCCAGCAGGACGGTGTAGGTCAGGTCCCGTTCGAGGCGATAGAGGCGGCCTCGCAGGTTGTCCTGCTCGCCCTCGTCGAAGCGCGGCGAGATCGTGCCACAGAAGACGCGCCCGCGTGGATCGGCGATGACGTCGTTGAAGCGGGTCGGGCGCTCGGCCGGGATCTCCTCGATCAGTGTCGTCAGGGTACTGTCTCGCCAGGTGGCGATCTTGCCGCGCTCCATGAACAGCAGGAGGGCGCCGTCCTCCTGGAGCGTGAAGCCGCCGACCTGCTCGCCGGCGTAGATCTGCTCGTGGTGGCCGCTCGCCGGATCGTAGCGGAAGAGGCGGCCGGTGACGATGTCGGTCCAGTAGACGCGCCGTTCATCCTCGTGCCAGAGGGGGCCTTCCCCCACGACGCACTGGTAGTCGGCGATCAGCTCAGGCTCCACGGCGCCCTCCCGGTGGACGTCTTCATCGGCACACCACATCCGTCGTCAGAGGATGGCACGCGCACCGCCCCTGCCTCAACCGGGCATGGATCCGCGTGCGCCGGGATGAACGTCCTGCGCTCATGCGTTTGAAGAGGTACCGATCCGGAGGTGAACGTCGATGGCGTCATCCGATATACCCCGCGTGCCGAGCCGCGCGCCCCGCCCCGCCCGACGCCGGACGCTCGCCGCCGTCGGTCTGCTGGCGGTGCTGGTGCTGGCGCCGCTCGCCTGGTACCTGCTCTCGCCGCTGTTCCTGGATCGCCGTGCCCAGGAGGATCCGGCCGCCGCGACCGGCACCGTGATCGGGCGCGGGACGTTCGGCGCGATCGACGCGATCCACAAGGGCGAGGGCGAGGCGATCATCATGCGGCTGCCGGACGGTCGGCACAGCCTGCGGTTCGAGCGGTTCCGGGTGACGAACGGCCCGGACCTGTACGTCTACCTCTCGGGCCACCCGGCGCCTCGCAGCGCGGCCCAGCTCCACGAGACGGGGGATCTGGAAGTGGCGGTGCTGAAGGGGAACGTCGGCGACCAGGCGTACGAGCTGCCGGACGGCTTCGATCCCGCCCGTTTCAAGGCGGCGGTGATCTACTGCAAGCGGTTCACGACGGTCTTCAGCACGGCGGAGCTCCGCCCGGCGTGACGCGACGTCGGAGAGCGCGTAGGCGCTCGCCGGGTTCAGAGATAGTCGCTGAGATAGATCCAGCGAAACTGCGGGAACAGTCCTGCGCCGCGTTGCTTCCAACGCGTGTCGTTGCTGACGATCGCCTCGCACCCGGCAAGCAGCCCTGCCGCGACCACCATCGCATCCGGCAGCGACAGCCTCATCGACGATCGGATCGTCGCAGCCTGCACTGCGACCGTAGCATCCATCGGGAGCAGGGTGAGATGAGGGAAGTTGAACACGAAGTCGTGCATGTAAGTGAACCGCGCCTGGCTCGTCCGATGCGGACGAACGAGGATCTCGGCAAAGCTGACGACGGACAGACAGCCGCGGAGACGATCAGCTTCGTCCTCGATCCGGCGGAAGATGTGCTCGGCGAGTGGATACGCAATCTCGTGTGGACTATGGAAAGCCATCACGGCGCTGCTGTCCAGGAGCAGCCGCTCGGCGTCGCCGAGCGCCCGGTCGAGATCGTCAATTGCCATCGTCGTCCAGGTCCGGGAATCGCTCGCTCCAACTCGCGCGCTCCTCGTCCAGGTAACGCATGTTGTCCTCGTGATCGCCCCAGACGTCGCCCATCTTGCCGGAGTAGAAGTCCGTCCAGCTCTTAGGGCGCTTCGTGAGAACGAGCGTATCGTTGCCAAGGACGTTGACGACGAGCTTGTCGCCGCGCTGCCAGCCAAGCGCCTTCAGACTGGCCGCCGGCAGGCTGACCTGATTCTTGCTGGTGATCGTGATCTCTGGCTTCCCTTTCACTGCGGTCAATCCTCCTTGCTCCTACGAGGATATCACGGAGGAATGAACGTTTAGTAAGAGGCTATCTCACGTTACGGTGGTGAGCGATCTGATCGCGTAGGCACGAGCGCATCCGCGGCGCGCTGGGGCGAGCTGGAGGTAGTAGCGTCCCCA
>Ga0075430_100003725_pt1 | contig 12810 bp, 9 predicted proteins | sample RhiMetdeltSRZDD4_FD_75294 | JGI IMG/M metagenome (GOLD analysis project Ga0075430, IMG submission 75294) | Populus rhizosphere microbial communities from Tennessee, USA - Rhizosphere MetaG P. deltoides SRZDD4 | ecosystem: Host-associated > Plants > Roots > Rhizosphere > Soil | place: USA... | reverse complement strand
GTTCCTTGCCGTCACGCTGCTGGCGGCGAGCTTCACGCTGTACCTGGATATCCGCGTAAGGAGCGAGTTCGAGGGCCGGCGCTTCGCGCTACCGGCGCGAATCTACGCGCGCCCGCTCGAGCTACATGCCGGCCTGCGCATCCCGCAGGCCGACGTCGAGGATGAGCTGCGCAGCCTTGGCTACCGCGAAGCGCCGCCCGAGGGCGAGCCCGGCTGGTATTCCAAGAAGGACAATTCGCTCGAGATCGCGCTGCGCCCGTTCATCTTCTGGGACGGCAAGCAGCCGGCGAAACGCGTCAGCGTGGTATTCGAGCAGGGCAAGGTCGCCTCGCTGCGCGACGCGGCCGGCGCCGAGCTCGCGCTCGCGCGGCTCGAGCCGCTCGCGATCGGCGGCATCTATCCGGCGGGCAACGAGGACCGGATCCTGGTGCGGCTCGCCGACGTGCCCAAGCATTTCGTCCAGACGCTGATCGCGGTCGAAGACCGCAGCTTCTTCACCCATGCCGGATTCGACGTGCGCGGCCTGGCGCGCGCCGCGCGCAGCGTGTTCTCCGACCGCGTGCAGGGCGGCAGCACGATCACCCAGCAGCTGGTCAAGAACTTCTTCCTCACGCCGGAGCGCACGATCCAGCGCAAGGGCACCGAGCTGGTGATGGCGGTGCTGCTCGAGCTGCACTACGACAAGAACGAGATCCTCGAGACCTATCTCAACGAAATCTATTTCGGCCAGGACCGCGACCGCGCGATCCACGGCGTCGGCCTCGCGGCGCAGTTCTATTTCGGCAAGGAAGTGGGGCAGCTGAGCGTGCCCGAGTCGGCGCTGCTCGTCGGCATGATCCGCGGCCCGGCGCACTACGACCCTTATCGCCACCCGCAGCGCGCGCTCGAGCGGCGCAACTTCGTGCTGCGCGAGACGCGCGACCAGAAAGGCATCACGTCCGACGAATACGCCTCGGCGCGCGGCAGCCCGCTCAACGTAAGCAAGAAGGCCGGCATGGGCACCACGCCCTACCCCGCGTTCCTGCAGCTCGTGCACCGGCAGCTGCGGCGCGACTACGACGAGGCCGACCTGCGCTCGGAAGGGCTGCGCATCTTCACCACGCTCGACCCGCGCGTGCAGGAGTCGGCGGAGACCGCGCTCGCCAAGCGGCTCGCGCAGTTCGACAAGGAGAAGCGCTTCGGAGCGCAGCCGGGGCTGGAAGGCGCGGTCGTGGTCACCGATCCGCAAAGCGGCGAGGTGCAGGCGCTCGTCGGCGGGCGCGATCCGCGCTACCGCGGCTACAACCGCGCGCTCGACGCCGCGCGGCCGATCGGCTCGCTTCTGAAGCCGGCGATCTACCTGACGGCCCTGAGCGAGCCGGCGCGCTACACCCTCCTGACACAGATCGACGACGGCCCATTCGTGTGGAAGAGCCGCGGCGCGCCCGACTGGCAGCCGGCGAACTACGACAAGAAGTTCCACGGCATGGTGCCGCTGAGGACTGCGCTGGCGCAGTCCTACAACGCGGCGGCCGCGCGCCTGGGCACCGAGCTGGGCATCGAGCGCGTGCTCGACAACGTGCGCCGCCTCGGCGTCGAGCGCCCGCTGCGCCCCTTCGCTTCGACGCTGCTCGGCGCGGTCGAGCTCTCGCCGCTCGAAGTCGCGCAGATGTACCAGACCATCGCGAGCGGCGGATTCCGCTCGCCGCTGCGCGCGATCCGCGAGGTCACCACGCAGGAGGGCCGGCCGCTCACACGCTACCCGCTCGCGGTCGAGCAGGTGTTCGCGGCCGAGCCGATCTACCTGCTTACCGCCGCGATGCAGGACGCGGTGCGCGAAGGCACGGGACAGAGCATGAAGCACTTCCTGCCGCCGGAAATCGCGGTTGCGGGCAAGACCGGGACCACCGACGAGCAGCGCGACGCCTGGTTCGCCGGCTTCACCGGCGACCGGCTCGGCATCGTCTGGATCGGCTACGACGACAATCGCGCCGCGCGCCTGTCCGGCGCGGCCGCCGCGCTGCCGATCTGGGGCGACATGATGGCCGTGCTCGCGCCCGAGCCGCTCGCGCTCGCCAAGCCCGAGCGCGTGGAGCTGGTATTGATCGATCCGCAGACCGGGCTGCGCGGCGGCACGAGCTGCCCCGGCGCCGCCGAGGTTCCCTTCGTTCAGGGATCGGCTCCGCAGGAGCGCGCGCCCTGCTCCGGCACGATGGATGCCGCGGTCGAAGTCGTGGAAAAATCGGTCGAACGCGCCAAGAACTGGCTGGACCGTCTGTTCCGTCGATGAAATTCGTCTTCCTTCTGCTCGCGGTACTCGCGGGCTGCGCCACGCCGCCTACGCCAGAGCCAAAGCCCGGTGAGCCGCCGGCGCCACCCCCGGCCACGCCGGCGCCGCCGGCACACAAGGAAACCGTCGCGATCGCCGGCCTGATGGATAGCGCGCGCGCCGAGGCTGCGTCGGGAAACCTCACCGGCGCCGCCGCGTCGCTCGAGCGGGCGTTGCGCATCGAGCCCCGCAACCCGCGCCTATGGCAGGAGCTGGCGCGCGTGCGCCTGAAGCAGGGCCAGTTCGCGCAGGCCGAGAGCGTGGCCGCGCGCTCCAACTCCTGGGCGGGCGACGACCGGGGGCTGCGGGCCGACAACTGGCGGCTGATCGCCGAGGCCCGCCGTGCGCGCGGCGACACCGAGGGCGCACAGGCGGCGCTGGAGCAGGCCGGCGCAAGCCGCTAGCTGAAATGAAAAGCCGGTCAGGCTGCCGACGGGCCTGCGTCTCGTCTGGCGTGCCGACCGGCTGTGAAATCGGGCTCGGTGTTCCCCCCGAGCTCCCCCTCTCGTAAGTTCTTAGATTCGTCCGCGAGGTGGTTAATTTAAATACGTTTTTTTGATCTTAGCAACTGTCAGAAAATGCACGCGCGGCCTGTGGACCGCTTCACTCCGAACTCAGTCCGGTAACGAAACCTTCGCGCTGGACTCGAGCGAGTCTACGAAGCGCATCCACTCCCCCGCTCGCGCCCCCGCGAGCTCGCGCAGCTTGGCTTCGATCCTCGCGTCGTCCATTGGTCTGGACGCGTTCGCGCGGATTTCCGGGCCGCCGGTCCTGATCAAGGCCGCCATCTTGTCGAGCCGCTCGTCGGCGACGACGCGCACGCGCCTGCGGAACGCCTGCAGCGCCGGATCCACTGCAGCGGCGTCGCTGAACTCGGCGAGCCCGGCGCGCCCGCGAAGCGCTGCCGCCGCGACCGCGTGATGCGCGCTCAGCCGCGCTTCGATGGCATCGCGGGGTTCCGGACGGTCGGCGCGCTCGACCGCGAGGGGGTTGAGCGCGACGACGATCCTTTCGGCCCCCTTCAGGTGTTCTTGGTGTTCCAGACACGCATCGACGAGAGCGTGCAAGACGACGCCGCAGGGATAGGGCTTGTACGCGACACGCGTGAGCTCCCAGCGCTGCCCTAGCCCGTCTGTTACTTGCCTAGCATCGTTTCGCCCCCCGAACACACTGAGGAACCCGCGCCGGCCTTCCAGGGGCTGCGCCGGGCCCTGGAAGCCGCCCGCGGCGAGCTGCGCCGCGGCGAGCCCATTGCGCGCCGCGAAGCCGGCGTTCAGCACGCGCGCCATGCTGCCCAGAACTTCGACCAGCCCCGCGGCCTGGGTAGCCGCCAGCCCGATGGCATGGGCGAATTGCGCTTCGCTCAGCCCGAGGATCTTTCCGGCGGCCACCGCCGCGCCGAACACGCCGCAGGTGCTCGTGATGTGCCAGCCGCGCTCGTAGTGCCCGGGGGTGACTGCATTTCCCAGGCGGCAGCTCGTCTCCATCCCCAGAACGAAGGCGTGCAGGAACTGGGCGCCGCTCACCCGATGCGACTTGGCGAGCGAGAAAAGCGCGCCGGCAAGCGGCGGCGTCGCGTGTATCACGGTCGGCAGGTGCGTGTCGTCGTAATCGTGCGCGGTCGCGGCGGCCGCGTCGAGCAGCGCCGGCTCGCCAGGGAAAACGCCGCGCAGGATCTTCAGCGCGGGGTCGTCACGCCCGGCGAGCACGCAGCCCGCGATGTTCAGGATCGCGCGCTTTCCTTCGCGGCGGATGGCGGGCGGGATGTCCCCCCAGCGCGAAGCCGCGAGAAACGTGGCCAGCGCTGCAGTCAGTCGAGCTTTACTCCTGCCTGCTTCACCACCGGCGCCCATTTCGCCATCTCGTCCCGCATGAAAGCGGCGAAGGCCTCCGGCGTGCCGGGCATCGGCTCGGCGCCTTGCGCTTCCAGCCGCTCGCGCACGTCGGGCGCATCCAGCGCCCTCGAGACTTCCCGGTTCAATCTCTGAATGACCGGTGTCGGCGTACCGGCCGGCGCGAGCAGGCCATACCAAAGTGAAACCGCGACCTTGGGATGCCCGAGCTCGGCGAAGGTGGGCACCTCGGGCAGCAGGCGGTTGCGCTGCGCGCTGGCGGCGGCGAGCACGCGCAGCTTGCCGCTGCGGATATGCGCAATCAGCGAAGGCGGCGCGTCGAACATGATCTGCACCCGGCCGCCGACCAGGTCGGCGACCGCCGGCCCGCTCCCCTTATAAGGCACGTGTGTGAGCGAGGCGCCGGTCACGCTCTTGAAGAGCTCCGCGGCCATGTGCGGCGCGCCGCCGTTGCCGGACGACGCAAAGTTGAGGCTGTTCTTTCTTGACGAGGAAACGACATCATCGACGCTCTTGAGCGGGAGCTCGGCGTTCACCGCCATCACGAGCGGCAGCAGCGCGAGTCCGGATACCGCAGCGAAGTCCTTGACTGGGTCGTACGGCAGCTTCGAATAGAGATGCGGGCCGACGCCGTGCGTCGTGATCGAGTTCTGGAGCAGCGTGTAGCCGTCCGGCGCCGCCTTCGCCACCGCGTCCGCGGCAATCGTGCCGCCCGCGCCGCCCCGGTTCTCGACCAGCACCGGCTGCCCGAGCGCTTCGGACACCTTGCCGCCGATCAGGCGCGCGATGAAATCCGCGGCGCCGCCCGGCGGTACCGTGACGATGAGCCGGATCGGCCGGCTTGGGTAGTCGCCCTGCGCGGAAACCATGCCCGACAAGGCGAGCAGACAGCAGGCGACCAGGGCGCGCATGGAGCAATTAAACCATGCGCGAAACCATGCGCGCGGCGCGCGCTAGGGCGAGTTTGCGCGCTGCTGCAGGCTCTGGAGCTGCCTTTCGCTGAGCAGGTCAGCTACGCGCAGGAACACGCGGTCGGGCGGCTTCGCTTCGCCGCTGATCCAGGCGCTCAGCTCCACGGTGGACACGTCGAGATAGGCGCGCAGCGCGTCGGTGCCGCCGAGGATCTCGGCAGCACGCTCGAGGGCGCGCGAGTACACGATGTTATTCACCGGCGGGACTATGCCGGAATGCCGGCCGGATCGTTAGGGCCGAACAGCCCTACTCGGAGCCGATGCGGCCGGTGCCGAAAATCGCGGCGGCCTGGCCGCGGCGCGAGATGCCGAGCTTCTGGAAGGCGTTGCTCAGGTAGTTCTTGACCGTCTTGTCGCTGAGCGCCAGCGCGCCGGCGATCTCCTTGTTGGTCCTGCCCTGCACCACGAGCTCGAGCACCCGGCGCTCCTGCACCGACAGCGCCTCGGCGTGCCGCACCCGGCCGATCACCGGCTCGGTGATGCGCGGGTCGAGGGTCGGGCGCCCCGCGGCCGCGTCGCGGATGGCCCCGACCAGCCCCTGCGAGCCGATGTCCTTCAGCACGTAGCCGGCCGCGCCCGCGAGCACCGTGGACATGACGGCCTGCTCGTCCGAGTACGAGGTGAGGAAGAGGATGCGCATTCCCGGCGCGCTCGAAAGGATCTCGCGGCAGGCGTCGAGGCCGGTACCGTCGGGCAGGCGCAGGTCCATAAGGATCACCGCGGGCGCAAGGCGCGCGGCCTCGCGCACCGCTTCGGCCACGGTGCCCGCCTCGCCCACGATCTCGAGGCCTTCGACCGCACCGAGCAGGACGCGCAGTCCGGCGCGCACCACCTCGTGGTCGTCGACGATCAGCAAGCGGATCATGCGCGCTGCGGAAACTCCACCGCGATGCGCGTACCGCGGTTCGGCGTCCCCTCGAGTTGCGCACGCCCGCGCAGCTTGCGCGCGCGCGCCTCGATGTGGTGCAGGCCCATGCCGTGGCGCTCGTCGGCCTGCGCGCCGAGGCCTACGCCGTCGTCGCTGATCTCCAGCCGGACGCGCTCGCCTTGCCGCTGGAGGGAAAGGCGCGCCGCGCGCGCACCCGCGTGGCGCACGACGTTGCTGATCGCCTCCCGCGCGATTCGCAGCAGATGCACTGCCTGCTGCGGCTTCAGACCCGCAACGACCACGGGATCGATTTCGACCGAGAAGCGCGGGCCCTCGCCCGCCGGCGGCAGCATGCGCCGCACTTCCGCCATGAACTCGCTCTCCGAATACGGGGCGCGCCGCTCGGCGGTGATGAACGCGCGCAGGTCCTGGATCACCAGGTTGAGATTCGCGCCTGCGTCGGCAATGGAGCGCTCGGCTTGCGCCGGGTCGCTGCCCAGCCGCCTGCGCGCCGCTTCGAGCGTCAGGCCGATGGCGTAGATCGACTGGATGCTGCTGTCGTGCAATTCGAGCATCAGGCGCTCGCGCTCGCCGGCAAAGCGCGCCCGCTCCTCTGCGCGCGCGACCCACAGCAGCGCAACCGCAGCGAGCAGCACGGTCGCCAGCACGCCACCGGCGAGCAGCGGATTGCGGTTCCGATGGTAAGGCGCGAGCGCGGCGTCGACGTCCAAGCCGACGTAAACCGTGAGCGGATAGTTCGACAGCCGGCGGTACGCGAAGAAGCGCTCGAGGCCGTCGACCCGGCTGGCCCCGCGGAAGTGCCCGCTCGACGGGCCGCTGGCATCGATCCCGGGCCAGCCCGCCAGCGTCACGTCCCGCGCCGGCTCGAGCCCTCCGGTGCGCGCGAGGATCGCGCCGTCGCCGCGGGCAAGCAGGATGATGCCGTGCGGCCCGAGGTCGATGTCGCGCAGCACCAGCTCCAGCGCGGGCGGCGGCACCGCCACCACGATCGCGCCGGCATAGCGCTGCTCCGCGTCCAGCAGCGGGCGGACATACTGGATCGCCCACTGCTTCGTGATCCGCCCCATCACCGGCTCGCTGATGACGAGCTCGTCCGTGCCGCGGCGCTTCACCGCCTGGATGTACTCGCGGTCGGAAAAGTTGATCGGCTCGCGCTGCGGCAGGCGGCTGTAGCGCGACCAGTCGTCGCGGTCCATCACCGCGACCTGGATCACCCGCTCCTGCTTCAGGTACTCCTCGTGCTGCGCGACCGCGCGGTCGAAGCCGGCGGGATCGCGCAACCAGTGCTCGCGCAGCTGCCGCAGCGAAAGGTCGATGGCGCGCGTGGAGGAGTCCTGGTACTCGGCGAGCGTACGCGCAAGGTTGCGGCCCTCGCTGACCGCGCCGTCCACGCTCTGCTGGTACGCCTGGTACACCAGCATCGCGATCAGCCCCCACAGCGCGAGCGCGAGGACCCCGCATCCGGCAAGGATCTCGAGCCGAAAGCGGCCGTGCGCAGTCATCGTCCGAGGCTACCTCAATTGCGTTGCGGGCGGTTGTCGCGTTCCAGCGTCAGCAAAACCAGGAGGCCAAACACCAGTCCCCAGAACGGCGCGCCGATGTGCAGGATCGGCACGTCGGCGACGGTCACCAGGAAGCAGACCAGCGCGCCGAAACTGAAGCGACCGCCGAACGAAGCGGCAAATGCCGTCTGCAGCACGCGGAGCATCGCGAGGCCCGCGAGCGTGGCAATAAACGCCGGCGGCGTCGCGAGCAGCACGCGCGTGAAGAACGGCGCGAGCAAACCAAATACAAGACAAAAAAAACAAAAGACCAGCGCGCCGATGTACTGTCGGTGTTTTTCGCCGCTGCCCGAGAGCACCGCGTTCACCGGGCCGGTGAGGCAGGTCGAGACCGCGCCGAAGAATCCCGTGACGATCGAGCCGACGCCGCAGGCCATAGTGATGGCATCCACCGGAGGCTTGTGGCCATTGCTGGTGAGAATCGCGATGCCCTGCGCGTTCTGCACCGCGAGAACGGTAACCGCCAGCGGGACTACCAGTTCTACCATCGCCGCCCACGAGAACCGTGGAACATAGAAATTTGGCGCTGCGAGCGCGAACAGGGTGCCGGCGGGCGCGTTGAACGCGCCGAGCAGTCCGATCGCGATCGCGCCCACGACCAGCGCGGCGATCAGCGGCGGGATCCGCTTCGCGAAATGGCAAGCCACGAAGGCGAGCGTCATCGGCAGCGCGATCCAGAGCGCATCCCGGAAAGCGAGCACCAGGTCGACCCCGAAGCGCAGGAACACGCCCGCCACCATCGCCATCACGATCGGCATCGGCAACGCCTCCATCGCGCGGCGCACCCAGCCCGACAGCCCGAGCAGCAGCATGAGCACGCCGGTCGCGAGAAACGCGCCGATCACCTCGGCGAACGAGAGGTGGCCGAGCGCCGGACCGACGAGCACCGAGCCGGGAATGCTCCAGAGAAAAACCAGCGGCTGGCGATAGACGAGTGAGAAACCCGCGGAGATCGCGCTGTTCAGCACGAACGCGGCGAAGATCCAGGACGCGATGTCGGCCTCGGCGAGCCCGCCGCGCGCGCCGACCGAAAGAACGATCGCCACCGGGCCGCTCGCCGCGAACAGGAACGCGACCACCGCGGCCGCGGCATGCGACGCCAGGGCCATCGTCAGGCGCCGATTCCCAGTTCCTTGCAGACTCGGGTGAGCATCGCCTTCAGGGCCGCGACTTCGCTTTCGAGCCGCGCGACGTTCGCCTGGAGGACGGCGAGCTCGCCGGCGGAGACATCCGCCGGCGGGCTCGCTTCGGTACGTTCCTGCTTCGGCGCACCACTCAGGAGGTGCGCCCAGCGGTTCTCGCGCGAACCGGTCTGGCGCGGCAGCTGAGCCACCAGCGCGCCCGCCGGCCGAGCGGAGAGCTCGTTCAGAAAGCCTTCGACAGCAGAGATGTCGGCAAACCTGTGCAGGCGTTCGCAGTTGATGCGAAGCTCGCCCGCGGTCTGCGGGCCGCGCAGCATGAGAACGGTGAGGATCGCGGCGGACTGCGACGGTACCTGCAGCACGCGCTCCAGGTTTTGCGCGTAACGCGACACCCGGCCGCCGCTCGTTTCCATCACCAGGTTGGAGCCCTTCAGGCTGTCGAGCGCCGCCTGGACCTCGGCTTCGCTCGCCTCGATTACCGGTGAGCGGCTGGTCTTCTGGTTGCAGCCGGAAACGAGGGCGTTAAGGGTTAGCGGGTAGCTGTCGGGAACCGCGTGCTGCTTTTCGTAGAGCGTGCCGAGCACGCGGGTTTCGAGGAGCGAGAGAGTGCGCAGCATGTGCCTATTTAAGCATCCGGCTGCTGCCGTACGGGTGCCTGGGCGCGAAATGCCGCTCGCTCGAAGTCACCGGCTTTGTGCGAGGTGCGTTAGGATTCGCCGCTCCGGCATGAGCTACCTCGTCGGCATCGATATCGGCGGAACATTCACCGACTGCGCGATCGTCGATCGCGCCGGGAAATTGCTCACCACCAAGGTGCCTTCGACGCCGGCCGACTTCTCGCGCGGCATGATGGACGCGCTCGGCGCGGGCGCGCAGGCGCTCGGCATCGGACTCGACCGCTTCTGCCGCGACATCGCGTTCCTCTCGCACGGCACCACGGTCGGCACCAACACCATCATCCAAAAGAAAGGCGCGAGGGTTGGCCTGATCACCACGCGGGGGCACGAGGACGCGATCCACATCATGCGCGGCTCGCGCGGCTACGGCGGGCGCGACATCCGCAAGGTGGTGCATTTCCCGGAGACCTCGAAGCCCCGGCCGATCGTGCCCAAGCGGCTGATCCGCGGCATCTCCGAGCGCGTCGATTGCTTCGGCGAGATCGTCGTCAGGCTGAACGAGCAGGAAGCGCAAGCCGCGATCCGCAGCCTGATCGACGAAGGCGTGGAGGCGATCGCGATCTGCTTCCTGTGGTCGTTCCGCAATCCGCGCCACGAGCTCAAGGTGAAGGAGCTGGTGAAGAAGATCCGGCCCGGGCTCTTCGTCACCTGCTCGTTCGACATCGCGCCGAAATGGGGCGAGTACGAGCGCGTGACCGCGACCGCGCTGAATGCCTATCTCGGGCCGGTCATGTCGGGCTACCTCGCGAGGATCAACGACTCGGTGAAAAGCCTCGGCTACCGCCACGGGCTGCAGATCACGCAGTGCGGCGGCGGCACGGTTCCCGTCGAGCGTGCGGGCGAAGCGCCGCTGCTCACGCTCGACTCCGGGCCGGTCTCCGGCGTCACCGCGTCGATGTTCCTCGGCGCCGCGATGGGCGAGAAGAACGTGATCACCACCGACATGGGCGGCACCTCGTTCGACGTTTCGATCATCCACGACGGCAGCCCGGCGTATTCCTTCGTCGCCAACACCGACCAGTACGAGTACTTCCTGCCGAAGGTCGACCTGCAGGCGATCGGCGCGGGCGGCGGCAGCCTGGTGCGCGTGCGGCCCGAGACCCGCACCATGACCGTCGGTCCCGACAGCGCCGGCGCGTTCCCCGGCCCGGTGTGCTACGGGCGCGGCGGCGAAGTGCCGACGGTCACCGACGCCCAGCTGGTGCTGGGCTACCTCGATCCCGATAACTTCGCCGGCGGAAAAATGAAACTGAACAAGGAGGCGGCAGAGGATGCAATCGGGCGGGTTGCAAAGCTTCTCGACATGAAACCCCTGGAATGCGCAGCGGGGATCTGCCGCATCGTCGAGCTGCAGATGGCGGACGTGATCCGCAAGGTCACGGTCGAGAAAGGCTTCGACCCGCGCGACTTCGTGCTGTTCGCCTTCGGCGGCGCCGGCCCGGCGCACGCCGGCGTCTTCGCGCGCGAGCTCGGCGTCCGCAAGGTCGTCATTCCCCAGCGCAAAGCCGCGTCGACGTGGTGCGCGTTCGGCGCCGCGGCGGCCGACGTGCTGCACATTTTCGAGCACAGCGAGATCATGCCGACGCCGGTGCCGGCGAAACGCGTCAACGATGCGCTCGAGCGCCTCGAGCGGCAGGCGAAGGCCCTGATGGCCGCCGAAGGCATCAAGCCGAGCCGCCAGCGCTTCGAGTTCTCGCTCGACGTGCGCCACCGCGGCCAGATCAACGAGGTCGAGGTGACGCTGCCGTCCGACCGGCTCGCGACCGGCTATGAGCCGCGGCTGCGCGAGCTGTTCACGCAGAAGTACGAGAAGCTCTACGGCCGCGGCTCAGCGCTCGCCGGTGCGCAGCTCGAGATCGTGGTGGCCCGCCTGCGCGCGCGCGCCTTGACGCCCCGGCCGAAGCTCGTCTCCTCCCGGAGAACCAGCAAAGCGATACCGGCGCGCGCAAGGCGCAAGCCGCGTTCGATCTACTGGTCGGATCTCGGCAAGCTGCGGCGCACGCCCGTGTTCGACGGCGAGAAGCTGGCGAGCGGGAACCGCATCAAAGGCCCCGCGATCGTCGAGACCGCCGACACCACGGTCGTGGTGCACCCGGGACGCACGCTGCGGCTCGATGCGCTGGGGAACTTCGAAATTACATTCAAATGAATGCCCCGCTGAAAAAGCTTTCGGAGCTCGCCGGCGTCGCCTTCGACGGCCGGCGCTCTGGCTATGTGCCGCCGAAGCAGCTTCGCATCTCGAGCAAGCTGAGACTGCACCGTTCCGCGAGCAAGAGCATCGACCCCGTGACGTTCGAGGTGGTGCGCCACGCGCTCTGGAACGTCAACGAGGAGCACGGCGCGACCATCCAGCGCCTCTCGGGGTCTCCGGTGGCGATGTACGCGCTCGACCTCAACCCGTCGATCCTCACCGAGGACGCCGAGTTCGTCTATTTCGGGCCGTACATGCAGTACATGTCCGGGGTGACCGACACGCAGGTGAAGTGGACGCTCGAGAACCGCTCGGACAATCCCGGCATCGCCGACGGCGACATGTACCTCGCGAACGATCCCTGGGTCGGCGCCGCGCACCAGATGGACGTGATGCTGCTCTGCCCGGTGTTCTGGCAGGGCGAGCTTTTCTGCTGGGTGACGAACTGCCTGCACCAGTACGACATCGGCGGCATCACGCCGGGCAGCTTCTGCCCCTCCGCGCGCGACGCCTTCGACGAAGGCATCCTGATCCCGCCGATCAAGATCGTGGAGAAGAACGAGATCCGGCGCGACATCGAGGAGGTCTACCTCAGGAGCTCGAGAAAGCCTTCCGCGGTCGCTCTCGACTTCCGCGCGCAGCTCGCCGGCAACACCACCGCGCGGGACAGAGTCGTCTCGCTAATAAGAAGATACGGCGCCGAGACCGTCAAAGGCGTGATGCGCAAGATCCTCGACGACGGCGAAAAGGCCTTCCTCGACAAGCTCTCGAGAATCCCCGACGGCGTCTGGCGCGATCGCACCTACGTCGAGTGCTGCCGGCCGGGCGATCGCGACGTGCACCGGGTCGCGCTCACACTGCGCAAGATGGGAAGGAAGCTGGTATTCGAGAACGAAGGCACCGACCCGCAGGCCGGCGGCATCAACGCCACCTACTCCGGCTGGCGCGGCGCGATCATGGTGGCGCTGAACGAGCTGATGTGCTGGGAGCAGTACTACGCGGTGGGCGGCGCGCTGCGCCACGTGGAGTTCAACCCGACTCCCGGCACGCTTAACTGCGCGGACTTCCCCGCGTCGGTGTCGACCGCGCCCGTGCAGTGCATGGAGATCTCGCTCTACCCGGCTTACAACGTGCTCTCTAAGATGATCTACCCGGACCCGGAGCTGCGGCGCGATGCCATGTGCATCGGCGGCACCAGCCAGTGGCCGGCGACGATT
>Ga0075430_100003723_pt1 | contig 12814 bp, 9 predicted proteins | sample RhiMetdeltSRZDD4_FD_75294 | JGI IMG/M metagenome (GOLD analysis project Ga0075430, IMG submission 75294) | Populus rhizosphere microbial communities from Tennessee, USA - Rhizosphere MetaG P. deltoides SRZDD4 | ecosystem: Host-associated > Plants > Roots > Rhizosphere > Soil | place: USA... | reverse complement strand
CTTCGGTTGTCTCTCGGGCGCGGTCAGCGACGTTACAACACTGATCTTGCGACATACGATCTCTACCTGAAAGCGCGCTGGCTGGTCGGCTTCAAGGATCCTGACAACGCGCTGGCGGCAGCCGCGCTTTTCGAACAGGTGATTGACAGGGATCCCAATTACGCGCCCGCGTATGCAGGCCTGGCGGACGCGAACGCATTTGCGTCGCGCACCTATCTCGCCACCATTCCAATCGACAAGGCTGACGTGACCATGCGCTCCGCTTCCGACAGGGCCATCGAGCTCGATCCGCTTCTGGCCGAGGCGCACGCGGCGAAAGGTCTCGTGCAGGCGAGCGAGTACGAATGGACAAAGTCTGAGGAGTCATTCGAACGTGCCATCTCTTTGAACCCGAGCCTTACCCAGAGCTACACGAACTTCGTGATGTACACGCTCATGCCGCTCGGCAGGTTCGACGAGGCGCTGCGGGTGCTTGAAACGGCAAGTCGCAACGATCCGTTGTCGCTCGACGTACAGCGCGTCGCCGCGATGGTGCACCTGTTCGCCGGACGCTTTGCTGAGTCGATTTCGGCGTTTGAAGCGGTGTCGAGCATTGATCCCGAGCTTCCGTTCCTGAAAAAGGATCTGGGCAGAGCCCTGATGTTCGGCGGCCGGGTTGCTGATGCACTCGCGATGTACGAAAGTGAGAAGAACCCGACGCCGCACTATCAGGCGTTCGCTTACGTGATGGCCGGGAATCGGTCAGCCGCCGAACGGCTGCTGGACGCGCACAAGGGATTCGCGGTTCGTGAGCTAGGCATCTACACTGCGCTGGGAGATATGGACGGCGCATTTGAAGCGCTCGAGCGGGCGCTCGTCAGCGACCCGCAGCGCATCGCGCTCTTCCTGATCTCGCCCGAGTTGGCGGCGGTTCGAGCCGACGCACGCTTCGCATCGGTCAGACGACGGCTGAAACTGCCGTGACCCGGCCTCGGCGAACCAGCCGATTTTCCGTTATTCCGACCGGAGAGCACGCATCGGATCCATCGTCGCTGCACGGCGGGCGGGCCCCCAAGACGCGGCGACCATGACGCCGCCGAGGACCGCAATCGCCACCCCGAAGGCGACGGCATCCACCGGCTGCAAACCTATCAGCAGGCTACTGAGCAGCATGCTGAAGCCAACAGCCATTGCGACTCCGATGACGGCGCCGAGCAGGGTGAGGCCGCCGGCCTGACGCAGCACCATCCACAACACACCCTGACGGGAGGCGCCGAGCGCCATCCGAATGGCAATCTCCCGCGTGCGCTGCGCGACCGAAAACGCCATGAGGCCGTACAGACCGAACGCGGCAAGCAGCAGGCCCAACGTGCCGACGCCACCGGCGATCCACGCGGCGAGACGCTGTGGCAACAGGCCGATGCTCGTCGCCTGGTCCAGCGTCTGCGTCTGAATCACGGGAAGCATCGGATCGAACGCGACGACAGCCTGACGCAGTTCGTTGATACGCGAACCCTGCGCGGCTCGCCGTACATAGAAGGTGACTTCCGGCGTGAACTGCTGCGCAAGCGGCACGTAAATGAAGGGCCGCGGGGTCTCTCCGATCGACCGGTACTTTGCGTTGCGGGCGACGCCGACGACCTCGAGAGGCCGCTCTTCCTTTGGTCCCGTTTGCTGATAGAGCGTGCGCCCAATCGGATTCTGACCTGGCCAGAGCATTGCGGCCATCGTTTCGTTCACGATTGCGACAAAGGGCGCGCCCTGACGATCGGCGGGCGTGAACGCCCGGCCGTGCGCCATGCGTACCTGCAACGTCCTGAAGTAGTCGGTGGAAACGACATCCCAGTCGGTTTCGATCTCATCGGTTCCATCGGGCCCCACGTAGCCTGGCGCGCGCAGCCCGCCGAGCCCGAGACCGCCGCCCTGCACCGGGACCATCCGCGAGGCACCAACGTCGGTCACGCCCGGCACGAGCCGGAACCGCTCGGTCAGCGTGTCGATCACCCTGATCCCTTCCGCATCGCTTCGGTAGCCGGCGATGCGTGTATCCACCTGCAGAATGTCCACGTCATGCGCGTTGAATCCCGCATCGATCGATGCGGCCTGCTGCAACGATCGCAGGAACAGTCCCGCCGTGACGAGCAGCAGCAGCGCCATCGCCACCTGACCTGCGACGAGACCGTGGCGCAGCCACGCCCGCTTGCGGTCCGCGGTCGCATGCGCGCCGTGCAATGCGGGCGTCAACTCGAATCGGGTCGCACGCAGGCCTGGAATCACCGCAAAAACGACCGACGACAGCACGGCCAGAAGAAACGCGAAGGCCATGACGCGGGGATCGATGCGCAATTCGAGAGCGATCGGCACGGGAAGGGTCGGCTGATACGACGACAGCAACCGCACGAGCACGAAAGCGAGCGGTACGCTGAGCGCGCCGGCCACCAGCGCCAGTGTCATGCCTTCCATCAGCAGTTGGCGCAAGATGCGGCCGCGCGACGCACCGACTGCCAGGCGGGTTGCGACCTCTCGCCGGCGCTCGAGCGCACGCGCCAGGAGCATGCCCGCGACGTTGCTGCACGCGATGAGCAGGACCAGACCGGTAAGAATGCCCAACATGGCCATGAACCCGACGATCGGGCCGGAAATCGCCGACGGCACGCGCGCGGATCGCGCGACCGCGACGCCCCACCGGTCCAGGCGGTCCGGGGTGTGGTCGGTCAGATAGCTGCGCATGATGCCATTCAGTTCGTCGCGCGCCTGAGGAATGCTGACACCGGGCTTCAGCCTGCCGACCGCCGTCATCCACACCGCGTCGTGCGCGGTAAGGAGCGACGTGTCCCCCGCCCGTACGTGTGCCTCCATCGCCATCGGCACCCAGAAGTCCGGAGCGATGATGCTCGTTCCGGTGAACCCCCTCTCGGCAACGCCGATGACCACGTAGGGCCGATTGTTGAGTCGAATCTCCTGGCCGATCAGGTCCGCGCGTGTGCCAAACCGCCGCGACCAGAACTGATGGCTGAGCACAACGACGGCATGCGTGTCCGGTGTTGAATCCTCGTTGCCCACGAAGAATCGGCCTGCTGCCGGTCGTGTACCGACCACCTCGAAATAATTGCCAGACACGAGGCCGGCGTAGACGCGCTCGGACGAACGCGCATCACCGAGGCTCATGACCGGAGGATCGAAGCGCTGCGCCGCAATGCCAGTCAGCAGGGTGCTCCGCTCGCGCATCTCACGAAAGAGTGGATAGCCAAAATTGTCGTGTCCCTCACCGCGCATCGACCGGCCGATGTCGACCAGAGTGGCTGGATCAGCTACGCCGACGCGCGGCCTCAGCAACGCGGCATCGGCGAGGCTGAAGATCGCCGCGCTGGCGGCGATCCCGGCTGCGAGGGACAGCACGGCGGTGACAGCGAAGATCGGGCTCCGGGCGAGCACCCTCAACGCAAACCGGACGTCGGCAAGAACTGACATGCGGGAGTTAGACTGGAACGGGGCTGAAATTGTTTCAGCGGCGGGCCTATTGCGCGGCTCTGGGACGAACGACAATGGCGCGGCTGACCCTGCCCACCGGTTTGCCGGCCTGGTGCACGACGGCCGACACGACGAACGAGCCAGGCTCCTGCGCCGGTGGCAGCTGACCATCTGCGATCTGCCGCCGCTCGAGGTTGGACTTGTTGATGACCGACTGGGCGCGCGCGACCACCGCCTCCTCACCCGAACGCCGTAGTTCCAGATCCACTGTCAGGCCTTCGAACTGCACGGGGTCGGCCGTATAGAGCTCTACGATGGCCCTGATCGCCGTCCCCTCAGACACGTGGGTCCGGGGCGCGAATGGCTCCGACGTCTCGCCCAGAATCAGATCGCTGAATTGCAGCGCCCCGGCCGTGCGCAGCCCGACGAGCAGCGGCAGTTCGACGGATCCGGCGCGGCCTCGATCGTCTACGGCGCCGGCGCGCAGCCGGTATCGACCCGGTGCGAGTTGCACGCCGATGACGCCTCGCGCACCCGTGGCATCGACGTTCAGTTGATCGGCGGTGTTGAAGACGGTCTCCGCGTCCTTGCTGATGGCAATGGCGTAGCCCGGCGCGGGAGTCGATTTTGCGAGAACGTTCCCGAGAAGCTCGAGTAGTACGATGACTTTCAGCGTGGATGCCTCGTCACCGCGTGCGCAATACGCGGCGGCCGCCAGCGGTGCCTCGGCCAGATCGATCGGTTGCTCGAGCACCGCGGCCGGCGTAGCCGGGGCCGTCGATGGCGTCCAGATGAATCGATCGCGGCCGGCACGTGCGACCGCGCGAGGTCGCCGGACCTGGACTTCGACCTTGTGCACCTTGCCATCGCCGTCGCCCGGAGCGCTCTCGACGCCAAGTTGATAGGTGTGCACGACCTGGGTGTAGATCCGATCGAAGACGCCGGCCGCCGTGCCGACACCGTTGAAGAACGTTCCGCCGGCGAATCCGGCGACGCTCGACAATCCATCGACGAGATCGGATCTCGGAAGCAGGTTGCCACCGGGTGTTCGCCGGCTCGCGTCATTCTCCGGCTGCTCGAGCTGCACGACATACAGACTCGTGCCGGCCTGGGCGGAGCGGCGTTCAAGCTCGCGGAAATAGGTGAGTGTCGACTGGCGGAACGGAAGCCCAGCTGAGAGCAGCACGATGCTCTTCGGCCCCTCGACGCGTTGAAGATTGGTATTGAGCGCCGCGAGGGTGGAAAGCAGCGTCTCGATTCGCCGATCCGCTTCCATCAGCAGGTGACGCGCTTCTCGCTCGAGCTCGGGTGGGCACACCGTTTCACCGCGCCGGCACTCGCGTTCGACGACCTGATCGATGGTGAGTTGATCGCGTCGCGCGAACGCCTCGGCCTCGTCGATGGCGATCAGGTGCCGGCCGACCCCGGCAGACCGGAAGCCGCGCAATTGCGACAGCACCTGACGGATCTGCTGACGGTCGCGCGTCAGATCGACGCTCTTGCCGGGAACGACGAGCAGGCCGGCCGCATCGGCGGGCCCGAGACGATCCACGAGCTTGCTCGCGCTGTCGAGGACGAGCTTCTCGTATCCCGCCGTCATGCTTTCCAGGTCGATCACGATCACGACGACCCGGCCCGGCGTCGTGTTGACGTTCGAGGCAAACGACGTCGACGCCTGCGGAGGAGCCGGTGCGGGCGCGGCGGGCCGTGACACATCGCCGGGTCCGTAGAACCGGGCAAACGACACCGGCCGGACGGCGCCGTCGACCTTGACGATGAAGTCGTCCGCGCGCAGATCGCGCACGGGATTGCCGGCCTCGTCGACCACCGAAACGTCGAGACGAATGAGGTCGACGCCGCTGCGAAACTGAGGCTGGGTCTGGAACGCGGTGGTGCCGAGAGCCATCACCAGCGGCACGAAGCGGAGGAACGAGTTCAAGGCGAAAGATTATAGCGCCAGGATGTCGGTGCGTCACGCCTGCGACTGCCCGCCGAGCACTCGCATGATCGCCGAAGCGATCCGCCGCCACTCGCCTTCTTCGTGAACCAGTTCTTTGCGTCCTTTTCTGGTGAGCGAGTAGAAACGGGCCTTCCGGTTGTTCTGCGACGTGCCCCACTCCGCGTCGATGAAGCCGCGCGACTCGAGGCGCTGCAGCGCCGGATACAGCGAGCCGTGGTCGACGATCAGGACGTCGCCGGACTCCCGCTTGATCGCGCGCGCAACCCCTTGTCCGTGCTGGGGGCCGAAGATGAGGGTCCGCAGGATGAGCAGGTCGAGGGTGCCCTGGAGGTGGGCGGAGTGTTCCCGATCGGATCGCTTACGTATAGACATTCGACCCGAGTATGCGTATGCTTCGGGTTGAATGTCAACCCGAAAGGGACCCGGCGCAGACGACGACTTCGATCGCGAGATTCGCGCGCACATCGAGCTCGAGACCGAGGCGCTCATGGAGGACGGCCTTGCCCCCGAGCAGGCGACCGCCGCCGCACGGCAGACGTTCGGCAACGTGACTGCAGCCCGGGAGCGGTTCTACGAAGCGCGGCGAATCCTCTCGGTCGATCGGCTCGCGCAGGACATCCGCTGCGCCGTGCGCAACCTGCGGCGGTTCCCGGTGACGACGGCCGTATCGGTCGCATCCCTTGCGGCCGGCATCGGTGCGACGACCGTGACGCTCATGGTGCGCGATGTCCTCTTCTATCGCGCCCCGCCGGCCTACGCGGAGCCGGCACAACTCTCGCGTATTCAGGTCGGGCGCCCGGATCGGCCGATCATGCCGATTGGCAGCGACGTGCCGGCGCCGCTCTATGCCGCGTGGCGTGAAACGCTCGGCGACGGCATCGCCGCGGCAAGCCTGGCGCGCGGTGTCCGCGACGTGCGCGCCGGCGACCGTACCGAAGCGGCGCCCATACGCGCGGCCTCGGCAAACCTCTTCGCAACACTCGGCGTGTCGCTCGCAATGGGCCGGGCACCCTCCGGCTCGCCCCGCGACCGCTCGGGCGCCTCGCCAGCCGTGCTCTCGTACCGCATGTGGCAGCGGCTGTTCGATGGCGACCCGAACGTGCTCGGACAGAGCATCTGGGTTGACAATCAACCTCACACGATTGTCGGGGTGCTGCCGCAGCGCTTCTGGTTCTCCGACATGAACAGCCCGATCTGGACCGCGCTCGACGAGCGGGTCCTCGGCTCGGACGAACCTCTGGAAGTCGTCGTGCGCCGCCCGCACGGCACCACGCCCGCCATGCTCGATGCGCAGCTGCAGCGCGGGCTTGCCGAGTACGCGCGCCAGCGTCCGGCCGGTGAACGCGATCAGCGCCTGCTCGTGTCAGGCATCGAAGGCACACCGATCGGTCGACAGGTGGCGCTGATCCTGCCCTACCTCCTCGGCACGTCCGTGTTGCTGACACTGCTCATCGCGTGCGCCAACGTCGCCATCCTGCTGATCGCCCAATGGACGACCCGCGAGCACGAGATCGCGATCCGCGCATCGATTGGCGCGAGCCGCGGCCGCATCGTGCGGACGCTCCTCACCGAATCGGTGCTCATCGCGACCGGCGCCGCCATGCTGGGTGTCTGCGTCACGCTCGTCTTGCGCGCCTGGGTACTCAGGAGCGGTGGGGGGGCCGGCGACGACATGTTTTTCAACCTGGCGATCGATGCCCGGCCGTTTCTGCAAGCCGCTGGCATTGCCCTCGGGACCGGCATCTTGACGGGCATCGCGCCGGCGCTCTACGAGACACGGCGCCTGCACGGCAACCCGATGCGCGCGATCGCCGCCTCGGATCGCGTGCGCCAGCGCTGGCGTCATGCGCTGGTCGTGCTCGAGATCACCATCACGGTCGCGCTGCTGGTCGAAACGGCGGCGCTGATCGACGGGTACTTGCGCGCGCGTTCGGCGCAGTTGGGATATGCGACGGCGCCCCTCATGAGCGCGCTTCTCGACAACACGGCTGGTGTTCCGGCGACCGATATGCTCGACCTGGTCACGCACATCCCTGGCGTCGCGTCAGCCGCGTTGTCGACGACGGTACCCTACGCGACGATCGGGCCGCAGCAGCGCGTGGGCACCGATGCCAACCTCTCGAATGCGGTCACGGCCGAGCGCGCGGCGATCACCCGGACGTACTTCACGACGCTGGGGGTCCCGATGCGCACCGGCCGGCCATTCCTGGACGAGGATCTCGACGCCCCGCGGACGGCGATCGTCAACGAGGCACTGGCCCACCGGTTGTTTCTGGGATCGGACCCGATCGGACGCCGCATCTGGATCGGGCAGAACGTCTATGACGTGATCGGCGTCGTTGCCGACTACTCGAACAACGTGCTTCGCCCCCGAGAATCGGAATCGAAGGTGTTCGTCCCGATGCAGCGCACGAAGGGCCCGGCGCGAGTGCACCTGCTGGTCCGTGCCGAAGGAGATCCCGCGCCGCTGACCCAGACGATACGGCGAGAGGTCCGCGATGCGGCGACAGGGACCATTGTCGCCAGCGCATACACGGTCGATCAGATTCTTCGCGTGATGGGCCAGGAGATTCTGCTGGGCACCGCGCCGCTGTTCCCGCTGATCGTCATCGGCATGCTGCTCACGACGGCGGGGATCTACGGAACGCTCGCGTTCGCGATTACACGGCGGTCCAAAGAGCTCGCCGTGCGCGCGGCTGTGGGTGCCAGCGGACGCGATCTGGTGCGGCTCGTCTCGCTGCAGACGGTCCGGCTCGTGTCGGTGGGAACGGCGCTTGGAATCGCGGCGACGTTCGGCCTCGCGCGCCTCGTCCGCGCGGGCGGCGGTGCCGGCACCATCTTCGACCCGCCAGCGTCAGCCTTCCTCATCCCCGTCCTCGTCGTCGTCGCCATCGGCATCGTCGCCACCTGGGTGCCATCCCGCCGCGCGCTCAAGATCGATCCGGCAGCCCTGTTGCGAACAACCTAGTGGCGCACTACTAACCTGCTTGATCGTAGGCGCGCCGAACCCAGGCGACGAGCGCCGCATCCACCTCTGACGCCTCGGTCACCTTTACTTTGTACTGACACATGCCGCCTGGCGGCTGCGCCGCCAGCCGGTCGGTTCCCGCGACGTCTTTCATGTTCAGGCCGACCTCGACGCGAGTGTTCGTCGCCGGACCGATCATCGCGAACTGTTTCTTGCGCCGCAGGCTGACGTAACCCTTCTTCGGGGCTATCTCGAACGGACCGAACGCGTCAATCGCCGACATCAGCTTGTCGTGAATCGGGCGAAGCGTCGCCTTCGGACCCGCGTAGATCTCGTCGAGCACGTCGCTGGAGCTCTTGCCCGCCGATTCTGCAGCTGACGCGCCATCCGACTTCAGCACATGGTGCACGAGGGTGTTGGCGTCACCGTGCCCCATGCCGAGATCCTTCTTGAGCATGTCGCGGATGTCTCCATGCTTCGTGAGGCCGCTCGATTTGATGACGGCGGCGAGGTCGGCCAGGGTCTTGCCGGTGCGCTTCTCGATGTTGGCCAGCTGCGTCGCAAGTGCTTTGTCCACAGATCCTCCTCGAACCGATGGCTAAGGCTGTTTCGCGCGACGTGGCAGCGCGAGCCGATGCGTCACGTCGAGGTTGGTCACGTGCAGGTTCAGATCGGAGCCGACGCGCAAGCCAACGATCCCGTCGTAGCTCACGCCGTCGCGCGGGATCTCGGCGACCTGTTTGCCATTGACCAGGAACACGACCGACGCCGATTCTGCTTCGACCCGCAGCACGTTCTTCACATCGTCTCCGGTCGCCGCGCCGGGAAGGATCGAGCCGGCCTTGGTCCACGGCCGCAGCAACGTGATGCGTCCCGTGTCGTGCGATTCGACCGCCGCGCTTCCGTCGCGCCGGATGAGGAAGGCCACCAGGCGGCCCTTCGATTCGAGATCGCGGCCGCCGATGAACACGCCGAATCCCGCGTCGCTGGGCCCGGGGAACAGAAAGATTTCGGACTCGAGCGCGAAGCGGCCGCGTCCTGAGTGTGACGGCTCGAATAGCGTCACCGCCGGTCTGGTCGTAATGTGCCAGCCGGGCGCCATCGTGCCGAACAACCACGAGCCCTCCGGCGGATCCAGACCGGTGACAATCTTCGCGTCGGTATCGGTGACCCACTTCCAGCCAGCTGGCGCGGGAAACTGGCGCGCCGACACGACGGCGGCTGCTACGATCGATATGGCCAACGTTCCTGCAAGAATTGAGCGCATCGACGGCCCTCCTCAGCCTGGTCTTCGGGCTCCAGGGATCTATTACGCAATTGCGGCAGTTTCAATAGGGGCTCTCGGCAAGCCGCCGGCGTGGCGCAATATACACTGAGCGAAGCGCGCGCCGTGCGCCGATCACCCGGCGAGGCTTGACAGGTGCCTCGGACCGACTAGAAACTCGACGGCGGGACGTTTTCGGATCGATTGTTCGGCGACGGCGAGGATCGGATACGGGATGGGTTTATTCGAATGGTTGAAGGGAAGACGAAACGGCGGTGACCCCCGGCTCACGGAGTGGCGGCGGGCGTGGAGTACTTCCGCCGCCGAGCCTGATCCCAATGCGGTGTCGGTCCTGAAAGCCCAACTCGATCGACTCGGACTCCCCGAAGAGGAGATCGAGATTGAGCGCGAGATGCTGGACGGCATCTCCCAGCTCGCCCAGCTTCGCCTCAGCGTCGACGCGTCCGGCATCCCCGTCGTCGAAACCGGCCACCGCGTGGTCGGGCACGACACCTGCTACTTCAGCACGCCGGTTTCGATGCCGGATGATGCTGCGCAGCCCGCCGGGCGGCTGTTCCTGACGAACGCGCGCGTGATTTTCGCCGGCGGCGCCCGAGCCACGACGGTCGCCTGGCACGCCGTCGGCGAGGTCCTGCATGGCGATCGTGATGTCGTGCTCGTGCGGCGGGATCGCGATACCATTTACCGATTCAGATGCAACACGTTCGCGGACGCCATGTGCAGCGCCTTTCTGGCGCGGCGGCTCGCCGCGTCGGTGTCACGCGCGGGCGGCGGTACTTCCTCGAGAACCTGACATGCCTATTTCATCAGCCGTGGAACGCCAGACGGTCGTCCCCGGCATCGAACGACTGCTGCAATCCCATCGCGAGCTGGTCGCCGGACGACGCGTCGGCCTCGTGTGCAATCCAGCGTCGGTGGACGCGAAGCTGCGGCATAGCGCCGACCGGCTCTTCGAGGATCCCGAGATCAAGCTGACGGCGATCTTCGGCCCGCAGCACGGCTTCCGATCGGATCTCCAGGACAACATGATCGAAACGCCGCACGGGAAAGACTCGCGGCGGAACGTACCGGTGTTCTCGCTCTATAGCGAGACGCGTGAACCGACCGCTGACATGCTCCGCGACCTGGACGTGCTGGTCATCGACCTGCAGGACGTCGGTACACGGGTCTACACTTACGTCTACACGATGGCGAACTGCATGCGCGCGGCCGCCCGTCACGGTGTTCGCGTGGTGGTCTGCGACAGGCCGAACCCGGTGGGCGGCGACGCGATTGAGGGCGCGACGCTCCAGCCGCAGTGGACGTCGTTCGTCGGACAGTTTCCGATTCCTCTCCGGCACGGGATGACGATCGGCGAGCTGGCCAGGCTGTTCAACGAAACCTTCGGCCTTGGCGCCACACTCGACGTCGTTCCACTCGAAGGCTGGCGCCGTTCCATGTATTTCGACGAGACGCGCCTGCCGTGGGTGATTCCATCGCCGAACATTCCAACCCTGGACACCGCCGTCGTCTATCCGGGTGCCGTGCTCTTCGAGGGCACGATGCTGTCCGAGGGCCGCGGCACGACGCGTCCGTTCGAGCTCATCGGCGCACCTTGGATCGACGGGGATCGACTGTCCGATGCGATGAACGCGCGCGAGCTTCCTGGCGTCCATTTCCGATCGGTGTTCTTCGAACCGACGTTTCAGAAACACGCGCGCGAGACGTGTGGAGGCTGTCAGCCCCACGTGACCGATCGTCAGGCTTTCCTGCCGGTGCGAACCGCTGTGGAGCTCATCGAGGAGTTCCGCAAACAGAATCCGTCACGCTTCGCCTGGCGTCAGCCGCCTTACGAATACGAGCTCGAGAAACAGCCGATCGATCTGCTGTACGGCAACGACCGCCTGCGGGCCACCATCGACAACGGTCAGGACATGAATGCGCTCGTTGCGAGCTGGAGGCTCGAGGAAGACGCGTTCCGGCGGCTGCGGGAGCCGTTCTTGTTGTATAGGTGACGTTAGCCGCGGGTCTTGGCTATGCCGGGGGCCTTGGTTTCCTGGGCGGTGGCGGGGATCATGTGGTAATTGACCAGGTGCTCGCGCAGGGCGTTGAAGGCTTGCTCCGGTGAGTCTGCGCGGTACAGAAAATCGAGATCTTTTTCATCTATCGCGCCCCATTCGGCCAGGGGCCGCAGGTCGAGGACGCCGTTCCAGTAATCGCTGCCGTAGAGCACGACGAGCAGTTTCTTCGAGAGCTTTCGCGTCTGAGAGAGCGTGAGGATCTCGAACATCTCATCGAGCGTGCCGAACCCTCCCGGGAAGATCACCAGCGCCTTCGCAAGATAGGCGAACCAGAACTTCCGCATGAAGAAGTAGTGGAACTCGAAGTGCAGCCCATCGGTGATGTACGGGTTCGGTCCCTGTTCGAACGGCAGCCGGATGTTCAGGCCAACAGTCTTGCCACCAGCCTCGCGGGCGCCGCGGTTGGCGGCCTCCATGATCCCCGGTCCTCCGCCTGAGCAGACAACAAACCTCCGCCGCGGCTCTTCGAGCGAGAGACTCCACTCCGTCAGCAGCCGGGCCACTTCGCGCGCATCCTCGTAGTAGCGCGACCATTCGACGGCTTTCCGACTGCGTTTCAGCGCCGCCGCATGTCCAGCCGGCTTGCGCCCCTTCGAACTCCTCAACTTCAGCAGCGCCTGCTCGGCTGCTTCGCGGCTGTGCACGCGAGCGGATCCGAAGAAGACAACGGTGTCCTGGATGTTCTCTTTCTTGAATCGACGGGCTGGCTCGAGATACTCCGCCAGGATGCGAAGGGGACGGGCGTCAGCGCTGTTCAGGAACTCTGGATTCTCGTAAGCGAGCGGCTGCTGGTTGGACATGCAGAAAAAACTGTATCATTTTCGGACGACGGACATGCCGTCCATCGACTGCGAGTCCGGCCGTCCGCCGAAGGTGGAAGCCGGCTTGTCCCGCCGTAGCCTCAGCGAAGGCGGAACTACGAAAGGTACGAGCACAAATGCGGGTCATTGCAGCCGCCAGCATCATGTTGATATCCGGAGTCGCCGCGACCGCTATCGCCAGGGTCTCCGTGGTGCAGAACACTGCCGGTTGGACGCTTCCGGCAGATGCCGACGACAAGAAGAATCCGCTGCCGATCGACGAAAGGCTTC
>Ga0075430_100003721_pt1 | contig 12816 bp, 10 predicted proteins | sample RhiMetdeltSRZDD4_FD_75294 | JGI IMG/M metagenome (GOLD analysis project Ga0075430, IMG submission 75294) | Populus rhizosphere microbial communities from Tennessee, USA - Rhizosphere MetaG P. deltoides SRZDD4 | ecosystem: Host-associated > Plants > Roots > Rhizosphere > Soil | place: USA... | reverse complement strand
AGGAAGACTCGCGTTTGATCGGGAAGCTTCATCAGCCGCCGGATTGACCGGTAGAGCTCACCAGCGTCGCCGCCAGGAAAGTCGGCGCGGGCAGTGCCATAGTCGGGCATGAACATCGTGTCGCCGACGAACGCCGCGTCGCCGACGACATAGGCCATATCGGCGGGCGTGTGGCCTGGCACATGCAGTGCGATTGCCGGAATGCCGCCCAACGAGACAATGTCTCCATCGATCAACAGACGATCAAACTGGGAACCATCGCGTGCGAATTCAGGACCCTCGTGGAAGATCGCCCCGAATGTCTCCTGAACGGTCAGGATCTCGCGTCCGATCGCGATTCTGCCTCCCACCCGCTCCTGCAGATATGGCGCCGCGGACATGTGATCGGCGTGAGCGTGAGTTTCGAGGAGCCAATCGACTTTAAGAACTTCCTCAAGCACATAGCCGATGATCGCATCAGCCGACGCGGTCGTCGTGCGTCCTGAGGCTTGATCGAAGTCGAGCACGCTATCCACGACCGCCGCGATCCGCGTGAATGGATCGTGGACCACGTAGGTGGCCGTAAACGTCGGCTCGTCGAAAAAGCACTTCACGACTGGTGCGGGCGTTTCGCCCGCAAGGACACGGTAAACCTGGTCCTGGGCCTGCTTCAGATGCGCATCGGGATACATTACAGGTCTCATCGCTGTGGTCACATCGCTATCCGTCATGCGTAGAGGCCGGCTCCATAAGGATTAGCCCGTATGCACGGTGGCGCGGCGGGACTGGGGCAATGCAAGGGCGCGCTGGTTGCCTGCCCTTCCGAATGGTAGGGGCTATTACGGATACTGTTGCCACGGATATTGCCCCACCTCGCATGTAGGCGGCCAACGGAATGTGGGCCAGCCGCTTGTCGACACTCGAAAGGCACGACGATGACGACGAACCTCTGCTACGGTATTCCGGATGTGACACTCCGTTGCGTGGGAGGTGGCCAGATCAACCCCTCCGCCTTCGCCGGTCATGAGCTTGTTGTGTTCTTCTGCCCTTCCAGTTCCAGCGCTGCTGCAAGCGAGATCGAGGCCTATGCCGCTCGCGCCAAGGCGTTTGTCGATGGCGGGGCATGGTTGATCGGCGTGCTCAGCGGCGAAGCTGCCGCCAAATCGGGCGGCAATCTGGGCGACACGGGCATCAAGCTGGCGGAGGATACTGACGGCGCAGCCTGGGAGGTATTTGAAGAGTTGCTCAAGACATCCGAACGAACGGAAGAGGTGGAGGGTGGAGCCTTCCTGTTCGAGCGAGGTGGCTGCCTTGCCAAGGCATGGGCAGGCACCGGGCACGCTGAGAATGCGCTGAACGAACTGCAGCGCAGTGCCTGAGTCCACACCTACGTAACCTCCCTAATTGCTCTCGATGCGCCGAGCTACGGACTGAGCCGGAGCGCTTTTAGCCCCATTTTTGGAGCCACAAGTTATGGCAAGCGAGCCGCAAACACCGTTCACCTACAGTGCACGCGGCCTGACCAAGATTTATGGAACGGGAGAAACTGCGGTCCACGCCCTGAGGAGTCTCGACCTGCTGGTTCCACAAGGGCAGTTCATTACGCTGCTAGGCCCCTCCGGCAGTGGCAAATCGACCTTGCTGAACATCCTGGGAGGACTCGACCGTGCCACGGCGGGTCAAGTGTGGTTTCACGATCAGGATATCACCAGCTTCTCCAACGATGAGTTGACCGAGTTCCGCCGCGCCAACGTTGGATTTGTGTTTCAGTTCTACAACCTTGTCGCCAGCCTCACTGCCCGCGAGAATGTGCAGCTGGTGACGGATATTGCCGACGCGCCGATGACGGCGGTCGACGCGCTCGCGCTCGTCGGTCTCGGCGAGCGGCTTGATCATTTTCCGGCCCAGCTTTCAGGCGGCGAGCAGCAACGGGTCGCAATTGCCCGAGCCATCGCCAAGCGCCCTGCCGTCATGCTTTGCGACGAGCCGACAGGCGCCCTGGACAGTGCGACTGGCATCCGCGTTCTGCGGGCACTCCTTGACGCCAACGAGCGGCTTGGAACGACCATGCTTGTCGTTACGCACAACGCCCCGGTGGCGCAGCTCGGGCATCGCGTGCTCCGGTTTGCTGACGGCCGCATCGGTGAACAGCTGATCAACGAGGAGCGCAAGCAGCCCGAGGACATCAGCTGGTGAGGCTTGCGTCGCTTGATCGCATGCTATTGCGCGGTCTCTGGCGGCTGCGCGGCCAGAGCCTCGCGACCGCATTGGTGATTGGTGCTGGCATAGCGCTCTACATCATGTCGGCCGGAGCCTTGGCCTCGATCGAAGCCACAAGAGCCGCATACTACGACCAGTATCGCCTGGCGAACCTGTTCGCTTCGGCAAAGCGCGCACCACTTTCGCTGGTGCCGCGCATCGCTGCCTTGCCTTCTGTTCGCATGGTCGAGTCGCGCGTGAGCGGAGCCGTGCTGCTCGACATACCTGGTTTCGGGGAGCCGGTGAACGGCATCGTCCATTCGTTGCCGCGGGACCGAAATCTCTCGCTCAATCGCATCCATCTGGTGCGGGGCCGAATTCCGGACGCCGCAAACCAGAGTGAAGTGCTGGTCAGCGACCCCTTTGCCCGTGCCCATGGCCTGCAGGGTGGTGATCGAATCGCGGCGATCATCAAGGGCAAGAGGCAATGGCTTCGCATCGTCGGCACCGCACTGTCACCCGAGCATGTTTTCACGATTCCGCCAGGCAACCTTACCACGGATGACAAGCGATTCGGGGTGCTCTGGCTTGACCGGGACATGCTCGAGGGCGCCTTCGACCAGGAAGGCGCCTTCAACGAGCTGCTGCTGCTGGTCGACCCGTCCGCCCCGATCGAGGCTTTGACCGACCCTCTCGACAGACTACTGGCACCTTATGGCGGCACCGGAGCCTACGCGCGTGCGGATCTGCTCTCCGACCGGTTCCTGCGCAGCGAAATGGATCAGCTCGCCACGATGGCTCGTATACTGCCGTCCCTGTTCATGGCCGTCGCGGCATTCCTGCTGTGGGTGATGATCGGGCGCGTCATTGAGACCGATCGGGAGGAGATCGGCCTGTTGAAGGCGTTTGGCTATCGCAACATCGAAATAGGCAGTCACTATTCCAAGCTGGTCGTTGCCATCGCGCTGGTCGGGGTGGCTATCGGCTGTGCTTTGGGCGCCTGGCTGGGGCGCGGAATCACCGGCATTTATGCCGAATTCTATCACTTCCCTTTTTTGGTCTTTCATGTGCCGCCGATCGCCTATGCGATTGCAGTGTCGATCAGTGTCGCCGCCGCCCTGGTTGGCGCCGCAGCTCCAGTCAGCCGCGCCGTAAACCTTTCTCCGGTCGTGGCGATGGAGCCGCCGGCGCCGACCTCATATGCCGGACATCTCCAGCGGGGGCTGGCGCGACTTCGGTGGCTTGACGAGCCCAGCAGAATGATCCTGCGGCATCTGTTGCGTTGGCGTCTGCGAAGCTCACTCAGTGTCGCCGGAATTGCCATGGCGCTCGGGCTCTGCATCGCTTCGAGTTTCAACCTCGATGCGATCAGCAAAATGCTGGATTTTTCGTTCAATTATGCCGCACGGCAGGATGCCACCGTCACCTTCGCGGAACCGCGTTCAATGACGGTTCTGGCAGATCTCGCGCGACTGCCCGGGGTCATTGCCGTCGAGCCGATGCGGACCGTAGCCGCGCGCCTTCGCCATGGTCGGCACGTAAGGCGCGAGCCTCTGACGGCAATCTCGCCCGATGCGCAGCTCAACAGGTTGATCGACGAGGAGTGGCAGGCGGTGTCGGTACCAGGCCGGGGGTTGGTTCTCAGCAAGGCGCTTGCGCAACGCCTGGATGCCACCACAGGCTCGATCATTCGCGCCGACCTGCTCGAGGGCAAGCGGTCGACGGTCGATCTGGCGGTGGTGCAGGTGGTGCCGACCTATCTCGGAACGGCCGCCTACATCGATTTTGCCGAACTCAACCGGATCATGGCCGAGCCGTCGACGATCTCAGGAGCCTATTTGAAGGTCGACGGCTCGCGGCAGGAAGCTCTGTTTCGGGCGGTCAAAGAGCATCCGATGATTGCCGGAATAGCCTTTCGAGGCCCGGTGCTGGAGAATTTCGAGCGGCAGGTGAATGAAAATATGGGAACGTTCCGCTTCTACAACCTGCTTTTGTCCTCCATCATCGTCGTCGGGGTGGTCTACAACAATGCCCGATTGTCCTTCTCCGAACGCGCCCGCGAGCTCGCCACGATGCGAGTGCTCGGTTATCGGCGCCGGGAGGTCAGTTACATTCTGGTTGGCGAGCTGGTGTTGCTGACGCTGGCCGCACTGCCGCTCGGCGTAGCATTTGGCGCAGCCTTCGCCTGGTACATCGCCCAGTCATTCTCGTCTGACATCTACACCATTCCGTTCGGTCTCTCCGCGTCCACGATCGGGTTTGCGGTGGCGACTGTCCTCGTCGCAGCGCTTGGCACCGCGCTGCTTGTACGGCGCCGGGTTGACAAACTCGATCTCCTCCGCGTGCTAAAGAGCAGGGAATAGCATGGTCACGCCACGCCCACGAATGATGAGATTGGCTCTGTTCGGCGCGGCCGCGGCGGTGCTGGTTCTGGTCGTCTGGATGTTCCTCTACAAGCCACCCGTGTCCGTTGAGACGAGCCCGATCGGGCGCGGCGACGTTGCGGTAACCGTCGGCGATGATGGCATAACGCGCGTTCGCGACGTGTACGAGGTGGCGGCGCCGGTCGCGGCCCGCCTGCTTCGTGTCGAGCCGGAGGTAGGCGACGCGGTAACCGCAAACGAGACGATACTTGCCCGGCTCATGCCGCTCGATCCCGGATTTCTGGACGACCGGAGCCGCAGCGTAGCGACGGCGCAGCTCGCGGCCGCCCAGGCCCGGCTCGCCCTCGACCGGGCAGAGGTAAACCGGGCATCGGCAACCGAAAGTCTGGCGCGTCGCGAACATGGCCGAACCGCAACCCTGGCCGAGAACGGAACCGTGTCGCGTGCGGCACTCGATCGCGCACGCACAGCTCGTGACGAGGCTGTGGCAACACTGGCGTCTGCCCGGGCAGCTGTTGCCGCATCGCAAAGCGGGGTTGCGGCGGCGCAGGCCCAACTGGCGGCTCCGCTCGCGCGCGACAAAGCGGGCGACATTGCCATTCGCGCGCCGGTGTCAGGCGCACTGCTGCAGATCTTCCAGAAGAGCGAATCTGTCGTTCAGGCCGGAGCGCCGCTGGTTGCGGTTGGTGATCCGGGCGGCGATCTTGAGATAGTGGCCGACTTGGTGTCTACCGACGCCGTACGCATCAAGCCGGGCGATCTGGTCCATGTGGAGCAATGGGGAGGCCCGCAACCACTCTTGGGGCGCGTGCGACTCGTAGAGCCCTTCGGCTTCCTCAAGATTTCCGCCCTTGGTATCGAGGAACAGCGGGTGAATGTCCGCATTGATCTGACTGGCGATCCCAAGACCTGGTCGCGGCTCGGCCATGGCTATCGTGTCGAAGTGCGTATCGTCACCGATACGGCGGAAAAGGTGCTCCGCGTGCCGACGAGCGCACTTTTCCGTGCTCGTGACCAATGGGCTGTCTTTGTCAACGACCGGGGACATGCCCGCCTTCGGCGGGTGCAGTTGGGGCTAATGAACGATCGCTTCGCAGAAGTTCGATCGGGGTTGAAGGAGCGCGAGGCAGTCGTGCTATTTCCAGCCGAAACGATCCGCGACGGCACGAAACTCAGGCAGCGCGACTGATCGCGCATGTCTCCCCGAGATTTTCGGACCCTTCGGCCCTGGGTTCGCGCTGGAACCGTAAGCGAATACACGGGTATGCAAAAGGTGTATGCGCACTTCTCAAGGCGCGGCCGATGCATCATGGGTCGGACGATGCGGTTTTGGCGCAGGCCGAGAAGGGAGCCGCAATGACGCTGTTGTGGACGATCGGAATAGTCATTCTTCTGGTCGCGGCCAGCGCTGTGAAAGTTCCGACACCCGGCCGGCTAGATTATGCTAGTGCTTGGAGGGTGCCGGGGACTGTTTTGGCATCGCGGCCGGATGGCCCATATGCTCCATCATCGTTGACATCATTTCACGACATTGACCCATTTGCTGCATCATTTTCTGACGCATTGCCGGATCAGCCATCATCATCCGCATAGGTTGCATCGGGGCTGGTGCCTGCTTTGCCGTTGGCGCGGTCGAAGGCTCGTGTTCTGGTGTCTGCGCTGCCTGCACTGCAACAGCGGCGAACGCCAGTCCAACCGCGAACCCGACCGCTGCTGACTTCATGCTATTGTTCATGACGGTTTCCTTTGAGAATCGCCGGTCATCGCCGTTCGAGACCTTGGTCACCCACGCAATATGAAATATCGGAGCGCCCACTCCATACGTGATACTCCCTAGAAGTCTGGCAACCGGAACCTGGATGCGATGTGCGCCGAGATGGAAAACCGATTCTCACACAGCGGTCGACCCTTGTATGGCGGACCATCTGCTGGCAGACGCGGATACCGCGCCTTCGCCCATCCTCAGAGCCGCACCGTCCTCAATCGAAGCGAATTGGTGATTACGGCCATTGATGTCCGCAGGGCGGAATCCGGAGCAACTCTGACCGGGCTGGAAGCGATTCCTTTCTCGCTCAAGGAGCGGACGCTCAGCTTACGGCCACACTCCGATGGAGCGTACCCGGCAAAGGTCATCAATCTGGCGGGCGTCTGTAATTTGGATCTCTCAGTGTAAGCATGTAGGCGACAAGCTTATCTACCTCGTTCGCACCGAGGTAGAAGTCCATCTCTCTCGGATAATTATGCGCGCCCTTGAGCCAGACCGAAAGCGTCTTGGCCGTGAGGCCCTCCTGATTGACAATCGCCGGGAATGGAAGAGCGTTCGAATTCGATGACGTGCCGTAGCGTCCGATTGCATGGCATTGCCCGCATGACGCCTGCGCAAAGGCATGGCCCTCGGAAGATATGGTTGAAAGGGCTGGCTCGGCTGATGGAAGGTTCTGACAAGCCGTAAGAAGCAATGGGACACAGAATAGGTGCAAGGGTTTCAACATAACCTCCAAACTCGGCAGCATTCCATTTCTACCCGCGGAATTGGCCTGCTGCCATCCCGAAGCGGGAGCGAATTGCTCGATGGGCGCATTATCTGGCCCGGTCCGCGTTGACCGGAAGCCAGCATGGCAGAGCGATTGACCTAGCGTCAGCACCTGCAGGATTCCTGCCACTGCGAGACCGGATCATTCTCGAAGAATGGCCGACCCTAAGTGCTGCGCGTGTTGCCCAAGGCCTGTCGTATGTAAGCAATGACTGCCCAGATATCGTTTTTCGGTAACGACTCATCGTACGCAGGCATTTCTGTTCGAAACGGCTGGCCGCCTTGCGCTATCGTCCAGTACATGAACCCGTCCCACCGGCTCACCGGCAAAGTTGCAAACCACGCAAGATTGGCTGGAGGAGTGCCAAGCGATCGCCCGCCTAGCCCGTCCCCCTGCCCGGCTGGTCCGTGGCAGGATGCACACTTTTGCTCGTAGACAGCGGCTCCCCGCCGCCAAGTCCTTGGAGTATTCGGGAGTGGATTACGCATAAAGGCGTATTGAGCGGGAATGCCGTACTCCAGCGCAAGATCATGCCTGGCCACGCTTTGCAGCGCTCGCGCCGGCTGCGCAAATACCGATTGAGAGAGCAGCGTGGCTGCAAGCGAGACAACCAGAGCCGCGATTGCACCAGTCGGAATTCGGCTCATCATAATTCTCCTCTCCAAGACGCCAGCATTCGTCGTTAAGTGCACCAGTGCCGCCGAGGTATACGTAGAAATCCTGATCGGCCCTGCAGCGTGATCACCGTCGTGCTTGATTCCGCTCGTGAGAATGGTGGTGAAGAAAACGGTCCCTCTGCGATCCCCTCGCAGTCGATGCGAGGCACGTCACGCTTGCTCCTCATGAAGCAGCCGATCAGCAATCGACAGCCATGAGACCGCATAATCCACCACCATCGAAGAGCGCCAAATAGGGACTATTACGGAGTGCGCTGTCTCGCTGCTCCCGCCTAACCACGTTGTTATCGCCAACGTGTTGGTCGACCGCGATCGCCTTCATTGACCTGCATCAAAGTGGCTGGGGTTCTCGCCCGCGAATAGGGCGGCACGCATCGGAAGCGGGGAGCAAATGGATACTTTGGTCATGAAGGTCGGCGGCTGGCTCGTGCTGGCCCTTGTTGCGCTTTGTGCGTCGGCAGTCGCAGTCGATTTCGGCTTCGCCGCGCAGATGGCAATGGTTGCCGCAGCTGCGTTGATCGCCATGACCGTGACAATGGTCCGTACCGACTACACCTTCGCGCCCAAGCCAGCCCAGATCCAATCGCTCTATTATGATGATCCCGTCCGTTGGGGAGTCATCGCGACTCTCTTCTGGGGTATCGCAGGATTTTTGGCTGGGCTCTATATCGCGTTGCAGCTGGCCTTTCCGGTCCTCAACCTGGGGCTTGAATATACCAGCTTCGGCCGCCTGCGGCCGCTGCACACCTCGGCGGTGATCTTCGCCTTCGGCGGCAATGCGCTGATCGCCACCAGCTTTTACGTTGTGCAGCGCACCTGCCGCGCCCGGTTGGCCTTCCCCGCGCTCGCTCGCTTCGTCTTCTGGGGCTATCAGGTGTTCATCGTCCTGGCGGCGACCGGCTACCTACTCGGCATCACCGAGTCGCGCGAATATGCCGAACCGGAATGGTACGCCGATCTGTGGCTCACCATCGTCTGGGTCGCCTATCTGGCCGTGTTTGTGGGGACGCTCGCCAGGCGGCGGGAACCGCACATCTATGTGGCCAACTGGTTCTACCTCGCCTTCATCATCACCATCGCGATGCTGCACATCGTCAACAATCTGGCGATGCCGGTGTCCCTGGTCGGATCCAAATCCTATTCGGCATTTGCCGGCGTGCAGGATGCGCTGACGCAGTGGTGGTACGGGCACAATGCGGTGGGTTTCTTCCTGACCGCCGGCTTCCTGGCAATGATGTATTACTTCGTGCCGAAGCAGGCTGAGCGGCCGGTCTACAGCTACCGGCTGTCGATCATCCACTTCTGGTCGCTGATCTTCCTCTACATCTGGGCGGGACCGCACCATCTGCACTACACCGCGCTGCCCGATTGGGCTCAGACGCTGGGCATGGTCTTCTCGGTCATGCTGTGGATGCCGAGTTGGGGCGGCATGATCAACGGCCTGATGACCCTCAATGGGGCGTGGGACAAGATCCGGACCGATCCGATCATCCGCATGATGGTGATGGCGCTCGCCTTCTACGGGATGGCGACGTTCGAGGGCCCGATGCTGTCGATCAAGTCGGTCAATTCCCTGTCCCACTATACCGACTGGACGATCGGGCACGTGCATGCCGGTGCGCTCGGCTGGAATGGCATGATCACCTTCGCGGCGCTCTATTACATGGCACCGCGGCTGTGGGGCCGCGCAAGCCTCTATTCGCTCCGCATGGTCAACTGGCACTTCTGGTTGGGGACGGTCGGCATCGTTCTTTACGCCGCCGCGATGTGGACCGCCGGCATCATGCAGGGCCTGATGTGGCGTGAATATGGCGCCGACGGCTATCTCGTCTATGCCTTCTCCGAAGTCGTCGCGGCTATGCATCCGCTCTACCTGATCAGGGCCACGGGCGGGCTGCTCTACCTCGCTGGTTCGTTCATCATGGTGTGGAATGTCGCCATGACAATCAGGGGCAAACAGCGCGTCGAACGGCCGATGTCGAGCCCCGCTTACAATCCGGCTGCGGACCGCCCGCTGCCCCAAATCGCCCGGCGCGTGCCGACTTCCGCCAACAAACCGCACGCGCCGCTGGCGGCTGCGGAATAGGACCAGGTCATGGCGATCAAGGCACTCACGCACGGGCATATCGAGCGCAACATAACACTGCTTGCGGTCCTCGCCTTTGTCGTCGTCGCGATTGGCGGGATCGTCGAGATTGCGCCGCTGTTCTGGATCGATTCGACCGTCCAGAAGGTCGAGGGCATGCGACCCTACTCGCCGCTCGAACTTGCCGGGCGCAACATCTACATTCGCGAAGGCTGCTACAATTGTCATAGTCAGATGATCCGCCCGTTCCGCGACGAGGTGGAGCGCTACGGCCATTACAGCCTGGCTGCCGAAAGCATGTACGATCATCCCTTCCAGTGGGGCTCCAAACGCACCGGACCTGATCTGGCGCGCGTGGGCGGACGCTATTCGGACGAATGGCATGTGCGGCACCTGAAAAACCCGCGCGACGTGGTGCCGGAATCGATCATGCCGGCCTATGCCTTTCTCTCCGAGCGCGAGCTGAATGCGGGCGATATGCGCCGCGACCTTCGTGCGCTCAGGCGCGTTGGCGTCCCGTACAACGAGGCGAGCATCGAGGCCGCCAATGAGGATCTGGCCAGCCAGGCTTCATCGGACGGCGACGCGGCGACGCTGACCAGGCGCTATCCCAAGGCCCAGGTTCGCGACTTCGACGGCGATCCGTCGCGGCTGACCGAAATGGATGCCCTGGTTGCCTATCTGCAGATGCTTGGGACGCTGGTGGATACCCAGGCGGCCGCTGCGCAGGAGCAACCGCGATGAGCTACAATGAGCTTCGCTACCTCGCCGACAGCTGGGGCCTGGTCGTGATGGGGCTGATCTACCTGCTGCTGTGCGGCTGGGCATTCAAGCCGGGCTCCCGCCGCCACAATCACGACGCGGCCAATGCAATCTTCAAGGATCGCGATCATGGCTGACAGGAAAGAGATCGATTCCCCGACGGGGACCGAGAAGGTGGGTCACGAATGGGACGGCATTGAGGAACTTGATACCCCATTGCCGCGCTGGTGGCTTTGGACATTCTGCGCGTCGATCCTCTTTGCGATCGGCTACGTGATTGTCTATCCCGCCGTGCCGCTCCTTGATCGTGCAACGGACGGTGTGCTCGGATGGTCGAGCCGCGGGCAGCTCGAAGCGGCAATGAAGGCGGATCAGCAAAACAAAGCCGCAACCCGCCTTGCCATTGCCTCTTCACCAATAGCGAATTTGGCGGACAATCCGCAGTTGATGCGCGCGGCGGTGGAGGGCGGCCGTTCGGTGTTCAAGGTCGCGTGCGTGCAATGCCATGGATCGGGGGCGACCGGCTCGAAAGGGTTCCCGAATCTCAACGACGACGACTGGTTGTGGGGAGGCGATCTCGCGGCGATCCACAAGACGATCAGCGATGGCGTCCGCCAACCCAATCACGACGCGACACGCATGTCGCAAATGCCTGCGTTCGGGCGCGACGGCATCTTACAGAATCGACAGATCGACGATGCCGCTGCCTATGTGCGATTCATTTCGGGCCAGTCGGGTAACGGCGCCGCGGCACGGCGCGGTGCGGCGACCTTTGCCCAGAATTGCGCCGCCTGCCATGGTCCCAACGGCAAGGGCAATCGCACATTCGGCGCTCCGAACCTAACCGATTTCATCTGGCTCTATGATGGTGATCAGGCGACAATTACCGAGACGATCACCAACGGTCGACAGGGTGTAATGCCGCGCTGGAACGACCGGTTCGATCCGGTGACGCTGAAGATGCTGGCAGTCTATGTCTATTCGCTGGGCGGCGGCGAAAAGCCTCAATATGCGCAGGCGCCCGCTGGAAAGAACTCCGATGGTCAGCCCTGAGGACCTCACCGGATCCAAGCGGCGCAGCCTCTATGCCAAGCGGAAGCCCGTCTATCCCAAGGCCGTCACCGGGCCGTTTCGCCGCCTGAAATGGGCGGTGATGCTGGTAACACTCACCATCTATTACGTGACGCCGTGGCTGCGGTGGGATCGTGGCCCGTGGGCGCCGGATCAGGCTGTGCTGGTCGATCTGGCGCATCGGCGCTTCTACATGTTCACCATCGAGATCTGGCCGCATGAATTCTATTATGTCGCCGGCCTGCTCGTCATGGCGGGGATCGGACTGTTCCTTGTGACCTCGGTCGTTGGCCGCGCCTGGTGCGGCTATGCCTGCCCGCAGACGGTCTGGACCGACTTGTACCAGCATGTCGAGCGCTGGATCGACGGCGATCATAACGCGCAGATCCGTCTGGCGAACGCACCGTTAAACGTTTCCAAGGTCACTCGGCGTGTCGGAAAATATGCTGTTTGGTTGGCGATAGCGGTCCTGACCGGCGGTGCATGGATTTTCTATTTCGCGGATGCGCCGACACTGGCGCGTGCCTTCATTCAGGGCCATGCACCCTTCGTCGCTTACGCGACCGTCGGCGTGCTGACCGCTACTACCTTCATCCTGGGTGGTTTCATGCGCGAGCAGGTGTGCATCTACATGTGCCCTTGGCCGCGCATCCAGACCGCCATGCTCGACGAGCGCTCGCTGCTGGTCACCTACAAGAACTGGCGCGGCGAGCCGCGCCATCGCGGACTGAAGAATGCAACGCTTGACGACCTGGCGCTGGGCGATTGCATCGACTGCCAGCAATGCGTGCAGGTCTGCCCGACCGGGATCGACATCCGCGAAGGGCCGCAAATCGGTTGCATCACATGCGCCCTGTGCATCGATGCCTGCGACAAGGTGATGATGCAGATCGGGCGTCCGCGCGGGCTGATCGACTACACTACGTTCGAAGGCGCCGAATGCGAAAAGGCCGGGCAGCCGGCCCCTTCGCTCAAGCGCACCTTCCTGCGGCCGCGGACGCTTCTCTACTTCTCGCTGTGGGGCGCCGTCGGCCTCGCGATGCTGTTCGCGCTAGGCGAACGCACGCGCCTCGACATCAGTATTCAGCAGGATCGAAACCCGGTCTACGTGCAACTGTCGGATG
>Ga0075430_100003715_pt1 | contig 12821 bp, 9 predicted proteins | sample RhiMetdeltSRZDD4_FD_75294 | JGI IMG/M metagenome (GOLD analysis project Ga0075430, IMG submission 75294) | Populus rhizosphere microbial communities from Tennessee, USA - Rhizosphere MetaG P. deltoides SRZDD4 | ecosystem: Host-associated > Plants > Roots > Rhizosphere > Soil | place: USA... | reverse complement strand
GAGCTTCGTCTGCTGAATGAACAGATCGTGCTCCGGCTGTAGCCCGGGTGCGGCCATCGGGCTCTTGTAGTAGAACGATAGCCATTCCTGAATCCCCTTCATGCCCGCCCGTTGCGCGAAGTCCGAGAACAGCGCGAGGTCGAGGACAATGGGCGCCGCGAGTATCGAATCCCGGCAGAGAAAATTCACCTTGATCTGCATGGGATAGCCCATCCATCCGACGATATCGATGTTGTCCCAGCCTTCCTTGTTGTCGCCCCGCGGCGGATAGTAGTTGATGCGGACGACGTGCGAGAATTTGTCGTAGAGCTCGGGGTAGATCTCCGGCTGCAGGATCGTATGCAGCACCGAGAGCTTCGATTCCTCCTTCGTCTTGAAGGACGCCGGGTCGTCGAGCACCTCGCCATCGCGGTTGCCGAGGATGTTCGTCGAGTACCATCCGGCGAGTCCGAGCATTCTCGCCTTCAGGCCCGGCGCGATGACCGTCTTCATCCAGGTCTGGCCGGTCTTGAAATCCTTCCCCGAGATCGGCACGCCGCGGTCCATCGCGAGCTGGATCAACGCAGGCGTATCGACCGCCAGGTTCGGCGCGCCGTTCGCGAACGGCACGCCCTCCATGATGCAGGCCCACGCGTACAGCATCGACGGCGCGATCGCGTCGTCATTGCGTTCCATCGCCTTCTCGAGCTGCTCCACCGTCGCGTGCTGCGGCCCGGGCTTGATGTACGTCTCCGTCGACGCACACCACACACACACCACACGCTCCAGGCCGTGCTTCGTCTTGAACTCGCGGATGTCGTGTCGGAGCTGCTCGGCCAGGTCACGCTTCGTTTTGCCCTGTTTGACGTTCGTGCCCGTTATGCGCGTGACGTACCTGTTCTCGAACACCGCAGGCATCGGCTTGATCCCGCGCAGGAATTCGGCGATCGGCTCGAGGTCCCTGTCCTCGAGGACCCCGGCCTTCTTCGCCGCCGTGTACGCGTCATCGGGAATCGGGTCCCAGGCGCCGAACACGAGGTCGTCGAGATTCGCGAGCGGGACGAACTCGCGAATCAGGGGTGACCGCTTGTCGGTGCGCTTGCCGAGCCGGATCGTGGCCATCTGCGTGAGCGATCCGATCGGCTTCGACAGTCCGCGGCGTACGCTCTCGACGCCGGCAATGAAGGTGGTAGCGACCGCGCCGAGCCCCGGTGTCAGAACACCGAGACGCCCGGTTGCGGGACGGACAGCACTGGTACGCGAGCTCCCCGAGCTTTTTCCCTGCACGTAGTGGATCTCCTGGTCGACCTCAACGCGGGGCCGCCTCGCCGACGTTCGAGCGCGAACGCTTCTGATCGCCGACCGGCAACTGCGACTGGTCGGGCGTGTAGCGCGGCGACTTCGGCATCGATTCGAGCTGCTCCAGCGGTAGGGCTTTGGTGGCGTGGTAGACGTACGCGATACGCTGGATCGCAGTGATCCATGCGGTGACCGATAGGAGCAGCACGATGGCGATCAGGACCCAGCCATTGAACACGAGTCCGAAAAACGCCTGAGGCGCCGAGAGCAGGGTCACGCGCTCCGGCCGCTGCATGATTCCCACCTTGGCGTCGATCCCGAGCGACTCGGCGCGGGCGCGTGTGTACGAGGTGAGAAACGTTCCGATGATGCCGAGCAGCGTCACGCCGACCATGGGAGTGCCCATGAACGACGGGACGAGGTGGTGGACGTCGTTTCGGGCAAAGAAAATGGCGAGGCCGCCAAGGACCGCGCCGTCGGCCACGCGATCGAGCGTGGAGTCGTAGAACGCGCCGAACACGGTAGACCGACCCGTTCGGCGAGCCACCGTACCGTCGAGGACGTCAAACAGGGCGGTGAGACCGATCACCCACCCAGCCGTCATGATGTGCCCCGTCGCGTAAATGACACCCCCAGCGATGGAGCAGAGCGTTCCGACGGTTGTGATGGTGTTCGGGTTGACGCGCTTGCGGACGAAGAAATCGGCGAACGGCTCGATGACTCGCAGATATCCCCGTTGAATCCATTCCCACAGGACTTTCATGCAGCGCGGATATAGGGTGGGCCGTCGGAGCCGAGCCGGGCGTCGCGCCCAGGCGCGAGCGCCTGCGACCAAACCCAGGGCGCACACGCGATACGGGGCCTGGCGTGGTCCAAGCCCCGTAAAACTACGAACGTCAGCTACTTGTCACAACCCTACGGAGGAGTCACGGCACGCGCCACGTGGTCGTTGCGCTGAGCGTCATGGGGTCGCTCGTGTACGTCTGACTTCCGTTCGTTCGCGTCGCCTTCAAGCGCACTTGCGTCCCGGCCGCGACGCCCGCGACCGGCAGGTCCTCGGTCGTGTTGGCGGCGACCTGCTTGAGGAACATGTCCGTCCCCGCGTTCACCACGTACACGTTCACGGCGGAATTGTCGTTGTTCGTGAAACGGATGGTCGCCGACGTGGTGGCCGGCGCACCGGTCTCGACGTTCACCTGCCGGGAGCCGCACGCAGTCGTGGCGACGAGCAGCAGGCCGGCCAGTAAAGCTCGCATGATTGCCTCCAAGTACGGTGGTTCATAATTCGGTCTCAGCCGCATCCAAATTTGCAAGACACATGCGCGATTGGCACCTTTGGGCGCGTGATACAGACCCTGCATGGATTCCGGAGCTCGTTTACCACGCTGCTCCTCACCGCCGCCGGGTGCGTCACCGCGGCGGGACGCTCCTCGGACTCGGCGACGTCGGCCGCCAGGCCGGCGACCCCGCCCGACGCCGCACTCGGCTCCGAAGTCCAGGACACGGTTCGCGCCGTCCTCGACCGCGCGCTCACCGATAGCGCCTTCCCCGGTGCGTTCGCGATCGTCGGTAGATCGACCGGCGTGCTTGCACGGTACGGCGTCGGGTCCCTCGACGTGACCGCGTCGCCGCGCCCCGACGAGAATACGCTGTGGGACATGGCCTCGCTCACGAAAGTCGTGGCGATGACGTCGGCCCTGATGCAGCTCGTCGATCAAGGAAAGGTCGACCTCGACGCCCCAGTGCGTCACTACGTCTCCGAGTTCACGGGACCGGACAAGGAGCGCGTGACCGTTAGGCATCTCCTGACGCATAGCTCCGGCCTTCCGGCGTGGCGCCCGCTGTACAAGGAGACCTATACGCCCGAGGAGGCGCGAGCCCTCGCGATCGCGACTCCTCTGGACACGCTGCCTGGGATCCGGATGGCCTACAGCGACCTCGGTGCGATCATCCTCGGGCAGATCGTGGAGCGTGTCTCGGGCGAGCCGCTCGACGACTACGTCCTGCGCCACGTGTTCGGGCCGCTCGGAATGACGTCCACGCGGTACCGGCCGCCGGCAGAGCTGTTCTCCCGAATCGCCCCGACCGAGTTCGATCCGTGGCGGCAGCGGAAGCTCCGCGGCGAGGTTCACGACGAGAACGCGTTCCGCCTCGGCGGCGTGTCGGGCCATGCGGGGCTGTTCAGCACTGGCCGTGACGCCGCACGGTTTGCCCGGATGTACCTCGGCGGTGGCGTCCTCGACGGCAGGCGTATCGTGTCGGCCGAGCGGATCAGGCAGTTCACGACGGTCCAGGACTCGGCGCTGTCGCACCGCGCGCTCGGATGGGAAACGCCTAACGGTTCGAACTCGGCAGGACGGCTCATGAAGCGACCGGCCTTCGGTCATACCGGGTTTACCGGCACGTCCATGTGGATGGATCCTTCTCGCGATCTGTTCGTCATTCTGTTGACGAACCGCGTGAATCCGACGCGGCAGAACCTGCGCATCGGCGGCGTTCGCGTCGCGCTCGCCGATGCGGTCGTTCGCGTGATTGACCGGAGCGCCTCCCCTTCACCGCCCGCACCCTCGCCTCGATGAACATCACTCCCCTCGATTGGGCAATCGTCGTCGCCTACTTCGCGCTCTCGACCGTCATCGGCTTCATCTTCACCAAGCGGGGCGGCGAGAGTCTGGACGAGTACTTCCTCTCCGGGCGGCAGGTGCCGTGGTGGCTCGCTGGCGCCGCGATGGTCGCGACGACGTTCGCGGCCGACACGCCGCTCGTCGTCACGGGGCTCGTCGCAGCGAAGGGAGTCGCCGGCAACTGGCTCTGGTGGAACATGGTGATGAGCGGCATGCTCACCGTGTTCTTCTTCGCGCGTCTGTGGCGACGCGCCCGCGTGATGACCGACGTGGAGTTTGCCGAGATCCGCTACAGCGGAAGGCCGGCGGCGTTCCTGCGCGGCTTCCGCGCCCTCTACCTCGGCGTGGCGATCAACCTGATCATCATGGGATGGGTGACGCGGGCGATGATCAAGATCCTCACGATCTCGCTTGGCATCTCGCCGTTCGTGGCCGTCGGGATCTGCTTCGTCATTACCGTTGCCTACGCGGTCGCCGCCGGACTCTGGGCGGTGCTGTGGACGGACCTGATTCAGTTCGTGATCAAGATGTCCGCCGTCATCGTGCTCGCCATCTACTCGGTGAAGGCGGTGGGCGGAATGGACAGCCTGATTGCCGGCGTGTCGCGCCACTTCGGGAGCGAGACGGCCGCGCTCTCGGTGCTTCCCGTCCGCGTGACGCCTAACGGGCTCGAGGCGTACGCGTGGATGCCGCTGCTTGCGCTCGGCGTGTTCCTGTCGATGCAATGGTGGGCGGCGTACTACCCTGGCGCGGAACCGGGCGGCGGTGGGTACGTCGCGCAGCGCATCTTCTCGGCCAAGACGGAGCGAGACGGCGTGCTCGCGACGCTGTTCTTCCAGGTGGCGCACTACGCGCTCCGCCCGTGGCCGTGGATCGTCACCGGCCTCGCGACCGTGATCATGTATCCGACGCTCGAGGACAAGGAAGCCGGCTACGTGCACGCGTTCGTGGACCTGCTCCCGACGCCGTGGCGCGGGTTCATGCTCGCGGGGTTCGCGGCGGCGTACATGTCCACGATCGGCACGCATCTGAACTGGGGCGCGTCGTACCTCGTGAACGACTTCTACAAGCGGTTCGTGCGGAAGGATGCAACCGAGAAGCATTACGTGAACGTCGGTCGTGTCGCGACCGTGCTGCTCTTCCTGATGTCGATCGCGGTGACGTCGCAGCTGACGTCGGTCGAGAAGGCGTGGAAGTTCCTCCTCGCCATGGGCGCGGGCACCGGCCTCGTGCTCATTCTTCGCTGGTACTGGTGGCGCATCAGCGCGTGGAGCGAGATCAGCGCGATGATCGTCTCCTTCCTCGTGTCGCTGGTGTTCATGCAGGTCATTCCGCCGCGCTTCGCGCCGGGCGACCCTAACGCGGACGCCTGGGTCATGATCGGCACGGTCGCGGTCACGACCGTGGCGTGGGTGCTGACCACGTACCTGACGAAGCCCGAGCCGGACTCGGTGCTCGACTCGTTTTACCGCCGCGTCCGTCCCGGGGGACCGGGGTGGCGTCACGTGTCGGCTCGGCTCGGCTACGGTGCGGAATCGATCCCGGGCGGGGCGCTGGCGTGGACGAACTGGATCGCCGGCATCATCGCGGTGTATGCCACCCTGTTCGGGCTTGGAAAGCTCGTGTTCGGAGACTTCGGAACCGGGGCGATCCTGCTCGCGATTGCCGCCGCGGCATTCGCCTGGATCGCGAGGTCGTTCCGGAGTGACCGGATGGCCGACGAAGAGGCGCCAAAAGGAGCCACGGCTGTCCCGGCGGACTGAGCGAGCGCGGCGATGTCATCCTGAGCCGTCGGACACGCCGGCCCGCGAGGAACCCGCCGGCGGTCGGGCACCCGGCGACGAAGGGGAGGACCCTCGGGCTCCCGACCGAGGGCCCTCTCCCGGGACGACGAAGATCCTTCGCTTTGCTGCGCTTCGCTCAGGATGACACCAGGCTTCGCTCAGTATGCCGGAGCGGCTATCTAACGGATTGTGGTGACTGCACTAAGCTGCTTGTAGCGGTCTCACGGCCGGGCTATATTTCCGCCAGCACGCGGTACAGGGTGAACCTCTGCGCCGCGCACACTACGAGGAGGATGCAATGAGCACGGTACAGGAGCCAACGCTGGCCATTATCGTGACCCCGGTCGCCGCGACCGAGGTGCTGCGGTTCATGGAGGCCGAGGGCGTTGCGATAGACAAGGGCGGGCTGCGCGTCAGCGTCCAGCCTGGCGGCTGCAGCGGGTTCAAGTACGGGCTGCTCATCGAAGACCAGTCGGCCGACGACGACTTCGTCGTGGACTCGAACGGCTTCCGCATGTTCGTCGACCCGTTCTCTGCCCAGTACCTGAGCGGCGTGACGATCGATTACGTGTCGTCGATGCAGGGATCCGGCTTCACCTTCAAGAACCCGAACGCAACCGGTGGTTGCGGCTGCGGCAGCTCGTTCACAGCCTAGCGAGGTAAACCCCGCGTGACTCCGGTTGCCCATCTGGACGCCGGCGTTTCGAGCGAGGCCCGCGATCCTTCGACGAGTCGCGGGCCTTCTCGTTTGCCCCATTCCGCGGCGTCGTCGCTCGAGAAGATCCGCACGATCGTCGTCGACGATCACCAGCACATCGCCCGCCTCGTCGCGAACCGCATCGCGACCCTCATCACTGAAAAGCAGGCGGCCGGAGAGCGAACGGTGCTCGGGCTGGCAACGGGCTCGACGCCGATCGGCGTCTACCGTGAGCTCATCCGAATGCATCGCGAGGAGGCGTTGAGCTTCCGCGACGTCGTGACGTTCAATCTCGACGAGTACTACCCGATGCGCCCGGACAGCATCCACTCCTACCATCGCTTCATGTGGGAGAACCTGTTCGCGCACATCGACATCGACCGGCGGAACGTCCACATCCCGCGCGGGAACGTGCCCCGCGAGTCGGTGGATGAAGAGTGCCGTCGCTACGAGGACGCGATCGCGCGCACGGGTGGCATCGACTTCCAGATCCTCGGCATCGGAAAGACCGGGCATATTGGATTCAACGAGCCCGGCTCCGGCGCGGAGAGCCGCACGCGCGTCGTGCACCTCGACGCCATCACGCGCCGCGATGCGGCCGCTGATTTCTTCGGCGAGGAGTTCGTGCCGCGCGAAGCCGTGACGATGGGAATCGCGACGATTCTCGAGGCGCGCGAGATCGCGATTCTCGCCACGGGCGAGCACAAGGCGCCGATCGTTCAGCGCGCGGTCGAGGGTGAGATCGACCTCGAGGTCGCGGCGACCTTCCTGCAGCGCCACCCGAATACGACGTTCTACGTCGATCGCGCCGCGGGCGCCGAGCTCACGCGCATCGCGACGCCGTGGCTCCTCGACGAGGTGGAGTGGACGTCCGAGCTCGCAGTTCGCGCTGTCGTCTGGCTCTCCGAGGCGGTCGGGCGCGGAATCCTCAAGCTCACGCAGCGCGACTATGCCGAGCACAAGTTGTCTTCGCTCACCGCGAGGTATGGAACGCCGGGCGCCGTGAACGGCGAGGTGTTCAACATCCTCGGCGCGAAGATCCGCGGAAAGAGCAAGCTGCCGCGGGGCAAGCGCATCATCTGCTTCTCACCGCACCCCGACGACGACGTCATCTCGATGGGCGGCATCCTCCGGAAGCTCGTGGAGAACGAGAACGAGATGACGGTCGCGTACATGACGAGCGGGAACATCGCGGTGTTCGATCACGACGTGCGTCGCTACGTGGACTTTCTCGAGCGGCTGGCCGGCGAACGAAAGGTCGACCCGGGCTCGGTCCAGTCGATCGCGTCGACGGTCTACGATTTCCTCGGCCGGAAGGAGGCGGGCGACGTCGACATCCCGGAAATCCAGGACATCAAGCGCGTCATCCGCGAAGCCGAGGCGGTCAGTGGCCTCGAGGTCATGGGCCTAACGCGGAACAACGCGCGCTTCCTCAACCTGCCGTTCTATCAGACGGGCAAGGTGGCGAAGGACCCGATTGGCCCGCCGGACGTCGCGATCGTCCGCGCCCTGCTCGAGGAGATGAAGCCGGACATCATCTTCGTCGCCGGCGACCTGTCGGACCCGCACGGGACGCACCGGATGTGCAAGGAGGCCATCGACGCGGCGCTCGAAGAGCTACGGTCGGTGGGCAGCGTTCCAGAGGTCTGGCTCTACCGAGGCGCCTGGCAGGAGTGGCCGGTCACCGAGGCCACGTATCTCGTGCCCATGTCGCAGGAGGAGCTGCGGCTCAAGATCCAGGCGATCTTCAAGCACCAGTCGCAGAAGGACTCCGCTCCCTTCCCCGGCCAGGACGAACGCGAGTTCTGGCAACGCGTGGAGCAGCGCAACAAGGACACTGCCGCGACGCTGGACCGGCTGGGACTCGCCGAGTACTTCGCCATGGAAGCCTATGTCATCGAGTAACGTCGTCCCTTCGGCGCGCGCCTCACGAGAGGCGCAGCGGTGACCCAGACATTCACCTGGCTCGACGCGTTCGTCCTCGTCGCCTACCTCGGCGGCGTGACCGCGCTCGGCATGTACTTCGGGCGCAAGCAGCGCAACGCGACCGATTATTTCGTCGCCAGCCACAGCATTCCGTGGTGGGCGCTCATGCTGTCGATCGTTGCCACGGAGACGAGCGCGCTCACGTTCATCAGTACGCCCGGCCTCGCGTACGGCTCGACGGCAGGCACCGGCGATCTCGGATTCCTGCAGATCGTCGCCGGGTACATCATCGGGCGCTTCGTCGTCGCGGCGGTGCTGCTCCCGCGTTACTTCCAGGGCAAGATGGTCACGGCCTACGCGCTCCTCGAGCAGCGCTTCGGGCTCGCGACGCGGCGGTTCACCTCGATCATCTTCATGGTCACGCGCGGGCTTGCCGACGCGGTGCGGGTGTTCGCGACGGCGATCCCGATCGCGCTCATCATCAGCCCGTCGGTCGAGAACAAGGGGCTCGTGATGCCGGGCGCGATCCTGATCCTCGGCGCACTCACGGTCCTCTACACGTACCGCGGCGGCATGAAGGCCGTCGTGTGGACCGAGCTGCTCCAGGCGAGCATCTACCTGCTCGGTGCGCTCTCCGCGATCGTGCTGCTTGGACAATCCGTCGCGGGTGGGTGGTCCGCGATCTTCGACCAGGCCGCGGCTGCCGGGAAGCTTCGGGTCGTGGACACGTATTGGGGCTTCGACCGCGCGCACACGATCTGGGCCGGCCTGATTGGCGGCGCTTTCCTCGCGATGGCCTCGCACGGCACCGACCAGTTGATCGTGCAGCGGCTGCTCTCCGCCCGCAACCTGAAGGACGGTCAGAAAGCGATCATCGGAAGCGGCTTCATCGTCTTCCTGCAGTTCTCGCTCTTCCTGCTCATCGGTCTCGGGCTGTGGGGGTTCTACCAGGGGCGGCTCTTCCCGACGACGGATCAGATCTTCCCCATGTTCATCATCGACCGGATGCCGCCGGGGCTCGTCGGGTTGATCATCGCGGCGGTCGTCGCGGCGACCATGAGCACGCACTCCGGTGCGATCAACTCGCTTGCCGCGTCGACGACGCACGACATCTACCTGCCGCTCACGAAGCGCGCCGCCGACGCTCCCGAAACGCTGCGTATGGGCAAGCTCTTCGCCCTCATCTGGGGCACGGTTCTGACGTTAGGTGCCCTGCTCTTCCGCGAGCAGGGCACGCCGGTCGTCATCGTGGCGCTCGGCATCGCGTCGTTCACGTACGGCGGACTGCTCGGCGGGTTTTTTCTCGGCGTGTTCTGGGCGCGCGCGAACCAGCGTGACGCCATCCTCGGCATGAGTGTCGGAATCGCGGCCATGAGCTTCGTCGTCTTCGCGCGGCAGCTCATCGCGGCGTTCCCGAGCCTCGCCGAACCGCTCGGGCCATTCGCGACGATCGCGTGGCCGTGGTATGTCCTGATTGGAACCAGCATTACGATGGCGACAGGCATTCTCTCCTCGTTCACCCACCCGGCTCCCGTTCCCGTTGCTCGCCCGAGCGAGGTGACAACGTGAGCGCGATCGTCGTCGGCGTGGACGGCGGCGGCTCCCGCACCCGCGTGCTCGTCGCGGATGAGCAGGGTCGCGAGATCGTATCGGTCGAGGGCGGCGGGAGTGCTGTGCGACCCGGTGAAGCCGAACGGTCGGCCGACGTGATCGCGGCGCTCGTGCGCGACGCGCTGGCGTCGAGCGACATGCGCCACGTGGTACCGAAGGTCCTGTGTGTCGGCGTTGCCGGCGTCGGACGCGATCCCGAGCGGCAGGCACTCTGGCAAGCGCTTGCAAGCCGGGACGTGGCTGAAGAAGTCGTCGTTCACGCCGACGCGACCGTCGCGCTGGATGACGCGTTCGGCGAAGGCCCAGGCGTGCTGTTGATCGCGGGCACCGGCTCCGTGGCATTCGGCCGCGGGCCGACGGGCACATTCGCGCGCTGCGGTGGCTGGGGCCCGTACTTCGGCGACGAGGGCAGCGGCGCGTGGATCGGCCGAAAGGCACTGAGCGTCGTCACCGCCGCTGCGGACGGCCGAGAGCCGGAAACGGCGCTCACCGGCGCGATTCTCACGGCCGCCGAGGTGAACGACGTATCCGAGCTCGTGCCGTGGGCCGCGGCCGCGACGCCGAGCACGCTCGCGACGCTCGCACCCGTCGTGTTGAGCGTCGCCGACTCCGGTGACCTTCGCGCCAATGCGCTGCTCACGCTGGCCGTCGAAGAGCTGATGCTGCATCTCCGGACCCTCGCGCGGCAGTTGTTCGTCGATGAGCGCGCGGCGGTGCCGATTGCGCTCGCGGGGGGACTCATGGCGCGCGGCACGCCACTCCGGAAACGACTCGAGCACCGCCTGAAGTCAGCGGTGCCCGGTGCGCAGCTACGGTCGGAAGAAGTCGTCCCGGTTCGTGGTGCGGTGCGCGGGGCCCTCCGTTTCCTCGGCGTCGCGTCCGCCTAACGTCAACCCGTCGGCCGGCGCGGGAACGGGCGAGCTCAGCCCGGCTCCCGCGCCGTTCTGCTTGGGTCAGTCGCCGTGCGACTCGCTGGCGGCGAGCGGCGGCACGGTGAACGCTTGCCCCGCCTCGGCCACGGCGGGCATTTGATAATCGTCGACGAACTCGCCTTCCCACCGCCCCATGACGACGGTCGCGAGACAGTTCCCCACCAGGTTCACTGTTGTCCGCGCCATGTCCATGAGCTCGTCGACGCCCAGGATCACGGCAACGGCCTCGAGGGGGAGGCCGAACGTCGCGAGCGTGCCCGAGAGGATCACGAGCGACGCGCGCGGCACCGCAGCTACGCCTTTACTCGTGACCATCAACGTCAGCATCATCAGCGCCTGCTGCTGCCACGTCATCTCGACGCCCGCCGCCTGTGCCGCGAACACCGACGCCACCGCCAGGTAGAGTGTCGTCCCGTCGAGGTTGAACGAGTAGCCGGTTGGCATCACGAACGCGATGATCCGACGCGGGACGCCGATCGACTCCATGGCCTGCATCGCCTTGGGCAGCGCGGCCTCGGACGACGTGGTCGAGAACGCGATGAGCGCCGGCTCCTTCACGGCCTTGATGAAGCGTTTCAACGGCACGCGCGCCAGGAACGCCACCGGCAGCAGCACGACTACGACGAACACGACCAGCGCGCCGTAGAGGGTCAGGATCAGCTTCCCGAGGTTGATGAGGACGCTCAGCCCACTGTGTCCGACCGTCACGGCGATCGCAGCGCCGATGCCGATGGGGGCGAACTTCATCACGATGCCGGTGAACTTGAACATCACCTCCGCCAGGCCTTCGGCGAAGTTGAGCATCGACTCCTTCGGCTTACCGCGGACCTGTGACAGCGCGACGGCGAACAGGATCGAGAAGAACACGATCTGCAGCACTTCGTTCCGCGCGGCTGCCTCGAAGAAGCTTTGCGGGACGACGTGCTCGAGGAAGCTGGTGGCCGTCTGCTGATTCGCCGCCAGGTTCTTCCCCGGCTCGGCGGTTCCGGACAGGATCACGCCGTCACCGGGCCGCGTGAGATTCACGGCCACGAGACCGATCACCAGCGCGAGGGTCGTGACGATCTCGAAGTAGACGATGGACTTGAACGCGAGCCTGCCCACGCGCTTCATGTCATCGCCGTGACCCGCGATGCCAATGACCAACGTGCCGAAGATGATCGGCACGATGATCGACTTGATCATGCGCAGGAACATCGTCGACAGTGGACGGAGCGACTGAGAGAACTCCGGGAGCAGCCAGCCAATGAGCGTCCCGATCACCATGGCGATCAGGATCCACTTCGTCAGTGTGATTCGTCGAAGGAAGTTCACGCGATCTCCGCGCGCAGATGCGTCGGCGATGAGGATGGAAGAACCAGTGCCTAACGGCGCTACCGTTAGAGTGCCTTGATCTCGGTGACCAGCTTGACGAGAGAGGCCTTCGCGTCCCCGAACAGCATGCGGGTTCGCGGCTGGTAGAACAGCATGTTGTCGATCCCCGCGAAGCCCACGCTCATGCCCCGCTTGAGGACGATGACGCTCTTCGCTTCGTCCACGTTGAGAATCGGCATGCCGTAGATCGGCGAGGTCGGGTCCGTTCGCGCCGCCGGGTTGACGACATCGTTCGCACCGATGATGAGGGCGACGTCGGCCCGGGCGAGATCGCCGTTGATCTCGTCCATGTCGTACAACTTGTCGTACGGAATGTTGGCTTCGGCGAGTAGCACGTTCATGTGACCGGGCATGCGCCCCGCCACAGGGTGAATCGCGTAGCGGACTTCCCCACCGCGCCGTTCGATCAACTCCGCGAGCTCACGCACCTGATGCTGCGCCTGGGCAACGGCCATACCGTACCCCGGCACGACCACGACGTTGCCCGCGTAGGCCAGTTGAACCGCCGCGTCCTCGGCGGTGATCGGGACAGCCACGAGGTCCGTGCCCGCACCCACAGCGGCGGCGGCCCCCGTATCCGATCCAAATGCGCCGA
>Ga0075430_100003713_pt1 | contig 12831 bp, 11 predicted proteins | sample RhiMetdeltSRZDD4_FD_75294 | JGI IMG/M metagenome (GOLD analysis project Ga0075430, IMG submission 75294) | Populus rhizosphere microbial communities from Tennessee, USA - Rhizosphere MetaG P. deltoides SRZDD4 | ecosystem: Host-associated > Plants > Roots > Rhizosphere > Soil | place: USA... | reverse complement strand
GACGAACGCGTGATCGCCGAGACGGCGGCCGCGTTCGCCGAAAAGCGCCTCGCGCCATACGCATTGGAGTGGGACGAGAACCACCACTTCCCCACTGACGTGTTGCGCGAGGCGGCCGAGCTCGGCATGGCGGCCATCTATTGCCGGGAGGATGTCGGCGGCAGCGAGCTGCGTCGGCTCGACGCGGTACGCATCTTCGAGCAGCTCGCCGCCGCAGACCCCACCGTCGCGGCGTTCATGTCGATCCACAACATGTGCGCGTGGATGGTCGACTCGTACGGCACCGAGGAACAGCGCAAGGCCTGGGTGCCGCGACTGGCGTCGATGGAGGCCATCGCTAGCTATTGCCTGACCGAGCCCGGTGCGGGTTCCGACGCAAGCGCGTTGCGCACCAAGGCCGTTCGCGAAGGCGGCGATTACGTGATCGACGGCGTCAAGCAGTTCATCTCGGGCGCTGGGGCGTCAGATGTGTACGTCGTGATGGCCCGCACTGGCGGCGACGGTCCCCGCGGCATCTCGGCGTTCGTGGTCGAAAAGGGCACGCCGGGACTGAGTTTCGGCGCCGATGAGCTGAAGATGGGTTGGAACGCGCAGCCGACCGCACAGGTGATATTCGAGGGCGTCCGGGTTTCGGCGGATGCGATGCTGGGTGGGGCCGACGGCGAAGGCACCGGATTCGGCATCGCGATGAACGGACTCAACGGGGGCCGTATCAACATCGCCGCGTGTTCGCTCGGCGGCGCGCAGGCCGCGTACGACAAGGCGGTGAGTTACCTGGCCGACCGCCAAGCGTTCGGCGGCGCGCTGCTCGACGAGCCCACCATCCGGTTCACGCTCGCCGATATGGCCACGACGTTGCAGACGTCACGAACCCTGTTGTGGCGCGCGGCAACCGCGCTCGACGACAATCACCCCGACAAGGTGGAGCTCTGCGCGATGGCCAAGCGCTACGTCACCGACGCGTGCTTCGAGGTGGCCGATCAGGCGCTGCAGTTGCACGGCGGCTACGGCTACCTCCGGGAGTACGGGCTGGAGAAGATTGTCCGCGACCTGCGGGTGCACCGAATCCTCGAGGGAACCAACGAAATCATGCGCGTGGTCATCGGTCGGGCCGAGGCGGCTCGGGCCCGCGCATCCGCATAGAAAGGCTGCTCGATGACCACCATTGCTTTCTTGGGGTTGGGCCACATGGGCGGCCCGATGGCGGCGAACCTCGTCGCGGCCGGGCACACCGTGCGTGGCTTCGACCCGGTGCCCGCCGCGAAGGAAGTGGCCGCCAGCAAGGGCGCCCAGATTTTCGACAGCGCCGCCCAGGCCGCGGAAGAAGCCGACGTGGTGATCACCTCATTGCCCAACGGCGCCATCGTGAAGGCGGTGTACGCCGAGGCGTTGCCTGCTGCTCCGAAAGGGACGCTGTTCATTGACACCTCGACCATTTCGGTCGATGATGCCCGCGAGATCCACGCGCAGGCCACCGAACGCGGTCACCAGCAGCTCGACGCGCCGGTGTCCGGCGGGGTGAAGGGCGCGACGGCCGGCACGCTGGCGTTCATGGTCGGCGGCGAGACCGATGCGGTTGAGCGTGCGCGCCCGGTGCTGGAACCGTTGGCGGGCAAGGTCATTCACTGTGGCGCCCCGGGCACGGGTCAGGCTGCGAAACTGTGCAACAACATGGTGCTGGCGGTTCAGCAGATCGCGGCCGGGGAAGCCTTTGTGCTGGCCGAGAAGTTGGGCCTGTCCGCGCAGTCACTGTTCGACGTGATCACCGGCGCGACGGGCAACTGCTGGGCGATACACACGAATTGCCCTGTGCCCGGTCCGGTTCCGACATCACCGGCCAACAACGACTTCCAGCCCGGGTTTGCGACGGCGTTGATGAACAAGGACATCGGCCTGGCCATGGACGCGGTCAAGTCGACGGGCTCGTCGGCGCCGCTGGGCAGCCATGCGGCCGAAATCTACGCGAAGTTCGCCGCCGACCACGCCGACAAGGACTTCAGCGCGGTCATCGAGCTGCTTCGCAGTTAGAACGGTGCGGGCGCTTCGTTCCGTGCGCGTTCGGCCTTGATCCATGCAGCGTATTCGGCAGCGCGGGTGCGCCGTCGTCTGGGCATCATCAGGCCGCGGTCGCCGGTGTTTGGCACCGCGATCACCGGGGGCGGAAGGTCGGCGGTCGTGGTGTCCCATGTTTCGAAGAACAGCCGGCTGCCGGGTTTGGTGATGTATTTCCTGCCGCTGGGCGAGGTCCAAATGACCGTGCCATCAGGCAACTGAATGTCGTGCCATCCGCCGAATGTCTTCATCAAATGGTTAGTTCGACACAGACACTTCAGGTTTGACGCGTGGGTCGGCCCGACCGGATAGGGGATGGTGTGGTCGATGTCGCAACGATCGGCCGGCACGTCGCAGCCCGGCGCGCGGCAGTAGAGATCTCGCATTCGCACGAACTCGGCCAACTCTGCCGACGGTCGATAATGCGGTTCCGGCTCTTCGCTGGGCATGGTGATCGGACGGACCTTGGCGCCGCCGCGAATCAGCTGCGACAGCAACGGTGTCGGCACGACGCCCTCTCCGACGATCAGCGCTGCGGGCGGTGCGACCGTAGCCGCCTCGGACGTCTGTTCCTGTGATGCGTCATTGCCTGCAGTTGCCGCGTTGACCGCTGATTGTTCGGCAAGCACCCGGATCACCACGTTAGAGGAACTCGGTGCATCGCCTGCGGGGCAAGTTTCCGAACCGCATTGGCACGCGAGACGGGAATTGCCTGCTGCAATAGCGCCCACCGCGTCCGAGCGGCGCTCGCCGATGGTGCGGGGATCGTCGTCACAGACGCTCTGCACCATCTGTGCGACACGACGCTTCAGCACCGCCGCGTCGGTAGCCAATAGCCGACCCCACACCGATGTGGTTTCGGCGGGATCATCGAGATCACCGATCGAGAAGTCCCTAGTACGCGTGGATGATTCAGAGCGGCGCACCGCCGCGGGGTCGTATCGCAGGATCCACGCGTCGATCGCCTGATCGAGCCGGTCCTCCGAGAGCGGACCCCATCTGGTCGCTCCCTCCGCAAGGGCGGCGTCGATGAGAGCAAGCGCGTCGGCGTCTTCCACGAGTTGTGTGCGCCACGTGATCGCGGAGACCACCCGCGAGCTGAGCATGCCCTGCATATACAGCGCCGCAACGCGGGGAAGACGGTCACGCAGCGCGACCGCGATCCGCATCTGCGCCGAGGCCCGGCGATGTCCCACCGTCATGGCCGCCGCCACTTCGGCGGCCGCTGAAGCCCAGCCGTCGAACGCCCAGTTCGCGCGCTCGTCATCGTCAACGACTCGGCGCCGGGCGACCTCAGCGATGGCAGCCAGCCGACGAGCCCCGGCAGCAGCTTCTGCTCGCGTGGCCTCCTCGATGGCGGCGACGACCGTCGCATCATCCGCCGTCGAGAACTCCGAGTCGAACACACTTGCGATTATGCCAATGGCCGCCGACCGCCGAGAAAGTTATCCACAGTCACGGATTAGTCCACAGATGCAGTCCCTCAACACGTTTGGGCTTGACAACGGGTCTGGTCGTGGCGGCCCGGAATAAATCGCGGCGAGCATTGCTTGTCGGGTGAATGACCTTTCCCGTACGCGTTGCCGTTCAAATTCAGCCCGCCGACACCCCTGACTACGCTACCTGGCGGCAGGCTGTCCTGCATGCCGAGGAGATCGGGGTGGACGTCATCTTCGGCTATGACCACTTCCATGCGCCGTTCATCGAGTCGATCGCCGACGCGAAGCCGGTGCTGGCCGAGGTGCAGCCCGACGTGAACAACTTCGAGGGTTGGACCGCGCTGGCATCCTGGGGCGAGATCACCACACGCGCCGAACTTGGCCTGCTGGTGGCGGGGATCGGCTACCGCAATCCCGATCTACTCGCGGACATGGCGCGCACCGTCGACCACATCAGCGGCGGCCGGGCCATCCTCGGCGTCGGCGCTGGTTGGTACGAGAAGGATTACACCACTTACGGTTTCGAATACGGAACGGTCAAATCGCGGGCGGACCTCTTCGATGAGGGATTGCTACGCATTGAGCGCCGGTTCGAGCTGTTGCAGCCGGCACCGCTGCGCAAGATCCCGATCCTGATCGGCGGATCCGGTCCCAAGCGCACCCTGCCCGCCGTCGCACGACATGCCGACATCTGGCACACCTTTCTGCCCATCGACTCCTACCGCGAGGCCAGTACCCGCGTCGCCGAACTGGCCGCCGGATTCGGGCGCGCCGACAGCGATATCGAGCGCTCGACGCTGTGGACCGATCCGCAGTCGGCGGACGCCTACCTGGCCGCTGGAGCGACGTTGTTCCATACCGAGGTCCGCGCGTCGGAGGGCAAATACGACCTCAGCACGGTGGAGAAGCTGGTCGACTGGCGCGACACGAAGCGCTGAACCTCTACCGGCGATACCGCCGCAGGGTATCGAGAAGCTAGGCGGCAGCCCTCTTGTGCGCGGCCCACCAGCTGCCGTGCAGCCGTTGGCATTCCACGATACCGAGCGGCTCACCGCTGCTGTAGTCGGCGCGTACCGCCATCGCAGCCGGAAGATCGGGCGTCCCTTCGCCGGTGACGACGACCGTGGCCAGACCCGCGCTTGTCGCCGAGCGCAGCCCTGCGGCCGAACCCGTGATGGCGAGGGCGTTTTCCGCGGGAATCCCGAGCTCCCACAGAGCGTTTTGGTGCGCCTCGCGATCCGGCATCGGCTTCTTCACGTCGTCAGCGGTCACGACCGTCTCGACCAGGCCATCGCCGACAAGGTGTCGGATCAGCGGCTCGGACCAGCTTCGTGGGCCGTTCGTCACCACGCCCACCCAGATGCCTGCGGCGAACGCGTCCATCACCAGGTCGACAAGACCGGGTCGCGGCGCCAGGTCGGCATCGCGGACCATTTCCTCGAACATCATGGTCTTGGTCTTGTAGATCTCGTCGGCCAGCAACTCGGTCAGCACGTCGCATTCTGTGGCGATGCCGCGCTTGCGGAGCTCGGCGCAGACGCGCTGCCGCTCGTCACTGAGGGCCAAGAGCTGCCGGTAACGGCCGACGGACCACTGGAAATCCAGGCCGTGCGCGGCGAAGGCCGCGTTGAACGCCACCCGATGACCGTCGCATTCGATGTCGGTCAGGGCGTCGAGGTCAAAGATCACGGCACGTAGCGGATACACAACGCTTTGCGTCGGCCCGGTGGCATCCCACCAGAACCGACCCGCCCGCCACGTTTTCTCCTGCGTTGTAGGCATATGGATAGGGTGTCGCACGTCACAGGCATTGGTCCTCCCCCAATTGGGGGATCGGCCGGGCCAGGTTCTGTTACCTCGCGAAATCCCAGCTCTAAGGTGGTGCCATGACGTCCGGCAGCCCTCCGGTGCGCCTTGTGCTGGTCGACGACCACGAGATGGTCATCGAAGGTCTCAAGGCGATGCTTGCGGCGTTCGAGGATCGCGTACTGGTGGTGGGCCAGGCGGTCGGTGCTGAGCGAGCGCTCAGCGTGGTCGACGACCTCGACCCCGACATCGTGCTCTGCGACGTCCGCATGCAGGGGGCCAGCGGCCTTGACCTGTGCCTACAGCTGCGCGAGAGCGATCCCAAGCGCAAGGTCGTGATGCTGTCCGTCTACGACGATGAGCAGTACCTCTTCCAGGCGTTGCGGGTCGGCGCGTCGGGCTATCTGCTGAAAAGCATCAGCAGCGACGAGCTGGTCCGTCAGCTCGAGTTCGTGCACAAAGGCGAGACCGCGATCGACCCGGGCATGGCCGCCAGAGCGGTCGACACCGCCGCCCGGCTGCAACGGGACGAATTCTGGCCGGGCGCGCGGCAGGGGCTGACTCAGCGCGAAAGCGAGATCTTGTCGTTCGTCGTCAATGGACTGTCGAACCGGGCCATCGCCACCAAGTTGGTTATCGGCGACGAGACCGTGAAGTCGCATCTGCGGTCCATCTATCGCAAGCTCGGCGTCAGTGACCGCACCGGCGCCGTCGCGACCGCGCTACGCGAAGGCATTTACCAATGAAGCCACGCCCACCGAACGCCGTCCGCGATCTCGTCGACGCCGACCGCGAACTCGCGCTGCTGCGCGAGCTGATCCAGGCCGCGTCGAAGGGGCCCGGCGTGGAACCGCTTGCCGCCGCCGCGGCACGGATGATCACCGCCGCCACCACCAGCGACGTGTGCTTCGTGCACGTGCTCGACGACACCGAGCGGTCGCTCACACTCGCGGGGGCGACGCCCCCCTTCGATGCCGAGGTCGGCAAGATCAGGCTGCCGCTGGGGCAGGGCATCTCGGGTTGGGTGGCCAGCCACCGCGAGCCCGTCGTCATCACACAAGACAAGGAATCCGATCCGCGGTACATGCCGTTTGAGTCGTTGCGCGGCAAGGATTTCACGTCGATGGTGTCGGTGCCGATGGAGACCGATCCGGGCGGTCTCGTCGGCGTCCTCAATGTGCACACCGTCGAACGGCGCGAGTTCACCGCCCGCGACATCGAACTGCTTCTGGTCATCGGCCGGCTTATCGCGGGCGCGTTGCATCAGGCCCGGCTGCACCGTCAGTTGGTGGCGCGCGAACGCGCGCACGAGAACTTCGTCGAGCAGGTCATCGAGGCGCAGGAGATCGAGCGGCGACGGCTGGCCAGCGACATCCACGACGGCATCTCGCAGCGGCTCGTCACGCTGTCCTACCGGCTCGACGCGGCGACGCGGGCCGTCAACGATCCGGAGATGATGTCCGAGCAGCTGAGCAAGGCGCGCGAGCTGGTCGACCTGACGCTGCAAGAGGCTCGCGCGGCGATCGGCGGACTGCGGCCACCCGTGCTCGACGACCTAGGGCTGTCCGGCGGGCTGGCCAGCTTGGCCCGTTCGATCCCGCAGATCGACATGGAGGTCGATCTCGACGACACCCGGCTGCCTGACCACATCGAGCTTGCGCTGTACCGCATCGCCCAGGAATGTCTGCAGAACATCGTTAAGCACGCCAATGCCAAGAGAGCGCGGCTGACATTCTTGGCCGACAGCGACATTGCCCGGCTCGAAATCATCGACGACGGAGTGGGTTTCGATACTTTCGAGCATCCGCTGGGCGGCGACGAGATGGGCGGCTATGGCCTGTTGTCGATGGCTGAGCGCGCCGAGATCGTCGGCGGCCGGCTGAATATCCGGTCCCGCCCGGGTTCGGGAACTGCTGTGACGGCGACGATCCCGCTCCCCTCTCCCGCGCGAGCAGACGGAAAAGGCCCCTAAATTCGGCGTGTCGGGGGACTTTTGCGACTGCTCGCGACTAAAAGTCTCCCGAGTTGCGGCGCAACGTTTCGATCGAGTCCGCTAGTGCCCGCGACTCATCGTCGGACATTCCGATGTCGGCGAACACCTCGTTGTTGAGCGTGACGGTCGCGTCCTCGACCGTGGAGCGGCCGAGATCGGTGATCCGCACCAGCGTGGTGCGGCCGTCGGTGGGATGTGGGATGCGTTCCACCAACCCGTCCGCTTCGAGCCGGCGGATCGCGTGCGTGACGCTGGTGACGTGCACCTGCAGCCGGTCTGAGGCCTTGGTGATCGGCAGCGCCCCGGTGCGGCTGAACGCCAGCAGCCGCAGCAATTCGTAGCGGGAGAAGCTCAGGTCGTAGGGCCGCAGCGCCGTCTCCACGCGTGCCAGCAGAATCTGATGGGCCCGCATCACCGATGTCACCGCGACCATGCCATCGGCGACGTCGCCCCAGCCGGATCGCTGCCAATTGGCGCGCGCCAACGCGATCGGATCACGGTCATCCCGTTGCGCGGCCACGCCTCTTCATACCGCATGCACCGGCCAACACCGGGCAGATTCTCAGCGCATTGCGTTCGGCGCCACCGCCGCCAATACCGCACGCGTCGACTGCCGGTTGCCGACGGTGATGCGCACGCTGCCATCGGCGTAGTTGCGGACCTGCAATCCGGTGCCGTCGAACACCTCCCGCCACGGCTGGTGCCACGGCGGCAGGAAGACGAAGTTCGCGTGGCCGTCGGTGCTGTACACGCCCATCGACCTCAACCGCATCCGCAGGAAGCGTCGCTCGGAGGCGATCATCCGAATGCGTTGCCGCAGCTGATTTTCCGCGTCATAGGAGGCCGCCACCGCCACCAGGCTGGTGATGCCGATCCCGAACGGCAGCTGCATCGTCCACAGCCGGCGGGCCAGATCGGGTGCGCAGAAGCCATAGCCGATCCGGAGACCCGCCAGCCCGTAGGCCTTCGAGAAGGTCCGCACCACCACGACATTCGGATACCGCTCGACGAGTGCGGGCGCGTCGATCCGGTACACCGGTGACAGGAACTCCACGTAGGCCTCGTCCAGCAGCACCACCGTGTCGGAGGGAACCCTTCGCAAGAAGCGCTCGATGTCGGCGGCGGGCTCGATGGTGCCGGTCGGGTTGTGCGGCCGGCACACCACGACCACCCGGGCGTGTGCTGCCGCATCGGCCATGGCGTCGAGGTCGTGGTGGCCGTGCGCATCCAGCGCCACCGTCACCGACTCCAGCCGCGCCATCTGGGCGAAGATCGGATAGCCGTCGAACGTTGGAGATGTCATCACCATCCGGTCGCCCGGACTGGTCACCGCACGCAGCATCTGCATGATCACGCCGGTCGCGCCGACCCCGATCACCACCTGCTCGTCGCCCACACCGACGTGGCCCGCGACCAGCGAGCGCAGCCGCTCGGGCAGAAACTCCGGATAGCGGTTGGCCGCGTCGATGGACTCGATCAGCGCCGAGCGCACCGCTGGAAGCGGCGGAAACGGATTCTCGTTGAGCGACAACGCCAACGGGTCCAGCGCGCTGGGCAGCGCACCGACGGCCTCGGTCAGCTCTCGCTTCAGCGTGCCCATCAGTTGCGACCGCCCCACTTGATCGCGGCGGCCCCGGCGAAGTCACCGGCGTGCGCGAACGCGGCCATCATTACCACATCGCCCTTCTTCAGCGTGCCGTCGGAGATGGCCCGGTCGAGGTTGATCGGGATGCCCGCGGCGAACAGGTTGCCGCAGCGGTCGAATGTGTCGACGTGGCGCTCCTTGGGCAATTCCAGCGCCTCGCGCCAGTTCCGCAGAAACACCCGATTGGGCTGATTCGTGACGAGCAGGTCGAGATCCTTGGGCTGCATGCCAATTCGATCGCAGACCGCGTACGCAACCTCCGGAACCTGACGGTTGCCGCGCGCCAGCACCTTGGTGATCTTGCTTTCCGTGAAGCCGATGTGAAGCTCGCCGACTCCTGGCTGCCACCACTTACGCGGCGGGTCGACAGCGAGGGTCATGTCGCCGGCATACTCGCCGTAGGTGCGGCACTCCACGTCGAGGATCGGCGATTCGTCCGACAGCGTAACCAGCCCGACGGCGGCGCCATCGCCGGGCACCGCCGCCTGTGCTTTGCGGCGCACCGTCGGCTGGTCGAACGCCTGCCCGGCCGCGTTCTGCGCGACGGCGATAAGCGCGGTCTCACCGGCCCCGGAGGCCAGTAACTGGCGGGCCACCTGAAGCCCCAACACGAACGCCGCGCATCCGCCGTTGTGCAGGTCGAGCACCCAATTCGGTTTCATGCCAAGGCGATGCGCCATCCCGCCGCCTCCGCCGTAGAACGGCATGTCCGGCGCCTGGGTGTGGGTGATGAGCACGTCGACGTTGGCGACGGTGTCCTGACCGTGGCGCTCGATCAATCCTGCTGCGGCCCGCTCCACCATGTCGATGGCAGTCTCGTCCTTGGCCACGTGGTGACGGAACTTCGGCGCCCGGAACATCACGTTGTCCCGCAAGTCGTCGGAGTCGGCGAACTGGGCGTAATAGTCGGCGCTGATCGGCTCCCCCGGCAGATATGTCGAAACGTCGAGAAGACTCACAGTCATTGGCGTTCTCACTTCATCCATGCCGGGGTGACCGGCAGGCCGTTGTGGTGCCGGTATTCGGCGATCGCCTTGAGGTTTTTCAGCTCAAGTAGATGGCCAGGGCCGAACATGTCCCAGAAGTCGCCCACCCATACCGGCCGCTCGGGCGGCGCGGTTTCCGGGTAACCGTTGTGGTCGTAGAACGGGTGATGGCAGTTGGTCCACAGCACGACCGAGCCCGGCTTGTCGAACACCATCTGCGCGTCGACGATCCGCATCAGGTAGATCATCCACAGGTGCTTGCCCTGGTCCCATGCGCAGTGGTAGTCGACTGTCATGGCGTCCCTGTTGGCCACCGTACGGGTGAAGATCTTTGTCTCCGAACCTAATCGGTCAAAGGCTAGCCACAGACCGGGTTCCTCGGTCGGCGTGAACCCGCGCAGGCTGTACGTCCACTCTTCGAGGCAGCGGGTGTCGGCCATGTAGTCGAACAACTCGTCGGGCGGACAGTCGATATAGCTATTAACCGTGCAGAATTCACCGAACACCTCGTCATGCGGGTACACCGACCGCATCATCTCCATGATGATGGGCGTGGCCTTCTCCCGAGGCGACGTTTCGATGCGCACCAGATCGTCGATCGGTTCGATCGTGCCCCGGTGTGCGGTGATGTCATCAAGCGCGGGTAGTGACATTGGAGCGGCTCTCCTTAGATATCGAGGGTTTCGCGGCGGCGCCGAGAAAGTTTGCGAACGGCGGGATTTCGTCGGCCGAGCACTCGACGCTGACCACCGACGGGCCGTCGACGTCCAGCGCGGTGCGTACTGCATCGGACAACTGGCCGATCTCGTCGACATCAACCGACTGCAAGCCGGGGAACATCGTGGCCAGCCCGGCGCCGAAACGGCTTGGCCCGAACCGGTTGTAGCTGTACAGGTCGTCGTAGAACAGCTGCTCGCGTGTCACGCACATCGCGTGTGCATGGTTGTCGAAGAGCAGGAACGTCACCGGCAGGCGGTATTGCAGTGCCGTGTGAATCTCCATGCCGTGCATCAAGAAGGAGCCGTCGCCGGCGATGACGACCGTTCGCCGCCTGACTCGGTCGCCGTTGGCGCGAGCGCTCGCTCGCCCGAACGCCACGCCGACGCCGGCTCCAAAGCTGTATCCCATGCCGCCCATGCCGAGCGCGACGATGAAGCGGCCGTCGCGTCGCACCGGCAGGTAGTGAATCGCCGATGCGCCGATGTTTCCCGCGTCGACGACGATGTCGGTGCCGTCCGGCAGCGCCGCGTCGAGCACGGTCATCGCATCCCGGTAGCGGACCCCTGGACCACTGAGCCGCGGCGGCCGCAATTCGGTGTGCGGCACCGCGTCGGGCACCCGCACCCCGAGCGGCCTGCCGTGACCCGACAATGCCGCGATCAACATCGACAAGGAGCCGCGCAGATCGGCTGTGTGCACGTGGGTGCATGCCACGTAGGGCGCCGCCGATCCGATCGACACCACGGGAACCGCCGCCAGCGCCTCGTCCAGCCCGGCGCGTGACGTCACGCTCAGGCGGGTGCCCACCAGGAGGCACAAGGCGCTGTCCGCGAGGGCGGCCGCCACGCCTGGGTGGCCCATTACGCCGGCGACACCCAGAGACGACGACGATCCCATGCCTGGTGTGCCCGCGACGTCCTTCGCGTCGGGCACCGTGGCGATCCGGGCGCGCAGCATCGCCCGCAGCTGCTCGAGTTCGACGCGCGCGCCATCACGAGCGATCTGCTCACCGGCGATGATCGTGATGGGCCCGTCGACGCCGCGCAGGGCATACGCGATCACCCCGGGGTCGCCCTGCTGTGTCGCGGCCGGTTCAAACCCAACGCCGTTGGGCCCGGTCTCGGCTTGCTGAATGTCCTTGGGCAGCAACAACACTGCGGGTCCGCCGGTGCGCGCGGCAGCGATAGCCTCGGGCAGCGCCGTGACGATGTCCCCGGGCCGCACCACGCGACGGCAATACACCGACACCGCGGAGAACAACGCCTCGGCGTTGAGCGCGCCGTTGCGACCACTGGTGTCCTGGAAGCTGCCCTTGCCGTCGAGTGTGGTCGGTGGCTGACCGATCAACGCCAGCACCGGCACCCGGCTCGCGTACGCTTCGCCCAGCCCGGGCACAGTATTCAGGCAGCCGCCGCCGGAAGTCGCGGCGACCACGCCGAGCCCGGCACCGCTGCGGCTGAAGCCGTCGGCCATGGTGGCCGCGGAGAACTCATGCTTGGCCAGGACGGCGGTGATGTCATCACGGAAGAATGCGGCGTCGTAAAGATCCTCGATATTGGCACCGTCGACACCGAAGAAGTAGTCGACGCCGCTCGCCGCAAGGTAGGCGACGATGTGATCGACAACTCGATGCCTTCTGGCCATTTCTCACCCGCTTCTCCCCGCCCCACCAGTGACACGACTCGCAACGAAGTTGGGTTCACTGGGTGGCGCGGATCACAGGTTCTTCTCGAGCAAGACCTTTCCGTTTTCTGACGAAACCAGTTGCACCGCAGCGATTTCGTCCTTCTGCATCGGAGTGGTGGCACTCGGCAGCGCAGTCGCACCTGACAATCCGAGCCACGTTGCGATCTGGGTGTGGCTGCCGTCGCGGCCCACCACGACCATTCCCAGGTTCTGCGGAGGAATGGTGCCGGCCTGACCCCAGCTTCCGTAGGAGCAGGCCATGTCGATCCGGGTGCCCCAGCCAAAACCGGTCAGTGAGATCGACGCGTTGATCGGAGTATCCGAAACTTTGGCCATCTCCATCGCCTGGGTGGTCTGCTCCGGGGTGTAATTCTCCAGCCCCACGATCTCGGGACGAATGGCGATCACCGCCCCGACTGCCAGCAACGCGGCGGCTACCCCAACCGCGGCCGAGGTCAGCCAGCGAGACCGACGGCGCCGCCACCGAACCTTGTCCAGGACCGA
>Ga0075430_100003710_pt1 | contig 12832 bp, 12 predicted proteins | sample RhiMetdeltSRZDD4_FD_75294 | JGI IMG/M metagenome (GOLD analysis project Ga0075430, IMG submission 75294) | Populus rhizosphere microbial communities from Tennessee, USA - Rhizosphere MetaG P. deltoides SRZDD4 | ecosystem: Host-associated > Plants > Roots > Rhizosphere > Soil | place: USA... | reverse complement strand
GCCACCCACGAGGAGGCGCGTTGAACGAGCTCTTTCTCCCGCTCGCCGTGGGCTGCGCGGTGGCCCTGGTGAGCGCGCTGCTGGTCGTGTTGGCACGGCGGCCGGTCCACGCCGTCGTCGCGCTGCTGGCCCACAGCCTGGCGCTGGCCGCGCTCTACCTCATCCTCGGCGCCGACATGGTGGCGATGGGACAGGTGCTCATCTATTCGGGCGCCATCGTGGTCCTCTTCCTCTTCGTCATCGCGCTCTTGCCCCAGGGCGGCTCCGAGGCGGATCTCGGGTTCGGGCGCGTGCTCGGCGGGCTGGTCGTCGGCTGCGCGCTGCTGGCCGGTCTGGCGGCCTGGCTCGCGCTGGCGGGCCCGCTGCCCCCGGCCGCGCCGAATGCCGGCGGCAACGTCGTCGAGGTCGGCCGCTCGCTGTTCGGCCGGCTGATCGTCCCGTTCGAGCTGACCGCGCCGCTCTTGCTGGTGGCGATCGTCGGCGCGGTGGCGATCTGGCGCCGTCAGGAGCGGGTCTCATGACGTCCGAAGTCCTGGTTCTGGCGACCAGCGCCGTGCTGCTGGCGATCGGGGCGACGGGAGCGTTGATCCGCCGCAACCCGATCGCGATGCTGATGTCTGTCGAATTGATGTTGAACGCCGCCAACCTGCTGCTGGTGCTCGGCGCGCGCGTTCGCGGCAACGTGGACGGGCAGGCCGCCGCGCTGATCGTGCTGGTCCTGGCGGCAGCCGAGGCCGTGATCGGCCTCGGCGTGGCGCTCGCCCTCTTCCGCGACCGTGACCGCGTGGACGTCGACGAGCCGGCGGAGGTACACGGATGAGCGCGCTCCTGCTCTGGGCCTGGCTGTTCACCCTGCCGGGCCTCCTCCTGACCGCGCTCGGGGTCGGGAGACGCCCCGGTGCCGCCAGTCAGGGCGGCCCGCCCGTCATGCTGATCGTAGCGCTCGCCGCCCTGGCGACCGGCGCCCACGCCGAGTACGAGATCGCCAACTGGCTGCCGTTCCTGCCGGACGGCGCCTTCCACCTGCGCGTCGACCCGCTCTCGGCCGTGATGCTGGCGGTGATCGGGGCCGTCTCGACCTGCGTCTACGTCTACTCGCTCGGCTACATGGACCCGCACGTCGAGGACCCGGACAGTCCCGAGCGCGGCCCGAACGTTCGCCGCTTCTTCTGCTTCCTGGACTTCTTCCTCGCCTCGATGGCGCTGCTGGTGCTGGCCGGCAACATCGCCGTCCTCCTGATCGGCTGGACCGGCGTCGGCATCTCCAGCTTCCTGCTGATCTCCTTCTGGAACGAGAAGCCGGGCACCCTGGCGGCCGGCATGCAGGCGCTCGCCGCCAACGCCATCGGCGATGCCGCGCTGCTGGTGGCGCTGGTGATCGTGCCGGCCGGCTGTGGCGACCTGCTGACGCTCGGGACGGCCCAGTGTGTGGCCGGGCCCGGCGGCGCGACGCTACTGGCCTGGCTGATCCTGATCGCCGCCGCCGCGAAGTCGGCGCAGGGGCCGCTCTACTTCTGGCTCCCCACCGCGATGGCCGGCCCGACGCCGGTCAGCGCCCTGATCCACGCCGCCACGATGGTCGCGGCCGGCGTCTACCTGCTGACGCGCACGCATGGGCTGCTGGCCGCCGCGCCTGGAGTCGCGATGGCGACCGCCATCATCGGCGTGCTGACGGCGCTGGGCGGCGGCATCCTCAGCCTTCAGCAGTCGAACTTCAAGCGCGGTCTGGCGTACTCCACGGTCAGCCAGCTCGGCTACATGTTCGCCGGCGTCGGGTTCGGGGCGCCGTTCGCCGCGATGTTCCACCTGGTGACCCACGCCTCGTTCAAGGCGCTCCTGTTCCTCACAGCCGGCGTCGTGATCCACGCGCTGCACGGCCGCGAGAAGCTCTCCGACATGGGCGGGCTGCGCAAGGATCTGCCGGGTGCCTACGCGGCCTTCCTTGTCGGCTCGCTGGCGCTGATCGGCCTGCCGCTCTTCTCCGGCTCGTTCAGCAAGGATGCCATCCTGGAGGCGGCCCAGGTGCATGACGTGCTGTTTCCCCTGCTCTTCGGCGGGCTGTTCGTCGGCGTCTTCTTCACCGGCTGGTACACCGGCCGACTCTTCTTCGGCGTCTTCCACGGGCCGCGCAAGTACCTCGGGCCGCTGCACGAGCCCTCCGGCGTGATGCTCTGGCCTCTGGTGCCGCTGGCGGTTGGCGCGGTCGTGCTGGGGTACCTGGAGTGGCCGGTGCCGATCCTCTCGACCGTCCTCGGCGAGACGGTCGGCCACGCTGAGGCGGTGCGGCCGAACGTCAACACCCTGATCGCCGGCGCGCTCGGCCTGGCCGGCTTCGCGTTCTCGGCCTGGCGGACCGGGCCGCAGCCGGCCGCCCTGCCGACCCCTGCCGAGGCGCACGGCGTCGAGCACGAGACCGAGCACTACGACGAGCCGCTGGAGCCAGGCGCCGCCTGGGCCACCTGGCTCGCCGATCTCAGCTACGGGATCGCCAACCCGATCGCCCGCTTCCAGAGCGGCCACCTGAGCCGCTACATCCTCGTGTCGGTGCTCGGCATCGCCGCGATCCTGCTGTTGACGCTCACCGCACAGCCGATGACGGGGCCACGCTGATGAACACCAGCCTCATGATCCCACCCGCGCTCATCTCGGTCATCGTCCTCGCGGTCGGGGCGCTGCTCGTCTTGCTCTTCACGGCGCCGCTGACCCGCAATACCGTCTGGCTCGCGACGCTCGGCGCCCTGACGCTGGTGATCGCGGTGCTGCCGTCCCTGCGGGCCGACGGCGCCACGCTGGCGGCCACGCTGACGGTCGCGGCGGCCGGCATCGTCGGGATGCTGCTCTTGCACAGCGTCGAGCTCGAAGATCCCGGCCAGAAGCCCGAGATCGCGGCGCTGCTGCTGCTCGGGGCCGCCGGCGGCATCGTCTTCGCCACGGCCAACGACCTGCTGAGCGCCGTCATCGGCCTGGAGACGCTCTCGCTCTCGGGGGCCACGCTGGTGGCGCTCAGCCGGGGCGTCCGTCCGCTCGAGGCGGCGTTCAAGTACTTCGTGCTGGCCGCGATCTCGGCGGCGGTCCTGCTGTTCGGGATCGGGCTGGTCTTCATGGCGACCGGCTCGTTCGCCTGGCCGACCCTGGCCGCCGCCGACCCGGCCTACCGCTGGCTGCTGCTGGCGGGCATCTTGCTGGTCGGCCTCGGGTTCGCCTACGAGCTGGCGCTGGTCCCGCTCCACTTCGGCACTGTGGACGCCTACACGGCCGGCGCGCCGGCCGTGACCGGCTTCGTGATGGCCGCCAGCAAGGTGGCGGCGGTGATCGCGCTCAGCCGCCTGATCGGCTCGATGAGTCAGGGCTTGCCGGCCGGCGCCGTCCTGCCGCTCTCGTCGGTGCTGATCGTGATCGGTGTGCTTTCAATCGTCCTGGGCACGCTGGCGGCGCTGGCGCAGACCGAGCTGCGGCGCCTGCTGGCGTATTCGGCGGTCGCGAACGCCGGCTTCCTGGCGCTGGCCCTCGGGTGCGGCGTCGAGGGCCGGGCGGCGTCGATCTTTTACGTGGTGACCTACGCCACGACGGCGCTGCTGGCGTTCGCGGCGCTGGCCGGCCGCGGCCCCGAGCCGCTGGCCCTGCGCGATGTCCGCCTGGAGGGGATGGGCGCGCTGCGGGCGCTGGCGCTGGTTTTAGCGCTACTCTCGCTGGCCGGCATCCCGCCGACGCCCGGCTTCTGGGCCAAGCTCGCCGTGCTGGACGCTGCCTGGGCCGCCATCGGCTTCTGGCCGACGCTGATCGCGGCGCTCGGCGGCGTCTTCGGCGCGCTCTACTACCTCCGCCCGATGCCGGACCTCCTGGCCGTGGTCCGGACGGCCGGCGCGACCACGCTTCCTCGGTCGACGGCGCCGGCAGTGGTGCTGGCGGGCGCGGTGGTAGTATTCGCGGCGCTCGCGCCCGGCCTGGTCTACGCGCTGGCCCGCCTCGCGACTGGCACCTGACCCTCCTCCACCGGCGGCCAGTCCCTTGTAGGGGCAGGTTTCCAACAACCCTGCGCGGCCAGCCCCTGGCCTAACCTGCCCGCTCTCGGAATCCCTGCACGTACGTCGGGTGGTCCGTGGGGCGGGCAGGTTAGGATGGGATGGTGACCCGATAGGCTGTTGGAAACCTGCCCCTACGGATAACCACCCCGTTCGCCCAGGACGAGCTCCAGCTCCATCCCGTGCGAGATCGGGATGTCGTCCAGGCCGCGCTCGGGGATGGTCGGTTTGACGGTCCGGCGCCACTCGTCGACGGCGCCGTGGTGCAGCCTGACGAGATCCCAGCCCTGTCGCTGGTAGAAGCGGAGGGCCGGCAGGTTGTCGTTCGTGGTGGTGAGCCAGGCACGCCGTCAGCCGCGCGCTCGGGCCAGGTCCGCCACAGCCCGGAGCAGCGCCGTCCCGATACCCTTGCCTGACTCGTAGGCGTCGACGGTCACGGCCTCGCACTCGCCGTCTTCGATGCGGTAGGTCAGCAGGCCAACAGGCTCGCCGTCGATCTCGGCGACGAGGCCGTCCAGCAGGGTCGCGTCGTGGAGGCCGCTCACGCAGGCCACCATCGCGGTGCCCCAGCGCTCCGTCCGCCTCCTCCGGACCCAGACCTCCTCAGACGGCAGCTTCGCCCTGATCGTGACCCTGGCCATCGAGTCGCTCAGCCCGTGACGGTGACCGGCGGGTGGCGGTCCGCCCAGGGCGCCAGCTTCTCGAAGGCAGCGGCGGCCCGCAGCACCAGCGCCTCGGCGTGGCGCCCCCCGACGATCTGCATACCGACCGGCAGGCCCGCCGCGGTGAAGCCGGCCGGCACCGAGATCGCGGGCAGCCCGGCCATCGTGATCGCGTAGGTCACCAGCATCGCGTCGATCGCGCTCTCGACCGGCTGGCCGGCGATCTCGGGCGGGTACATCTGGTCCAGCAGGTAGGCCGCCGTCGGCGTCGTCGGCGTGACCAGCAGGTCGTACCGTCGGAAGAACGCCATCATCCGCTCGACGTACCGTGAGTGCTCGATGCCGGCCTGCGCGACCTGCAGTCCCGTCAGCTCGCGCGGGCGCTTCAGGAACTCCCGCAGCAGCGGGTTCTCGACCTCGTCGGCGCGGTTCAGCAGGTCGGGCGCCCCCGCCGCCGCCCCGAGCGCCCGGTAGGTCGCGATCATCGGGCGGATCTCGCCGATCTCGGGCGCGGCAGCCTCCACCGAGCACCCGGCCTCCTCGAAGCGCCGGCAGGCCGCCTCGACGATCCTGGCGACCTCCGGATCGACCCGGCTGACGCCGAGGTCGGGGCTCCAGGCGACGCGCAGCCCCTTGACGCCGCCCTCGGCCGCCCGCTCGAACACCGACCCTGGCTCGTCCAGCGAGATCGGCACGCGGTCGTCCGGGCCGGCCGTCACCTCCAGCATCAGGGCGACGTCCCGGACCGTCCGCGCCATCGGCCCGACCACCAGGAACGACTCCGAGGTCCAGGCGGACGGGTACATCGGCACCCGCCCCGGCGAGGGCCGGAAGCCGACCACGCCGCAGACGCTGGCCGGGATCCGCAAGGATCCCCCCAGGTCGCCGCCGTTCGCCAGCGACGCCATTCCGCACGCGAGCGCCACCGCCGAGCCCCCCGACGATCCGCCGGCCGACCGCTCCAGGCTCCACGGATTGCGCGTCGCCCCGAACAGGGCGTTGAGCGTGTTCGGGCCGGCCGCGAACTCCGGCGAATTGGTCTTGCCCAGCACGATCGCGCCGGCCCGCTTCAGCCGGGCGACGTCGACGGAGTCCTCGGTTGGGATGTAGTCCGCGTACAGGCGCGACCCGAACGTCGTGCGGATGCCGGCCGTCAGGCTCATGTCCTTGATCCCGACCGGCACGCCGTGCAGCGGCCCGAGATCGTCCCCGCGCGAGACCGCCGCCTCGGCCTGCCGGGCCGCCGCCAGCGCCTGCCCGGCCGCCACGGTGCAGTAGGCGTTGACGACGGGATTGACCCGCTCGATCCGCCGCAGCGTGCCCTCGACGACCTCGACCGGCGAGACCTTACCCGCGCGGATCAGGCGGCGGAGCTCGGTGGCGGGCGCGAAGGCGAGGGCCAGGTCATCCACGGTCGAACCTCGGGCACGGATCTCCCCGGAGGGTAGCACGAAAAACCCCCTCTCCCGCGGCAGGGAGAGGGGGCTGGGGGGTGAGGGCCTTCACGTCGCCTACCCGCAGTCGTCGGCGGGCAGCGGGCGCGGCTCCTGCCAGTCCTTGTTGTTCGGGCCGCCGTAGATCCAGGGCGCCGAGTCCATCTTGATCGTCTGCTCGTCGTCGGTCTTGCCGTTCACCGCCACGAACAGCTCCAGCCAGCGATCACCCTCGGCCGTGCGCGCGTACGAGATGTCGACGCCGTTGAAGTCCCAGACCGGGTAGGTCACGCCCTTCTCCGTGGCGAACCGCTTGATGCCGGTCGCCAGCAGGACCGGGTCCTTCTCGCGCTTCGCTTCGCCGCGCACCCGCGCCGGCGTGGGCGACGGAGCGGCCGTCACCGTCTGGCCGGACGTCGTGGGCGACGGGACCACCACCGCCGGCGCAGCCTCCCGCGGCCGCTCCTCGTAGTGGCGCCAGGCGTACAGCTCGACCTTCTCGGGGTCGTAACGGCAGGCCACCGAGGTGGTGCCGCCCGGCATCAGCAGCTGGGCCGTGATGTTCGCCTTCGCCGCCTCGTTGACCGGCGCGCTGTCGAGCGGCCAGACCATCTCGATCCGGCTCGCCAGCCGATCGGTCGGCAGCGCCATCACCTGCTCGTCGACGATGATCGGGTCACCGCCGATCAGGTAGATGCTCGGGTCGCGCGGGTCCGCGTTGTGGCTGGACGGCTCCAGGCTCAGAGTGTAGAAGCCGTTCTGCGCCGAGATCGCCTGCGTGCGACCGTCCTTGTAGACCAGCGTCGCCTGCTTCGCGTTCGCGGGCACCTTGTGCGTGACCGCCTCCGGCGAGGTGTTCCAGGCGACCGTCGTGCGGTGGTCGCCCCGCTCCATCGCCACCTGGGCGACCTGCGAGGGCCAGATGAACTGGGTCCGCGCGACGTTCGACTCGACGACGTTCTTGTACTGCTCCTTCGTCGGCTTATCCGCCCCGGCCCAGGAGAACACGGCCGAGCGGGCGTTCGCGAAGTACCTGGCGCCGACCTGGAACGCCACGTAGCTCGGCTTCGTCGAGCCATCGTTCCGCATCAGCCCCCATAGCTCGACGTCGTTCTCGGCCTTCTCGTCGGTCGCCTTGTAGATCGCGTACCGCTCGACGTTCGCGGCCACGGCCATCGCCATCGCCTGGACCACGTACGCGGCCTGCTGGTCGAGGGATGCCCGGAACTGCCCCGACCCGAGCCGATTGTCCTGGTCGTCGTGCGGGATCACGTTGCTCTCGCCGATCCAGATCGGTTTCTTCATCCCCCGCAGGTCGAGGATGTTGCGCATCACCATCGGCTCGGTGAACGAGTTGAGCGGCGCCGTATAGGTGTGCACGCTGACGATGTCGAAGTAGTGGTTGTTTCTCTGGCGGTCGGGATCGCGGGCGATCACCTCCAACAGCGGACCGAGGAACGGCGGCCGGTTATGCTCCTTGTCCCACCAGTACGCGAACCCGCCCAGGATGATCTTGGACTTCGGGTTGATCTCCTTCGCGTTCAGGTACGCCACCTTCAAGAGCTGGGCGTACTGCTCGAACGACCCGTCGAAGGTGTAGCGCAGCCCCGGCGTGTACAGGTCCGGCTCGTTCCAGACGATCCAGTGGTCCACCACATCTCGGTGCCGGTCCACGACCTTTCGGACGAACTGGCCCCAGGTGTTGTTCGGATCGTCGTACTTCAGCTCCAGGCCGCGCGGCGGGTCCACCGGCCGCCCCTTCTCAGGCCAGGGGGAGGCCCACTGCGGGGTGTAGATCAGGATGCCGGCCACGGTGACGCCCCGGCGTGCCTGGGCGCGGATCGCCTCATCCGTGAAGTAGAGCTGCGTCCATGAGTTCGGCCCGTCGCGCTGGATCAGCGACCAGGGGAAGATGATCCGGTCCCAGCGCGCGCCGGCCCGCCAGGCCAGGTCCGGCTGGACGATCCCCTGCACCATGCCGAAGCGGCCGTCGTCCGTGTCGACGGCCGGCAGCGGCGCGAGGGTCGTGGCGTTCCTGGGCTCGGCGGCGTGTGACGGTGCGGCGGGCAGCGACGTGAAGAGGACGATGGCGGCCAGCAACGCGAGCAGCGACGATCTGGACTGCATCCGAACCCCAGCGATGATGTTAAATAGGCGGGCGCGGCCCTCACTGAGCCGGCTCGCCTCTCGGAGCGCCAGGCCGTGCGCGCGATCTTCGGTCAACGCAAAGTCGCCGCGCACGGGGCGGTCCACTTAGTGAACGCCCTCGACGTGTCGTGGTTGCGTTCACCTGGATTACAGACGCGCTACATTCGCGCCCGCTGGACCGAGAGATACCACGCGTCGGGTTACGAGAGGTAGATTTCCGCCGCCTGGCCGATTGGCGCAATCGCGTCACAGCCCGACCGCGGCCGCGTCGCTCCCCTTGCCGGGGACGAGCCGACCCGCGTATACCCTTCTCAGTCGTGCGTGTGCCGGGCGACGCCTGCTCGGCACCACCCTCGCCCCGCGCGCGACATCAACAGCTCCATCGTGGATCGCCGGCGACGATTGCCAGGTGCGTGATCGCGATGACGACGGCGTGATCGGCCGCAACCCTCACGGGCGCGGCGGATCGTGCCGCTGGCGGCGGACGTCGCCGCGCCCCTCGCTGCGTCGCCGCACCTGACGCCGCGAGCGGTGCGCCTCGACGCAGCCGCCGTCCACCGACCACGCCGACGCCCCGTGGCGCTCGGCGCCGGTCGGAACACGCATCCTGGAGATCGCATGCCGCCTGTTGCTGCCGCTCTCGTCGTCAGCTCCCTGCTGCACGCCGGCTCGCTCATCGCTACCGGGGCGACCCCCTCGTGGTCGTCGCTCCTCGCGTCGCCCGCCGCGCCGTCCCCGGCCACGTCGACCGTCCGCGTCGCCTTCGAGCCGCGCGCTGGCGACGGCCCGTCGACCGATCCGAACGTGCGCTGGGTCGCCCCCCATGCCGAGACGGTCATCTGGAGGGAGGCGGGGCCGAACACGGATCAGCTCGGCGTCCTGCGCCAGTGGATGCCGTTACAGATCGTCGGCGAGGCCGTGTTCGGTCGCCTGCCGGTCTGGGAGCCGTCCAACCGCCAGCGAGGCTGGGTCCAGGCGCTCGACGTCGGCCCCATCGACCCGACGCTGGTCGGCACCGCATACCTGCCGCCGATCGGCCGCCCGATCGCCTGGGGTGGCTCGGCCCGCATCACCATGTACACCTGCGTTGAGTTGGGCGGCTGCAACGCGACCGCCTCGGGACTCTGGCCGACGCCCGGCATGGTCGCCGTGGACCCGTCCGTGATCCCGTTGGGCTCGACGGTCTGGATCCAGGGGCTCGGCGAGTTCCTGGCCACCGACACCGGCTCGCTGGTGAGGGGCGCGCACCTGGACGTCTTCGGTCTCAGCTACGCCGAGGCGATCGAGTGGGGCGTCCAGGAGCGGACGATCCTGGTGTTCGCCCCACAGTAGAGACGGCATCCGGCCGCCGGACGGCGCCCACACGGGCGCTCGCGGTCCGCCGACGCCGAGCCCGCTACGACTGCGCGGGCTCGGCGTCGGTGCCGGTGGCGGCGGGCCCGCTCGACGGGTGCGCCACGAACGGCGTCGGCTCGTGCACCATCGCCTTGACCCGCTCCGCCGTCGCCCCCCAGACGCTGGCGTACCCCTTGTGGCGCAGCAGGTCGCCGATCCGCTCCGGCGAGATCAAGAACGTGTCGCGCCCCTCGTGGTGCGGCCAGTCCCAGGTCTTGGCCGTGGCCCGCATCAGGAAGAAGACGAACCGGCGCTTCTTCCCCTCGTGGCGGATCAGCAGGTCGGCGACCTGGTCGACCACCTCGACTTTCAGGCCGGTCTCCTCCGTCGCCTCGCGGATCGCGGCGTCGCGGGGGCTCTCGCGCTTCTTCAGCTTCCCCTTCGGGAAGATCCAGCGCTGCTTGTCGGTCAGCCGGAGGACGACCTTGCCGTCGCAGACGATGACGCCGCCGGCCTCGTGGACCTTGCGCTCTTCGAGCGGCTTGTCATCCTCCTTCTTCTGCTTTTTCTTCTTGCCCGAGGCTTCAGGCAGTCCGGCCGCCGGTACCACGGCGTCGGCCGCCGCGCCGCCCGCTGTTGCGCTCAGCGTCTGATCGCTCATGCCGCTCCCGGCGTGCTCGCACTTCCCGGTGGACTCGGGCGCAGGTTCGTTCCTGACGGTTGTATCATACGACGCATGAGGTCTCCCGAGGAGGTCGCGCGGCTCGTCCGTGCCCGATCGCCGTGGCCCCGCGACGAGACGGAGCGCGTCCTGCGAGACTTCTTCGTGCCGGCCAGGGCGGTCCGCTTCGTCTGCGAGGCCCACGGCCTGGACCGGACGGCCGTGCTGGACATCGGCTGCTCCCACGGCCAGCATCTCGTCCACTTCGGTCACGGCAGCGCCGGCCTCGACGCCGTCGAGCGCAACGTTGAGTTCTGCCGGGCGCTCGGGTTCGACGTCACGCTGGCGAACGTCGAGGACGGCCTGCCGGACCTGGGGCGCCGGTTCGAAGCGATCTTCGCCTCTAACCTCCTGGAGCACCTGGTCGCGCCGCACCTGTTCCTGCTACGCCTCCACGCGCTCCTGGCGCCGAGCGGCCGGGCCTTCATCCACATCCCGACGATGCCGCCGCTCCCGATCGTGGACAGGCTGCTGAAGCGGGCGATCGGGCACAATGGGTATCTCGCGAGCGAGCACATCAACGCCTTCACCCCGCGCACCCTGGCGTTCACCGTGGAGCGGGCCGGCTTCGTGGTCGAAGACGTCGTCTTCGTCGGGGCGCGCGGGCGGCGCCTGCTCGGCCTCGGCGAGCCGATCTTCCGCGAGCTTGGGATCACGGCGATGGTGGTGGCGCGCCCGAGCCCCGGCTTTCAGTACCCCGAGAAGCGGGTGGAGGCGTTCGAGCCGCGCTTCGCGGCCGGCGCCCTCCCGACCCGGTAGGGCCTGCCCCGTCGAGACGGGAACGGCCCCGGTCGCCCGCGCGCGTCTCCCGCGCTCCGCGTTGGAGCGGGCCGGCGGGGCGAGGCTCCTCCTACGACGCCACGGCCGGGGTCGCCCGCTGGCCGGACGCCCGCAGCGCCTCGAGCTCGCGGCGGACGGCCTCGTCGATGTCCTCCTCGAAGATCCGCAGTGCGACCTTCGGGCTCACGCCCCGCCGGATGATCCAGAGCGCCGCCACGCCGACCGGGCCGCCGCAGATGAACGCGACGATCGGCCCCCACCACGTATGCCGGCCCGGCACGAACGGGTGCAGCTCGTTGTGCAGCCGCAGGTGCTGGAGGTAGACGTTGCGCCAGGCCGGGTCCCGCGAGATCGCCACCGGCCCGACCCCCTCGGCGGCTAGGCCGCGCGCCACGTACTTCGCGAACTGATCGTTCACGAAGTGGTGCATCTCGGCGACCTGGTCCTCGTTCGGCGTCGCCTCGGCGCGGTTCGACATGCTCCAGGCGATGATGGCGAGGATCGAGAGCAGGATCCCGATCGCCAGCAGCGTCACGTCGCTGCTGAACGTCCCGCGGATCGACGCCCAGAGGCCGTCGCCCCCGCCGCTCGCCGCGCCTGCCGCCGGCGACGGGGACGGCGATGCCCGGACGGCGGGCGAGGCGGCCGGCGAGGCGCCCGTGGCCGGCGAGGCGGCGGGCTTCGCCTCGGTCTTGGGCGCGGCGGTGGGCGGGGGCGTCGCCGCCGATTGACAGGCCGCCAGCAGCAGGCCCGCGAGCATCACCAGGACCAACAGCACGCGCACGACCGGAAGTCCCCCGGTGCGATCATCCGAGGACGCGCGGCGCCCCCTCACAACACGAACGAGCATGCTCTCCCCCGAGTGACACGTACGCTACCCGTCGTGGGGCGCGCTGTCAAGATGCACGGCGCGCGTCCCGCCCGCGGGCTTCCGCCCGGCCACCAGGTAACCGCTGGTCAGCGAGTCGCTCGGCACCAGCCGCCCGAGCAGCGGCTCCAGGCCCCAGAGCAGGCCGCACAGCGTCAGCACCGGCGGCGAGACCACCCGGTTCAGTCGCGTCGGCTCCATCACCAGCCGCACCAGCAGCACCAGCAGCGTTTCGTATGCTGTGTGCTGGGGCAGCACCACCGGATTGAGCGGCGCGAACAGTCGCTGGAGCGTGTACGAGGTGAACCGCCAGAAGTCGGCCGGCCGATCGTGCAAGGGGAAGCAGAAGCGGGTCGTCAGGACCAGACGGCCGCCCGGCTTGAGGACGCGGATCAGCTCGCGGGCGGCGGCCGGCGGATCGACCAGGTGCTCGAACACCTCGGTACAGACGATCGCGTCCACCGTCGCGTCGCCGAACGGCAGGTGGTGGGCATCGCCGATCAGGTCGATCTCCGGGCGCGGCCGGTGATCCAGGGCGACCGTCCGCCCCGGGATCACGTCGGCGAACGGCCGCAGGCCCGCCCCGAGGTCGAGCACGACGCCCCGGACTTCGCCGAGCTCCCGCGCCAGGAAGCCGTCGATGCGGTGGCGGGTGAGCCGCTTGCTGAGCGCGACCTTCGCTTCTGCCGCCCGCCGAAGCACCGTCCCGAGCCTCCCGGCCGGGCCTGCCCGGCGCGGTCGAGAGTATACGGTGCGGCGTCACGCCACCGTGACCCGTGCGACGGCCCGGCGGGACGTGACCCGAGGGGCGATCGTTCGTTCCGGACGGAGGAAGGTGGCGGCGCTCCGCGTCCGGATCGCCG
>Ga0075430_100003709_pt1 | contig 12833 bp, 11 predicted proteins | sample RhiMetdeltSRZDD4_FD_75294 | JGI IMG/M metagenome (GOLD analysis project Ga0075430, IMG submission 75294) | Populus rhizosphere microbial communities from Tennessee, USA - Rhizosphere MetaG P. deltoides SRZDD4 | ecosystem: Host-associated > Plants > Roots > Rhizosphere > Soil | place: USA... | reverse complement strand
TGTCGCTCCCGAGCAGCGCCCTGCTTTTGGTCAATTGGTTCTTTCGCTTGAAGAAGCGATGACCCAAATGACCGACCGAATAGAGTCGAGTTTAAAGGGTTATATCGAAGCGCAGCGCACGGCGCGCGAGAGTCTGGATGTGACGATGCCGGGCCGCCGGCCGCGTTCGGGACACCGGCATCCGATCACGCTCATGCGTGAGCGCATCGAAGACATCTTCGTCGCGCTCGGTTACGCCATCGAAGACGATCGCGAGATCGAAACGGACTTCTACAACTTCACGGCGCTCAACATTCCCGAGACCCATCCGGCGCGCGCGTCGCAGGATACGTTCTACACGACTGACGGATACGCGCTGCGTTCGCAGACCTCGACCGTGCAGATCCACGCGATGCAACGCCGCGGCGTGCCCGTGAGGATGATCGCACCCGGACGCGTTTTCCGCCGCGACACGCCGGATCCGACGCACAATCCGATGTTCTTCCAGGTCGAAGGGCTTTGCGTCGATCGCGGTATAACGATGGCCCACCTGAAAGGCACGGTCGCGGAGTTTCTGCGGCGGATGTTCGGCCCTGACACGGTCACGCGCTTTCGTCCGTCGTATTTCCCGTTCACAGAACCGAGTGCGGAGTTCGATTTCAGTTGTTTCAAGTGCAAAGGCGCCGGTTGCCGTCTCTGCAAGAACTCGGGTTGGATCGAGTTGGGCGGGTCAGGAATGGTGCATCCGAACGTCTTGCGCGCCGTCGACGTCGACCCGAGCGAGTACTCCGGTTTCGCGTTTGGGTTTGGAATCGATCGGATGTGCGCGCTGATGTACGAACTTGACGACATACGTCTCCTGTTTGAGAACGATGTGCGGTTTTTGGAACAGTTTGAGTAAGACTTCGAAATTTACACGGATTGAGTAAAACCTCGACATTTACACGGATACATGCTGATTAGTTATCACTGGCTGCGAGAGTTAACGGACACGAAGCTGAGCCCGCAGGACCTGCGCGAGCGGCTGACTATGGTCAGTTTGGCGATCGATGCGGTCGAGACACACGGCGACGACTCAGTGCTGGACGTCGAAGTGCCGTCGAACCGCCCTGACTGTCTGTCGCACGTCGGCATCGCGCGCGAGGTTGCTGTAATCGAAAAAGGCGAGTTGCGCTTACCCTCCGCCCGATCCGTGCAAATGGACGGCAAATCAGCGGATCTGACATCCGTGGAAATTAAAGATCCTGGCTTGTGTCCGCGGTATGCCGCTCGATTGATTCGCGGCGTGAAGATTGGTCCATCTCCTGACTGGCTCGCCAAACGGCTCGAAACCATCGGCCAGCGTCCCATCAACAACGTCGCCGACGTCACCAACTACGTCCTTCACGAGCTCGGCCAGCCGCTGCACGCTTTCGACTTTCACAAACTGGGCGGCCGTCGCATCGTCGTCCGTCGCGCCACCGCCGGCGAGAAACTGCGAACGCTCGACGGCGTCGACCGCGTTCTCGCCGGCGACATGCTCGTCATCGCCGACGCGGAGAAGCCTGTCGCGCTCGCCGGGATCATGGGCGGTGAAGAGTCGGAGATCTCGACGAGCACGACTGACGTCTTGATCGAGAGTGCGTACTTCGATCCGAACTCTGTCCGTCGCACGGCCCGCCGCCTTGGCATGGACACCGAAGCGTCTCGCCGATTCGAACGCGGCGCCGACCGGGAAAACGTGCTGCGAGCGCAACAACGCTGCGTCGAGTTGATCTGCGAGCTTGCAGGAGGTGTTGCAACCGAGGACGCGCTCGACGTCTATCCCGAAGCGTTCGCTCCGCGCGTCGTCAGCTTCCGTCCGGAGCGCGTGAAGGAGTTGACGTCACTGGAAGTCGAACGCGACGAGATGGTTCGCATTCTGACGGGGCTCGGGTTCAAGTCGGATTACATACCGTTGGAGAAATTCACGGTTACAGTTCCGTCGTGGCGCGTCGACGTCGAACAGGAAGAGGATATCGTCGAAGAGGTCGCGCGCCACTCGGGCTACGACAAGATCGCGTCCGAGCTTCCGCCGTCGAACATTCCCGGTGAGTATCAGCCGGGCGAGATGCGGCAACGTTCGTTGCGGCGCGTGCTGAATGCGTTTGGTTACGACGAAGCGATCACGTTCAGCTTCATCGACCGCGCAGACGATCTCGATCCGATACCGGCGCTAGCGAATCAGACTCAGCCTGAGCTCGAGAACCCGATCATCGAAGGCGTGTCCTGCATGCGGCCAACGTTGCTTGCGGGCCTCCTTGGTTCGCTGCGGCACAATCTCAATCACGGCATTCGTGACGTCCGTTTGTTCGAAATTGGCCGCATTTTTGGTGTTTCAAACCCGGGAGAACTGCCGCAGGAGCCGCTTGCGCTCGCGATAATCGCGACCGGCGCCGCAATTGAAGAAAACAAAGCGCAGGCCGATCGCGAGCTCGACTTCTACGATTTGAAAGGCGCACTCGAAGCCGCGGTAGACTCGATGAACTTGAGCCCGCTCGTATTCACCAGCACTTCCGCGAAACATCTTCGCGCCGGACAAGCCGCGCTCATCAAGCGCGCCGACGGCGTCGAGATCGGATCGATTGGTCGTCTGTCCGAAGCCGTTGCCTCTGCTTACAAGTTTCGTCAACCGGTTTATGTAATGGAACTCGATCTCGGTTCATTAATGAGTGGACCGGCGACGTTGATTCAGTACACGCCGTTGCCTCGCTATCCTTCCGTGATGCGCGACATATCGCTCTTGCTGAACCGCAACGTGTCTCTCGACGAGATCTTGAGCGCGGTGCGAAGTCAGCGCGTGGCGGATTGCCGCAACGTCATGCTGGTCGGCACGTTCGCGGGCGCAAACATTCCGCCGTCGAAGCGATCTGTCACTTTGCGGCTCGAGTATCGTTCTGACGAGCGCACGCTGCGCGATGAAGAAGTTGAAGAGCGACACTCGCAGATCACGTCGTCGTTGTTGCAAGCCTTCGGCGCCGAGCAACGCTAGAATCACCTTCGCAAAATAAATCGTCGCGGATTGCGAAATGAGTCTTGCGCTTGCAACCGCGAAGACGGATAATCGCTCTCGCGACTTTCACGTTCGTCAAACGCATTCCCGGGAGACAAAAGATGGTTGGGCTGTCAGGCTTGGAAAAGTTTTCGCATCTCGAAGATAAGATCTACCGGACCATCGAACTTACCAAAACCCTGCGTCAGGAAAAAGAGAACCTCGAAAAGGAACTGTCGCTCATGCATCGTGACATGGGCAACGTACTGAATGAGAAGGAGCGACTCGAAAGTCAGGTGGAGAAGTTGCTCGCCGAACGTGAGACGATCCGCATGAAAGTCGAAGCGATGCTCGACGCCGTCGCCGCTCTCGATCCCGAGATGGTCGAGGAGTTCAGATGAGTTCCGGAATCGGCCGCATGATCAATAAAGGCAGTATGGAAGCCACGAGTAGTAGTCCCACCATCCGTGTTGAGATCTATAACCAGACCTACAACATCAGGTCTGACGGCGACACTGAATACATCATTCAGCTCGCCGAGTTCGTCGACAGCCGGATGCGCGAGATCTCGTCAGGCACTTTGACGGTCGACTCGCTGAAGGTCGCCATCCTCGCCGCGCTGCACATCGCAGACGAACTTCACCGCCTCAAGAACATGCACGAACAAGCCGACGCGCAACTCGGCGCTCGCAGCGCCGAATGCGCCGAAATGCTCGATCGTCTCCTCAAAGTCCGCACCACCCTCGAACACGAACAAGGCGGGGCAGGTAAGCTCTCGCTCGGTTGATTGAACAAACCACGTTCGCGCTGGAAATCTTACCTCAGCTATCGGAACTCACATAAGCAAAGGATTTTAATATCGATCCCACGCTGGAAATCCCAAAATCACCCAGCGGGACTCACAACGTACCTGATTGCTTTTAAGAAAAGGGTCGCTTCTCGGGTGAATACTCTTGTGTTACTATCCTTCGCGGCGGAGGGAAACGTTCTGCGGTGTTCGTCACCGAGTGTACGATGATTGAGCCAACGCCGTTGATTCGGGAGACCGAGGTCGCTTAGCCAGTGCACTTCTTCATCGTTAAGAATTGCCAGAGGCTGCGTCATTAAGAGGTCACCCACCTGTCTATGCAGGTTCAATTACGGCTTCGGAACGGCAACTGCGGATCCCCCTCCCGCCAGAATCCGCGAATCGTGAATCGTCGATCGTGATTCGTTAGCTCACGATCCCCGATCCGTGATTAGCGGCTTTTTTGTATCTAACCAAATTCAACTCTATGAAAGTCCTCATGATAGGAGACGTGGTCGCGAAGCCCGGCCGGATAGCCGTGCTCGAACGCATCCAGGATCTCCGCGAACAACACCAGATCGACCTCGCAATCATGAACGCCGAGAACCTCGCCGGCGGCTTCTCCGTCACACCGTCGCTGTGCGAACAACTCTTCTCGGCCGGCATCGACGTCATGACTTCCGGCAACCACATCTTCGACAAGAAGGAAGCCATCGACTACATCCGCAAACAACCACGGCTCCTTCGTCCGGCAAACTATCCGCCGAATACTCCCGGAAGCGGTTACTGGGAAGGTGAAGTGAAAGGCGCGCGGGTAGCGGTTATGAACGTCATGGGCCGCGTGTTCATGCCGCCCAGCGACGATCCGTTTCGAGTCATCGATCAAGTACTGAGCTCGCTGTCCGCGGAAACGAAGGTCCGGGTCGTCGACGTACACGCCGAAGCGACCTCGGAAAAAGTCGCCATGGGCTGGCACCTCGACGGCCGCGTCTCGGCAGTGGTGGGTACGCACACGCACGTCCAAACCGCGGACGAGAGGATCCTGCCGCAAGGCACTGCCTATTTAACGGATCTCGGGATGACCGGAAGTTATGCGGGCGTAATCGGGATGGACAAAGCGGACGTGATTGCGCGCTTCACGACAGTGATCGCGCGCCGCGCCGAGCACGCGAGCGGCCAGGTGCGCATCTGCGCGGCCGTCATCGACATTGACGAGACAAACGGCCGCGCTCGCGGGATCGAACGTCTAAGTTTGACTCACGATCAATAGTCAGTCCTGCCGGGCGATTCGCCGCAAGTGTTTCGCCATCTCCAGCCGCTGATCGAGTTGCTGTTTCAAATCGGGCCGCTGTTTCAGACACTCATCGACGTCAGCTTGCGAATCCAGTCCCAGGTAAACTTTCGACACAGCGCGATTGAAGTACGCCCAGGCGATTGTCGGATCGTGCGCGATCGCCCGATCGAAGTTCTCGATAGCGCGTTCCATGTAACCTTTGTACATCCAGGCGGTGCCACGGCCCTGAAAAGCCCACGCCATCTCCGGCTCCAACTTGATTGCGCGTTCAAAATCGGCGATTGCAGTATCGAACTGCTTCAACCCGAGATGGACGTAGCCGCGTTGATAAAACGTTTCCGCGACTCGATCGTTGAGCTCGATCGCGCGATTGAGATCTGACAACGCGCCCTGCGCGTCGCCGAGGTCGTGCCGCACGCTGCCGCGATTGCTGAGTGCTTCGAAGAAGTCCTTTTGAAGCACGAGGGCGCGGTCGAGATCTTTCAGGGCTGCGTCTAAGTTTCCATTGGCGCGTTGCACGGCGGCGCGATTGAGATACGCAGTCGCGAGGGTTGGACGGATGCGAATCGCGCGATCGAGATCGGCCAGCGCGCCTTCGATGTCGCCTTTCTTATAACGTGCAAGACCGCGGTTTGTGTAAGCGTTGGCCGTAAACGGATCTACGATCGTGATGTTGTCTTCAGTGCCTCCGGCGAACGAGTTACCGGGACGATTTCCGTTGTACTTGCCGGCGTCGATGCGGGAGCTCAGAACGATGGCTCGCGTGTAGTCTTCGATGGCGCCGTCGAGATCGCCGTTTCCGGTCTTCTTTAAAGCGTTTTTGAAATGATTGACCGCGGATTCGGGCGTCTGCGGCTGGGCCGAAACGTTGCTGGACAGAGTGAGGGCGACGATCGCAATCAGTAACACGAAGCGACACATGGTAACGACTCCTTTATTGAAGCTCGTCCACCAGGTGCGCTAAGATGCGTTGCGTCGACGATGCAGCTTTGAGCGCCGCGAGGCGATCGAACTTGTGTTGTCATCCAGGCCTCGTTGCTATCGGAAGTAGCGACGAGGCTTTACTCTAAAACGATCTCGATCAAGAAAAGTTACAAAAACCTGGGCGCGAATCGCTGTCAATTTTGAAACACCGTCGCGGGATACGTTGTGGCATCCGTGTTTTCGTACGAGTTGTAGGCGAATGCGAATTATTCGGGTGCGGTTTCAGTGGGAACGATTGCGCCTGGATGAGCTTTGACGGTTAGCGGCGGCGACAACAAGCGTTGCTGATAACCTTCGGGGAACGAGCGTACGCGTCCGTTGGCGTCGGTGACGACGTGTCCCGTTTCGCCCTCGGCGACCACTTGTCCGCTGGCGGCGCGGACGATTTCGTAGCCAAACCGCAGCGAGCGCTTGCGCAATTCGGTGATGTGGGTGCGGACGATCAGTTCCTCGTCGTAATACGCGGGGGCTTTGTAGCGGCAGTATGCTTCGGCGACGACGAGGAACGCGTCCTCGTCCTCTTCCATGTCGCGGTACGAGAATCCGCGGGCGCGGCAGTAATCGGTCCTGCCGATTTCGAACCAGACCAAATAGTTGGCATAATAAACGATGCCCATCTTGTCTGTTTCGGCATAACGCACACGTAACATCGTTTCGTGCCAAACGCCGAATACATCGTCAGGAGCAGGGCTGGTCATCTGAGCAAACCTTCCGAACTCTTCAAGGTGAGAAGGATTGAAACTCCGATCCATTCAACTGTAACGTTTAGCGGACTATAAGAGTGAACGCCCATTATGTCAAAGAAATTTAGCGGCGCCCTGGTGGTTGTCGCCCTGCTCGTGCTCTCGTGTCTCGTAGCGGGCGGTTGGTTGCCACGGGCGTCTGCCCAGCGTACGGCCGCCCGAATGGCCCAAAACGCTGCTCTTGTCTCGACCACCGAGGCCGTCCTTCAGGAAACCAGCGAAATTCGAGAACTTTCGATACTGCGTGCGGTCAAAAGCGGCGCCCAGTCGCGGTCGCAGATCGAGCGCATGATCATCAAGAACCTCGACACCGACACGACGCCCGCTGAAATGCACGCGACCGAGGTGCTGCTCAAGGCGTTTGGTCTCGCGCCCGCGCGTTTCGCCTACCGGCCCTTTCTGATCAAGTTGCTGGCCGAACAAGTCGCGGGTTATTACGACCCTAAGGCGCAGCAGTTTTATCTGGCTGACTGGATTGAGATCGACGGCCAGAAGCCCGTGATGGCCCACGAACTGACGCACGCCTTGCAGGACCAGCACTTCAATCTCAAACGTTTCGAGAAGTGGCCCAAGGGCGACTCCGACGCGGAGCTTGCCGCACATGCTCTGATCGAGGGCGACGCGACGCTGGCGATGACGCTCTACCTGACGAAACATCCGGCGATCGCGCTCGCGTTTATCCGCACTGCTCAGGCGACTTCGTCCGTACAGTTCCAACAAGCGCCGCGCGCGTTGCAGTTGTCATTGCTGTTTCCGTATAACGAGGGATCGCAGTGGGCCACGCAGGTGTACAGGCGCGGCGGGTGGGAGATGGTCTCCAACGCGTTTACGAAACTGCCGCTTTCAACCGAGCAGATTCTTCATCCGGAAAAGTATTTCTCCTACGAACTTCCGGTAAAGCTCACGCTGCCGAATTTCCGCCGGACGCTTGGACCAGGATGGAAACGCATCGACACGGACGTCAACGGCGAGTGGGGTTACTATCTCGTGCTCGACGAATATCTGAAGAACGCGAGTCGAGCGCGAACGGCGGCGGCGGGCTGGGGCGGCGATCGGTTCACGATCTATGAAGGACCGCGGCCCGGCCATGTTTTTCTAGCTCAGATCAGCGCGTGGGACACACCGGCCGACGCGAAGGAGTTTTTCGACGCTTACATAGAACGAACGAATAAGCGTTTTCCCGAGATCAAGAAAGCTGATGGTACTTTGTCGAGCGAGGGCGATCAGCTGAGCAACTGGCGAACTCAATCGGGCCGCGGCGCGATCGAGCTGCGGGGCTCGCGAGTCGTTATCATCGAGGGGATTCCCGCGAAAGCCAACAGCGACAGACTGCTTCAGATGATCTGGCAACAAGGTTGAGTCTCTAATCCGGCAGAACATGAAGACCCTAAAAGTCGAAACACCGAAACGTCTACGCCAACTCACCGACGAACTTCAGCAACTCGAAGCGCGGCTTCGTCTCGGCGGTGGTCCGGACAAGATCGAGCGCCAGCACCAGCAGGGCAAACTGACTGCGCGCGAACGTATCGCGCTGTTACTGGATAAAGAGTCCTATCAGCAGGAGATCGGATTGCTCGTGGCGTACGACCAGTACGGCGGAGGCGCTCCGGGCGCAGGCGTCGTGACCGTCGTAGGCCGCGTCGAGGGCAGGGAAGTCGTCGTCGTTGCAAACGATGCGACTGTCAAAGCGGGGTCGTGGTGGCCTGAAACGATCAAGAAGATACTGCGGGCGCAGGAGATCGCGATGCGTTCGCGCGTGCCGATCATTTATCTGGTCGACTCGGCGGGCGTCAATCTTCCTTATCAGGGCGGAGTCTTTCCGGGACAGTACGGCGCCGCGCGGATCTTTTATTACAACTCGATCATGCGGCGTTATCTGAAAGTGCCGCAGATCTCGGCGGTGATGGGACCGTGCATCGCCGGAGGCGCGTATCTGCCCGCGTTGTCGGACATCATCATCATGGTCGAGGGCACGTCCTTCATGGGGCTCGGCGGCGCGAACCTCGTGAAGGGCGCGACGGGCCAGACGATCGATAACGAATCGCTTGGCGGCGCGCGCACGCACAACGAGATCTCAGGTGTGGCCCATTATCGCGTGGAAGGCGACGAGACGTGCATCGCGAAGATTCGCGAGTTTGTTTCTGAACTGCCGCTCGCAACTACCACTCCAGCGACCGAACAACCGGGCGAACCGTTGCGGCCGCTCGAGGAGTTGTACGACATCATTCCGGAAGATCACCGGCAGCCGTACGACGTCAGGAAACTGCTCGAGTGTTTACTCGACGACGGCCGTCTCGATGAGTTTCAGGCCGACTACGCGAAAGAGATGATCACGGGCCACGCGCGTATTCGCGGAATTCAGGTCGGAGTGATCGCCAATCATCGCGGCATGGTCCGAGTGCCCGGCGGCAAGCCGCCGCGGTTTGGCGGGATTATCTACACTGAGTCGGCGGAGAAGGTCGCCTACTTCATCGAGACGTGCAATCGACATCAAACGCCGCTGCTGTTCGTGCAGGACGTTTCCGGGTTCATGGTCGGATCAGACGCCGAGCACTCCGGAATCATTCGCGCAGGTGCGCGATTCGTCGAGGCGATGGCGACGGCGGTTGTTCCGAAGATCGTTCTGACTGTGAACCACGCTTCAGGCGCCGGTTACTACGCGATGGCCGGACAGGGTTTCGATCCGGATTTCATCTTTAGTTGGCCGACCGGGCGAATGGGCGTGATGGAAGGCGACTCGGCCGTGCAGGCTGTTTTCGGCAGCCAGTTGGAGAAGTTGAAGAAGAATGGTGAGTCGCCGGACGAGGCTTTGAATGCCGAAATGGACAAAGTTCGCGAGACTTATGACCAGGAGCTGGATGCGAAATACGCGGCGGCACGCGGATTTGTCGACGCCGTAATCGCACCCGAAGACACTCGCCACGCGCTCGAACTCGCGCTGCGCACGAGCCGCCACTTCAGCGGACCTCACCTCGGGCAGTTTGTCATCCCGCCGGGTGTTGTTTAAGATCGAGCCGTTTCCCAAACCTGCTTGTGATGTAAAACCCCCTTCAATATGGATTTTCCGGCGCGATCTGTTGGATCGTGCCGCCAGTGAACATGGGAGGAGACATTCATGAGCACCCGAATGTTGGGTTCATTGCTGCTTTTGGTGGGTCTGGTCATTTCTTTCAATGCGCAGACGCAGATGCAGACCACCGCGACACCGCCTGATCTTTCAGGAACCTACACCGGCACTTTCAATTGCGACGCCGTCGGACTCACCGGCGACACCACGCTCACCATCACCGGAAACCAGTTTACGACTGCTGACGGAAAGACCGGCCGCATCGTGGCTTCCAGTAGCGGCGGCGGCTACATGGCTGTCGCACTTCAGGTGGGTGAGTCGACTGCGGGCTCGACGCCGCAGATCATTTCGTTGCGCGCGAAGAAGACGGGCAATCGTTTGACGCTGATGCCGGTCGCCGGAGCGACGCAGAAATGTACGTTCACGCCGGCGCGGACGACGACAGCGCGTGGACGCAGAAATCAGCGCACGCCGGCGGCAACGGGAACCGAAGTAAGTAACCCGACTGACCCGGCTGCGCCGTCAGCACCGGCCACGCCGGCGAACACGCCGACAACGCCGGCGGCTCCGGAAGCACCGATACCGGCTCAAACGCCATCGCCGTCACCGAGCCCGAGCCCGGAAGCAAGCCCGGAACCAAATCCGAGCCCGATGCCGAGTCCGACGCCGGGAGGAAGTCCGATGCCGAGTCCGACGCCGGGAGGAAGTCCGAGCCCGATGCCGAGCCCGACAGGATCGCCAAGCCCGAGTCCGACGCCGAGCCCTGCTCCGGCTCAGGTTCGTGGTTAAGTTTGTATTAACGGCGCGGCTGAATTTGCTTCTTGTGTGGTGGTGATAGTTTAATCACCACCACCGATGAAGCAAAAAATACGAATAGCAGCAGGACAAGGCTTTTGGGGAGACCTTCCTGACGCTCCCGTGCGTCAGGTCGAAGGCGGACCGATCGATTACCTCATGCTCGACTATCTGGCGGAAGTCACGATGTCGATCATGCAAAAGCAGAAGGCCCGCGATCCGAGCGCAGGATACGCGCGAGACTTTGTTCCCTTGATGCGGCGCATCCTGCCCACGTGCGTCGAACGCGGAATCAAAGTCACGGCGAACGCCGGCGGCGTGAACGTGCGTGGTTGCGCTAACGCCGTGATCGACGTCGCCCGCGAGCTCGGGCTCGCCGGCAAGGTCCGCATCGCAATCGTCACCGGCGACGACATCATGTCGCGCATCGACGAGTTGCTCGAGCGCGGCATCGAGCTTCGCAACATGGACACGGGCGAGCCGCTGGCGACCGTCCGCGATCGCATCCAAAGCGCCAACGCGTATCTCGGCGCGTGGCCGTTGGTCGAAGCTCTGAACACCGGAGCCCAAATCGTGATCACCGGCCGCGCGACGGACACCGGCCTCACGCTCGCGCCGATGATTCACGAGTTTGGCTGGGCCGCCGACGACTGGAACAGGCTCGCCGCCGGCACGATCGCCGGACACATCATCGAGTGCGGCGCGCAGGCGTCGGGCGGCAACTGCCAGTTCGAGTGGCGCAGCATTCCCAACCTAGCTGATGTTGGTTTCCCGATCGCCGAAGCCTCGCCTGACGGGACCTTCGTCATCACCAAGCATGAACGAACCGGTGGTTGGGTGGTCATTCCCGGCATCAAGGAACAGCTCGTTTACGAGATGGGCGATCCGCGCGAGTACATCACGCCCGATTGCGTCGCCGACTTCACGACCATTCGTCTCGAGTACGAGGGCCGTGACCGCGTGCGCTGCTTCGGCATCGAGGGCCGTCCGGCGACGGAGTTTCTGAAGGTCTCGATCAGTTATTCAGCCGGGTTCAAAGCGGTCGGCACGCTCGTCTATTCATGGCCCGACGCGTATGACAAGGCGCAAGCGGCGGATCGCATTCTCCGCGGCCGGCTCGATCGACTGGGGCTGAAGTTCGATCAGGTGCTGACGGAATTTGTCGGCGCCAGTGCCACGCATGGACCACTCGCCGGGCCGCCTCCGGCTGATATTCCCGAAGTGCAACTGCGGATCGGCGTCCGCGGCCAGGATCGCGGCGCAGTCGAGCGTTTTACGAAGGAGATTGCTCCGTTGATTTTGACTGGACCACCCGCCGTCACCGGCTTCGCCGGCGGCCGGCCGAAAGTCGAGGAGATCGTGGCCTACTGGCCCGCGTTGATTCCGAAGGAAGAGATCACAACATCAGTCGAGGTGCTGGACGCGTGAAAGTAAAACTAGTCAAACTGGCCCATGCGCGGTCCGGCGACAAGGGCGACACGGCGAATATCGGTCTCATCGCTCTTCGCGACGACATCTATCCGATACTGGTCCGCGAGGTAACCGCTGAACGCGTGAAGCAACACTTCAAGGGGATCTGTCTCGGCGACGTAGAGAGATTTGAGTTGCCGAACCTCGGCGCGCTCAATTTCCTGCTGCACGAGAGTCTCGGTGGCGGCGGTACGTTGTCGTTGATGACTGACGCGCAGGGAAAGACGTTTTCCACTGCGCTACTGCGAATGGAGATCGACGTGCCGGACGACCTCTCCATGGAATAGACGGATGATTCTTTACTCAGTCGACAATAGCGTTGCAAGCATTACTCTCAACCGTCCCGAAAAGAGGAACGCGCTCAACGATGAACTGATCGCGGCGATCAAGCAGGGCCTGGAGCAGGCGGCCGCTGATGAAAGTGTTAGAGTCATCGTCATCTCCGGGGCCGGAAAGGATTTCTGTTCGGGCGCCGACCTTGCCGCCATTCAGAAGATCGCGCAAGCGTCCGTCGCCGATAACGCCGAAGACGCCCGCTCGTTACTCGAACTATTCCTCTTGATGCGTCAGATTCCTGTTCCCGTCGTAGCGGCAGTGAAGGGCCGCGCACTCGCCGGCGGTTGCGGCCTCGCGAGTGCTTGCGATCTGGTATTGGCGTCGCAGTCGGCGCGCTTTGGTTATCCGGAAGTGAAGATCGGGTTTGT
>Ga0075430_100003706_pt1 | contig 12837 bp, 13 predicted proteins | sample RhiMetdeltSRZDD4_FD_75294 | JGI IMG/M metagenome (GOLD analysis project Ga0075430, IMG submission 75294) | Populus rhizosphere microbial communities from Tennessee, USA - Rhizosphere MetaG P. deltoides SRZDD4 | ecosystem: Host-associated > Plants > Roots > Rhizosphere > Soil | place: USA... | reverse complement strand
AAAAGTAGTTGATTTATCCAGTAGTGAACAAAACGGACAATTTTTAGAAAGCACCGGCACGATAGTGTTCGACCATAGTAATAAAATCGCCTACGCTTGCCTGTCGTCGCGTTGTGATGGGCAGCTTTTTACTAAACACGCTCAGCAACTCGGCTATAAACCGCTCGCTTTTCATGCCTTTGATCAAGCCGGCACACCGATTTACCACACCAATCTAGAACTAGCTGTCCAAACCACGACTGCTGTTGTTTGCCTCGAGACCATTCAAAATACGGCCGAACGCAAACAAGTCCTCGAAAGCTTAGAGCAAACTGGCCACACCGTAATCCCGATTACTCAAAAACAGCTTGACGCATACTGCGCTAATGTTCTCGAGGTTCGTAGCACCGACGGTCAAAGCTTTTTACTACTTTCGCAATCTGCCTATGATGCGTTTGCGCCGCAGCAACGCGAAATGCTAGCGAACGATAAAACATTATTACCTGTGGCATTGCCCACTATTCAAGAAATCGGCGGCGGTAGTGCGCGCTGTATGGTTGCCGAGATATTTTTGCCGCGGTTAACTAGCCCCTGAACCTAAAATCGTTTCTGGCACCTCGGAAGCGCCAAATGTGTTACACAAAACACATTTGGTGACCCGCACGTGCCAGAAACGATTTTAGGTTCAGGGGCTAAAGATAACTCTAATATAGTGCGGCGATTTTGGGCATTTTGGAACCCTCAAGGACTTGCACGACTTCGTCGGCTTCGACGGTTTCTTTTTCTAGCAAACGATCTTTGAGTTTTTCGAGTTTCGTAAGGTTAGCTTCGACAACCATCCGGGCGCGGTCGGCAGCCTCTGTAATGAGTGCCTCTACTTCGTCATCAATCAGTTTGGCAGTTTCGTCCGAGAAGTTACGTTCATGCACCAAACGGTCAAGCATCATGCCGTCGTCGGTTTTAAATACTTGGTCGCGCAGTTTTTTGCCCATGCCTTGGTTCATCACCATGTCGCGGGCAAGTTCTGCCGCTTTTTGCAGGTCACTGCCGGCCCCGGTGGTCACACGGTCATAGCCGTAAATAACTTCTTCGGCAATACGGCCACCCAACATGCGGGCCAGTACGTCTTTAAACTCAACGATGCTGTGGTAACTTTTGTCCTCTGGCGGAATAGCCCAGGTCACGCCGCCGGTACCACCGCGCGGAATAATGGTGACTTTGTGGATAGGGTCGCTGTCGGGCAACACATGCCCTACCAGGGCGTGACCGGCCTCGTGGTAAGCGGTTAGCTCCTTCTCTTTTTCGGTCATCACCTTGCTCTTACGCTCGGGGCCGATGGCTACTTTTTCAAACGCTTCAGTAACATCGGCGTTGGTGATTTCTTTGTGGTTTAGGCGGGCAGCAATAATCGCTGCTTCGTTAGCAATGTTCGATAAATCAGCACCGCTACTACCAGCTGATTTAGCAGCTAGGGCGTCGACATTTACGTCTTTGGCGACTGGCTTTTTAGCAAAGTGCACTTTTAAGATTGCTTCGCGGTCTTTGCGGTCCGGCAAATCGATATTTACCCGGCGGTCAAAGCGGCCGGGGCGGAGCAGGGCAGGGTCCAAAACATCAGAACGGTTAGTAGCGGCCAGCACAATCACATTCTGGCCTTGTTCAAAACCGTCCATTTCGACCAAAATTTGGTTCAGTGTTTGTTCGCGTTCATCGTGGCCACCGCCCATGCCACTACCACGGCGCCTACCAACGGCATCAATTTCATCCACGAAAATAATGCATGGAGCGTTCTTTTTAGCTTTTGCAAACAAATCACGAACACGACTTGCACCAACACCCACAAACATCTCTACAAACTCGGAACCCGAGATACTAAAGAATGGCACGTTGGCTTCCCCGGCAACAGCGCGGGCCAACATCGTCTTACCAGTTCCAGGCGGGCCGACTAACAAAACGCCTTTTGGAATGCGCGCGCCAAGGTGGGCAAACTTTTTAGGATACTTCAAAAACTCCACTACTTCTTGCAAATCTTGCTTGGCTTCGTTTGACCCAGCGACGTCTTTAAAGACAACTTTGTCTTTTTCGTTACCATACAGCCGTGCCCTGCTCTTCCCAAAACTCAACGCCTGGTTCCCCTGCCCTTGCGCGCTGCGTAGCATAAAGAACAGCAACGCCCCAATTAATAAGACTGGTAGTAACGAAATACCGATGCTTGCCAATGTCGAACCGGTTGACGATTCCGACTTGTACGACACTTCTACTTTGTTCGAATCTAAGCCTTCTTCTTTAAGGCTGGCGGCCGGGTCTTTAAACGATTTTAGGGTCGCAGAATCTTCACCCTTCTTAGTAATTGTCAGTTCGTTACCCTTGACCTCGATTTTTTGGTATTGGCCTTGGTTGGCTTCTTCAACGACCTGTGTAAAGGGAATTGTTTTGAACGAACTAGGCTGAGCGTAGGCCGCAAAAATAATTAAACCAAACAAAATAAGTAGCGCGATAAAACCAAAGTTTCGGAAGCCGCGCTTGCCGTTTTTACTACCCATACTACCTCGAAAAGACTTTTTAGAATCCATATCAAGTGATTATACATCTTAGGGAAGGGAAACCCAAAGGGGTTTTGCCCGGCTCACTCCCTTCCGGTAGCGATCTTATTATTTATTGTGTCCATGGGGTTCGAGTTTGATTTTTTCTTTGCCGAGCGCCAGTAAGTGGCCAGCATCTATATCCGCCAATTTGCCTGGGGTAGCGGTTTTGGCAGCGATTACAAGGTGGTCAATCATGGCTCGGTCGAAATTAATAATGCCATTGCGACGCAGCCAGGCGGCCATTATCTCCTTAGCAACTGTGTAGGGCAGTTGCAAATACCATAAGCGGTCGAGTTCGTCCCTCGCCGGTTGTTTTTGCAGATCTTCCTCTAACAGCTGGTCAATTTGAATGTTGATTTTACCAGCTTGTTCGACCCGGCGCAGTAAATCCGCGCGGTCGGGCCCTGTAAAACGCGACAAAATATGTTTGCGAATATAGTTACGCAGGTAGCGCTCGTCGGCATTGGTGCTGTCTTCGTACCATGCCAGATTGTATTCGCGAGCATAGCTTAAAATATCGCTTTTACTCCATGTAAGCAGTGGCCGCACCAGTTCTTTTGTACTAATTAGCGAGCTTAGTCCCTTACGGCCAGTGCCACGCAGCATATTGATGATGGCTGTTTCGAGCATATCGTCTTGGTGATGTGCAGTAATGATTGCTCGTGCGCCCTGCTCTGCCCTAATATGTCGCAAAAAGGCATAGCGGGCTTCGCGCGCTTTGGCCTCACTGGCGGTGGGGCCCAGTTTGCCGCTTTTGTAAAACACTGGCAGATTGTAATGATTGGCCAATTTTTGAACCAACTTACGGTCTTCGGCCGAATCCTCCCGAATGCCATGGTCAAAATGGGCCACTACTAACTCTAACTTTGGTTTTTTGGCCAACAAATCTAGTAATACCACCGAATCAACCCCACCCGACACTGCTACCACATATTTACCAGGGCTTATTTGTATATTCATGCTGTAATTGTAGTATATTCTTGTATCGTACGATTGTTACTTATCAAGAATTAAAATTTTCGTCTCAATATGGCAAATGCACCATCTATTAATTGGATTAATGAGGCAAAAATCAGCGCTGCCAATAAAGGCCCGCGATTGAAAGCCGAAAATCTTCGTAAGTTGATTGCCGAATATATCCTTAATACCGCAGCTACTAAAAAGATTACTACCCGGAAAGTACCGTGCCCCTCGCTTGCAGATTGGGCCGAAAGCTCCCTACCGGGTCCGACGAGACTCCGCATCTGTAACCCCGACAGGTACCCAGATGACCAATCCGCCATAGAGGGCGAATTTAGGCGAGTACAAGGCACCCCGTTACTCCACCCCAGCGTCCAGGCTGCATTGGCTACACTAGGCGTTGAGTATTCTGTATACTATCCTCCTTACGAATGCCCTACGGATCCTTTGCAGGTCCCAATGGTAGGCGTACGCGACGACAAAGAGACCGCCTTTGTCTGCTGTCTTATTCCACAAAACACAAAACCCAATGGCTGGCCTATAAAGCAACTTATTCCCGGAAGGGTCACAATACTTACCAGTTCCGAACTGGCGACAGTGACCGATATGAACCCTGCTGAAATCAGTCCTTTTAGCTTGCCGACTTCAGTAACAACGTGTATCGATTCTTCGGTGATGAAATTAAAAGAAGTAGCAATGAGCGGGGGCACACCAGAAACTACGCTAGTTATGAGTCCAAAAGAGCTTGGTAGGCTGCCCCTTGCCTACACCGCAACTGGGCTAGCCCTTCCACTATAAGCCCACCGCACTAGCCAACAGGGGCAAAATCTGCTATATTTGATCTGTTCTGATTTTTCGAGGCGGCGTAGCTCAGCTGGTTAGAGCACAGGACTCATAAGCCTGGGGTCAGTGGTTCAAGTCCACTCGCCGCTACCACCTATATAAAACATACTTCACTCAAAAACCTATACCACAGCCGCTGGGCTATTTTGGTTTACTTGCACACACGCAGCTAGGTTACAAGATTAGATTTTTATGGTAATACTAATTAACTGCTAAATAATACATGTATACTAGCAGTGAAAATTATCCAGAGGAAAAACCCGCTCAAGATAGCTCGCTTGCTTTAGTAGCAGAATACATAGGTATAGCCGGACTCGTTGCAGGTGATTTTGACCCAGCGGCTGCAATTGGCAACTGCATCGAAGCAGAAACTGTTGGAGGCAAAACGCAAGCTGCAGCAACGCTAACACAACAGCTCTATCAACAAGTATACAAAAATACTACCCGGAAGGCGGAAATCTTTGCCCGAAATATTCAAGCACTAAATGTTTTAGGCGGTGTTTTCTTTGCAGATCTCAACCGGGTGTGGGCGCAGGCCGAAGAATTTATAAATCGGCCGCCCATGGAACAGATGATAGAATCGGCCGCCGAAGCGAGCTGGCGGAGAAGACTAGAGGGCTACGTTTTATCTGATCGAATAGCTATTTCTGGCATATCCGAGGGAATAAAATTATGCATAACCCCAAAAATTTATACTAAATTGCCAGTCGATGACGAGAGCGGACAGGCCGGCTATGTATCGGCAACTAGGGGTGAATATACAATAGATGCACCAAACTCTGGACAGAACATCGGACTTGATGGAGTAATGGGTTTTAATGCACCCATACTCGTCAAAACAGTTAGCAATGCAGAGGTAAGTGCGGTTGAAGCATCAATGTCTAGTTCGGAAGCCAGCCAGGAACATCGAAAGACCGCCCTTGACCAACTTAAAAAACTATACAGAAGCCTTTCCGGCGCTAGCTTGCAAACCATCGATTTCGCTGATGTCGCTGCTTTGGTACCGGGTGCTACCAACGTAGGTATGATTCAATCGATCGACATGTATGTAGATTTTGGAAGTCCAAGCTTTCTTTCGCCGTACGGGCCTCCCTCCGATTATTGGATGGAGCTAATGTGTGACGGCCAGGTTATTGGCCAGCGATTGGTTCAGGTTCATAGTAGTCGTAAAATTGGCAAAAAAGACAACAACCCGTTTCTGCACCTGCCTCCAGCACCCGAAGATTTGCCAAAACAGACGGCACAACCTTTTGGCAGAGAACACGAAGACATGAACCTCTCGGTAATTGCAGTTCCAGTACAGATCCTATCGTCAGCGAGCGACCGGAAATTTAGGCGAAATCTGCCCGCGCGGGCACACAAGGAATACCTAAGTGACTCAAGACTGTTACAAATTAATTCCAATCGTAATTGTGCAGTAGCCCATTTTGCTGTCACCGCTAGCTACTAATGTAATTTGGCATATTAAAAAGATCGGAGCGCTCCGATCTTTTTAATTGAAGTTTTATCTAAGCTTTGGTTAGTAAGCTGTCGATAGCCAATATTTTTTTATTTTTGGTTTTTATTAGCTCGAAAGCTAACCCACTCTTTGTTTTAACCATTATTGCCCTCGTTTTTTATTTTATTTTTAACGTTTTTGTTTGTGATCACAACACGTATTATTATACATAATTCTTATGTTTTGTCAATACGTACAGTTCACTCTTGCGTATTGTAGCATTCCGGTCAAGCTTTGCAACCCAGAAATTTTACCGAACAGTAACAGCAATACTATACTAAAAGTATGAGCATACGATCCAAAAAAATAGCAGAAGGAAAAACAAAAATTATTTGGGAGGTTCCCGGCACAAGCAAGGTACTCATCGAAAGCAAGGATGACATAACTGCTGGCGACGGGGCCAAACATGACCTTTTAATCGGCAAGGCTGTACCCGCTACTCGTACGACTGTTAACTGTTTTAAGCTTTTGGAACGAGCGGGGATCCCTAACCATTTTATCTCCGAAGAAAACGACCGAACTTTCCGTGCTAAACGGGTCAATATGATTCCTGTCGAGCTAGTTGCACGGCGCTACGGGTACGGGTCTTACCTTAAACGACATCCAGAGGTCGCCCGCGGCGCACACCTCGGTGGTTTAGTCCTAGAATATTTTGCAAAGGATGACCCTAACCATGACCCCATTTTGGCATACGATTTTGACCGCGGGGTTGTACGCCGCCATAATGCCGCACAACCTATCTCGCCAGAAAGTCTTATAGACGAAGAACCAATTACAAAATCACCCTTTGGTTTAAGCAGGGGTGAACTAATGCAACTGGGCCAGCTTACCATCGCCACATTCAAGACCTTAGAAGCTGCCTGGGCCAAACAGGATGTAGTTATGGCCGATCTAAAAATTGAGGCCGGTCGCGCCCCAGCCCTAGTGGTAGCAGATGTTATTGACAATGATTCTTGGCGGCTATGGCCAGGCGGCGACCCAGAGCAAATGATGGATAAACAACTATACCGCGAGGGGCGCCTCCCGCTCGATGCGATTGCCGACAAATACGCCTTAGTTGCAGCAGCGACAGACCGCTTTGCCGAACTTAGCATGTAAAACGCAATCGAACTGGAATTTAGGGCTTTATAAGCATGGTGTTGTTAAAGTCATTGTTGTCGATAATTATATCGGCGAGCTGTCTGTACTGCTCGAAATAAGGCACGTCATATTTTTCCTTCAAGCTTTCTTTAAGTGCTAGGTAGGAACCAGGGTTTCTATGTTGATCTCGTTTTCCAGCCCTCTCTTTAGTCGTATCAGGGGAAACGTCAAGCAAGACGGTTACATCTGTATACTCACATATAGCAGGATCTAACAAGTAAATGCCATCACAGATAATTACACCGTCAGATGCTACTTGCAACTCAACCGAGAGATGTTTTTCGCCAGTTCGTTGGTCCCATGCAGCTGACAGCTGTAACTGTCCGAGACTACGCAATGCCTTTACGTCAGACTTAAATCTATCCCAGCTATACCAGTTTTTAGGATTAGCTTCTCGCTCGATAGCTTCAGCATTGTTGTCATCGAACGCCTTATATATTCTTCTTCGTCGCTCCAATGAGCCATACGTTAAATACCAGTCTGTTCTGACGATGACGCTCTCGCGGCTTAGTTCCCTCTGTACATCATTACAAAACTCTGTTTTGCCAGCACCGCTTAGGCCACAAACGAATATGACCTGGCGGCCGTCAGACGAAAGTGAATTCTCAATTGCTGAAGTAATTTCTGGGGCCATTGCGTAAAACGATGACGATGTTGTTTAGCAGCTTGGGACCTTTAAAAATATAAACAACAATCGAACGTTCGTACAGCCCGGCTACAAAACCAAGAAAAAAGCCCCACCAATGTAGGGCTTTTTTCTTGGTTGCGGGGGCAGGACTCGAACCTGCGACCTCGTGGTTATGAGCCACGCGAGCTGCCACTGCTCCACCCCGCGTCGTAAAATTTAAGTATACCAAACAGAGGTGATATTGTCAATCATTCGCGCCGCGGTGGAAGAAAAAGTCCATCCAGGCCTGGAAGTTTTTTTGGTAGGTTGGCCGCTTGTCCTCGGCCTTGGCTTCGGTTTTTTTGCCGTTTGGCGAGTCGACGGTATGTGCCAAGGCTACCGACTTTGGCACAATTACTACTGACTCGCCAGGTGCAGCCAAACCAAAATCTTCGCGCGCGGCCAGTTCCAAATACTGCGGCGTGTCAAAATAGCCGTTTTCTAGGCGCTGGTTTTCGTTTACTAACTGTTGCAGATCGGTCTGGTCCTTAAGCTGGGCAATCTCTTTTTGTAATTGATAATTTGTTTCAATTGCTTTAATGCCGCTCCAACTAATCATCAATACTACAATTAAAAACAATAACAGGCCCACCACGCGAACATCGCGAAGCTGTAAAATTATTCCTTTTATGCGGTAATACCCGATTTTGATTTTAGTGAACATGGACCAATTACATTGTATACCTGCCCCCTGATATCTGCTATACTCGTCTCTGTTGCGTTATTTACGCAAAATGCTGAGGGGGTGTAGCTCAGTGGTTAGAGCAGGCGGCTCAATTAACAGTTTGGCTAAGTCTAGATCGGGGTTGTGCGTTTCTGCATGGCAGTTATGACAAAGTAGCTTGCATTTTGCTACTTCGGCCAGGATAGGTCCTGCCTTGCGGTTCGACAATGAACGAACATCTAGCTGAAATTCTTTGTCTCCCAAATGGTGAAACGCTAGTGCGGCAAGATTAGCTGCGTATCCGCAGCTGGTACATCTGCCGCCAAGCTTTCTAACGAGGAATAGCTTGCGCTCCAGTCCTCGTCTTTTTTGGGCAGAATATGATTGGTGTGATATATTTTTACATCTTAACGAGCAAAATAGTGTTTGTTTACCTGTGAGGAGTTTATCGCACACGCTACAGTTAGACCCATTCTTCATAACCCTAGTATACTAGATATGCCAAAATATTTTTAGGGCTGCTTACCGGGCAACCGGTAAGTATATCTTGTCAAAATCGGGGAAGCCTTTTAGATGGTAATCCCGAGCCAAATCCCATGCAAATGGGAAAGGTGTAGAGACTGTATGGCAGGCACCGACGATGATTGTGCGGTGAAGAGACAGTCCAGACCACAAAACCGAAAGGTGCAACGAAAGTTGTAGTGGTACGCATAACCGCTTGGTCGAAGGTTCAATTCCTTCCACCCCCACCATACAATAATTCAGTAGCTTCAAGGCTCTCTGGGACATGGACTTTCAGGATTCACGAATAAAGCTTCTGGCCGCAGAATACTTCTACGGCCAGATTAAAAATCTTTACAATCCTGGCATGTCTGGAGCTAATTTTTCGAATAACATCTTTTTTGTTTGCGATGCACTAATTTGGGAACTATATGCCGCCTTTGATCTTAGCCTATTTGTTATAAATCAGAAACAAAACCTAGGATTTACTCCATATAACGTAAAATGGGACATTCACTTCCAGGAAAAACTAAAGAAGGAAAACCTTACATTATATAGCCTTCTTCGTAGCGCTCAAGAAAAATTATGGTTCAAGCATTTAAAGAAAGCCCGAAGATATATTACCCATCATGGGCAGATCTACCTCTCAATAGACTACAACAACCAAACCATCAACGTAGCCTCGATTGGTACGCCAGGAATATTATCGGGTGATGGTTCAATTGACCTACTTGATCAAACCAAACGCTGGATTGCAAGTATGAATATCTTTCTTGATAAGATAACCGCGCAAGCTTAAAAAAGCTTGAAATACACTTAGTTAGCGTCGCGGCGGATAAATAAATACCAAGCAACGAGCCAAAGTGTGCCGAGGTAAGCAGCAAACAAGCAGGCGGCGGTAAACGGTTTCCAACTGACGCCAATATGCACTTGCTCTAATAGCGAAAATGGCAAGTATTTGACGTTCTCTTTTAACAACGGGGATAGGATTCCCTCGACGGTCGGCAAAATAAACAGGGCAGCAATGGAGCCTACTAAATGACGGAATAAAAATCCGAGCACCAAGCCAAGCAATCCAAAACTAACCACAAAGAACGCACCGCGCCACACTGCTTCCCATTCGAGCTGAGGCGTCACCCACTGCTGTAGCTGGTTTGGCGACAATTGCACGCCGCACCAATACGCCGCAAAGGCAAGCCCCCAAGCTATAACAGTTAGCACTAGGGCGAATGTGGCGACAGTGCAAATTTTGGCAAGCAGCACTTTTGTGCGACTATTTGCCGCTGCTAAGGTGTAGGTAATGGTGTTGTAGCGATATTCATGGCCGATAAGTAAAATTGCCATAATTGCCACAAAAATACTTATCGTGGTACTAACATTGTTCATAAGATATGTTAGCCACTCTGGGAGTGGCATCATACCTTTGTAACCTTCGATATAGAATGACAAAAAGGCGACCAGCAGCAGGGCGATGACCGTAATAATGTAGGTGGAGCGCACAGTCAGCAGCTTGCGGCATTCGGCGCGCAATAAAGCAATCATCGTTTGCCTCCTTTTTCGGCGTGTGCCTTGTATTCTTGGCTTTCGGCGGTGAGCTCTAAAAAGACTTCTTCGAGCGAAGCAGAACGGGTGCTTAGTTCCTGCACCGACAGACCAGCGTCAAATACTATCTTGCCGAGTTCTTCGATTTTTATGCCATTCACGCCTAAGCCACCATCTTGTTTAGTAAAAGCTACCTTTTTACTTGTCAAAACTTTCTCTAGTTTAGCCAGGTCTGCAACCCGCACAAACACGCTAGAGTGCGAGCTGCCAGCGATAAGCTGGTCCATGGTAGTGCTAGCAATAAGCTCACCGCGGCCGATAACAATAATATTGTCGGCCATTTGCGACATTTCGCTTAACAGGTGGCTCGATATAAACACTGCGTTACCGGCATCGGCATAGTCCTTGATAAACTGGCGCAACCAGGCGATACCTTCGGGGTCGAGGCCGTTCGCCGGCTCGTCAAGTAGTAAGTACTTCGGTTTACCTAAAATGGCGGCGGCAATACCCAGGCGTTGGCTCATACCTAAACTAAATTTGCCGGGTTTCTTTTTGGCGACATCGGCAAGGCCAACAATATCGAGTACTTCATCGATACGCGCTAGGGGGATATTCCCTGCCTCGGCCAATACTTGCAAATGGTTGCGCGCCGTCCGGGTTGGGTGGAAAGCTTTGGCCTCCAATAAAATGCCGACAACGGTCGACGGCCGGACATATTCATGTAGTTGTTTGCCGTCAAAGGTTGTTTGGCCTTGTCCGTTATCCAGGCCAAGCATTAGCCGCATTGTTGTCGATTTTCCAGCGCCGTTAGGTCCCAAAAAGCCAGTTACTTTACCGGTTTCAACCGAAAACGAGATGTCGTCGACCGCTACTTTTTTGCGGTATCGTTTAATAAGATGCTCAGCTTTTATCATCCAAGCTATTATAAAGATATCTACTTTGGATTGCTAACATATCTGCCATCACCAACTATGATTTTTGACATTCTTTCTGTGATAACAGATTGGCCGCCGAGCAAATCATAGGCACGTAAACTCGGCCTGCTGCCTTTAGGCAAACAAACTAAGCCAATAGCGGCCGATAGTTCCGCCTTATTAAAAGTAGGCTCTGGTTTGACAATTTCGCCCTCTGGCGATGGGGCAAAAATAATTTCAGATGATAGTAAGGTACCCATTTTGTAGTTGTATTGCTCTGTCCCCAACAAAATAAGCCCTCCACGAATGGCGCTAAATCTTGCCACAACACCTTCCGGATCCCAATGTAACCTATAAAATTCAACCGGGGTAACGCCCCAGAGTCCTTCCCAGCCATGCAAAGCTTCTGTGTACATTCTTAAAGTAAACAATAGTTATGCAGAAATCGCAATAATGAATTATGCAATCTTTAGCATGTCCAGCAGCTCTGTTTCGGATTGCGCCGTCATCAGTTGTTCGCGCAGTTCTTTGGCACCGTCAAAGCCAGTGATGTAGACTTTGCAAAATCTGTTAAGAGTGGCGATATTGCGTTCGCGATACTTCCAAGTGTCCGCAAAAAGCTTAACGTGTTTAGTAAATAGGCCGATGCGTTGTTGTCTGGTGTAGTCTGGCCATAGACTTTCTTTAGCAAATACAAAGGGGTCGTGGAAAATACCGCGGCCAATCATAATGCCATCGAGCCGGTACTTTGTAGCGAGCTCTAGGCCGTGCGCCCGGTTTGCGACATCGCCGTTGCCGACTATTAAGGTGTTTAGGGCAATTTGGTCGCGCAGCTCGCGAATAGCACCAATTAGGTCCCAATCGGCTGGCACGGCACTCTGTTGCTTTGTCGTACGGCCATGAATCGTTACCATTCTAAGGTTTTGTCGTAGCAGAAGCTCCGGCCACGTTCGGTCAACTGCATTAAACCCGACACGTGTTTTTACGCTGACCGGCACTTTGCCACCGGCTCCTGCCTGCGTTGCCTTGATTATTTCTACCGCCAGTTCGCGGTTGTTAATGAGCGCACTACAGCAGCCGTTGTTGACGACCGCTTTTACCGGACAACCCATGTTGATGTCGATGCCAGTAAACCCCATAGCCACTAGTTCTTGGGCGGTTTTAAAATAATTGTCAGGGTTTTTGCCCCAAATCTGGGCAACAATTGGCTTTTCTTTGGGTGTAAATTGTAACTTTTTGAGCAACTTTGCCCGGCCCGGGCTTTGCAAGCCATCAACGTTTACGAATTCTGTAAAAAACAGATCTGGTCGCGCGCAATCGGCCACTATTTGCCGAAACACGGTGTCAGTCACATCGTCCATTGGAGCCAACACAAAGAATGGTTTAGTCATCTTGGCGTACAAAAGTAGCCCCCTTTGTTCCCATCCCTAACAGAGAAGTTTGCACAATACTTGCAATAAGACCAAAATCATCAACATTATCGGCGCTTATAGTGTTAGAGGCGGCTAAAACGCCAAGGTTAACTATTTGGTTATGTCCATGGT
>Ga0075430_100003703_pt1 | contig 12842 bp, 11 predicted proteins | sample RhiMetdeltSRZDD4_FD_75294 | JGI IMG/M metagenome (GOLD analysis project Ga0075430, IMG submission 75294) | Populus rhizosphere microbial communities from Tennessee, USA - Rhizosphere MetaG P. deltoides SRZDD4 | ecosystem: Host-associated > Plants > Roots > Rhizosphere > Soil | place: USA... | reverse complement strand
GCGACCGCCGACGCGGTTCAACGCACGAATGCATGAAAACTGGCGCATTTTCGTGCATTCTTCGCAGTGCGCGAGTCCCCTTGAAAGCTGCAAGGCCGTGCAGGTTCGATCCCCGCCGGCACCAAATGAGTCAGGGAGTTACGAGTTCCACCCTCTTGTCCAGGCGAAGTGGCCCTCAAGCGGACCTGTTGGCGAGTTGACTGTAGGCCCGATTGATTTCCTTGGATTTCTCGCTGGCGAGATCTCGGAGCTCAGGGCCCAGCTGCGCCACCTTGTCCGGATGGTATTGCGCAATCAGAGCGTAGTAGGCGCGTCTGATCTCTTCGGGCGACGCGCCGCGCGACAATCCAAGGACAACGTAAGGATCCTGGACAGGTTTCCTGGGCCATCCGGATGTTGCGCCTTCTGATTTTCCTGAGTGTCCTCGTACGGTCGGCGAGTGCTTACCGTCAAGCCATCGCAGAAGTAGCGGTCCGTTGATAAGCGTCATCGCCTTGCCGCGCGCGAACGCCGAGGCGCTCTCGCTGAATCGAGCCGTGGTGATGACGAACCCATGCGCAACGCCGGCGTGCAGCATTGCGCCCAGGAAGTCACGGAGCGTGGGGGAATCGATATCGTTTCTCCAGCACCTGCATTGAACGGCGAGTCGCGCGCCATCTGCTTCCAGGAAGAGGTCAATTCCATCATCGGTGCTGCGGTCAACCGAGCATCCCAGCTTTTCGAAGAGCGATCCGACAAGAGTCTCGACTTCCGTTCCGCTCAGGGCATGGAGTTGTTCCATGGTGCGCAGCTGTCTGAGTCGCTCCTCTTCGGCATACTTACGCCGCGCCGCGTATTCACGCGCTCGGGATTCAGCCGCTTCACGAGACTGCCGGTGTCGCTCGTCTTGTTCCTTGCGGCCACATGCTGAACATGCGCCAGTTGCGTTTGTGGTTGCATCTCCGCAACGGCTACAGGGTTTCGTGCGGAGCTGTTTCAGAACCTTGTGCGTGATTGGCCATCCGATGAGTGCAACGAGAAACAGAATGATCAGCCAAGTTGCCCTGTCACTGCCGGTGGATGCGCCATCTGAAGTTGGCCGACGTGCGACAGGTGAAATGGGGCGCGACTTCGCTGGCAGGTTTCCACTTGCCTGGCCCGAACCTGTCGCTCCCGAAGCATCTGCCCGCGGCGTTGCCGAGTCGCGGCCCAAGGCTGCCAACTGACTTCGAAGGCAGGAGTAGTACGTTGCCGGTCCGCTCACCGATTTGTGAACTCTGCAGGCACTCTCGATCATGCTTCGTTCGTCCGGCGTCACACTGCTCAAGTGCGGAAGGCCAGCGCCGGTGCGAACTGCTTCAAACTGATTACGCAAACAGGCGTAATACTTCGAAGGACCGCTCACCGATCGGTCCAGTTCGCAGGCGCTCTTCACGATGCCTTGCTCGTCTACACTGAGAAGCTGCAGGTCCGGGCTGAGAATAGCGCTGAGGTCGGATGGCTCGCTTCCCGTGACGACCCGGGCGTCGGGCGGAACCTGGACCTGCGCTGAGGCGGATGGTTCCGTGGTGAGGGCAGCGACCAACACACAGAACCAGTAGGCCGACCGTCGCATGAGAGCCAATTTTAGCCCGTCAAGGAATGGGCGCCTAGCGGCCCCCGACTGTCGGCGATCAGCGATCCTGCTCGCGCCGCAGGATGACCGTGAGATAGGTGCCCGCCCACCGGCGCTCCTCCCAGCGAAAGCGCTGAGTCCACTGGCGAAGGTCACGCTCACTGATGCGGGTGTGATCGGGCTGGAGAGGCCACCCGGCGACCGCAGCTCGCAGTTTCGCTCGGACGAGCGCGGCGCGGGTGGGGAAGCGGCCGTCGACGTACGTCCCGTTCGTAATGTCCGCCCAGCTCGGTTCCATGTCTTCCATGCTGAGGAGCAGACCGCCGCCGGGGCGCACCACTCGCGCGCACTCGGCCAGCGCGCGCAAAGGATCGGCGAGGTGGTTGATGCTCCAGAACGACAGGACCCAGTCCAGGCTCGCGTCCGGGAACGGCAGGTGCTCGGCGACGCCGCGCACGAATGGCGGCGGTGTGGTCAGGCACGGAAACTCATCGGCGATCAGGTGCCACGGTTGGGCGAACCAGGAGGTCGAGGGATCGAGCACCGTGTAGTCGGTCGCTGCCGGCAGGTAGTGGCGCACCAGCCCGTAGCCGCCACCAATGTCGAGGACCCGGCCGGCGCAACGCGAGAGCTGGCCGCGGTAGCCATCGAGATCGCTGCGATATGCGAGCCGGGCGTGCGCCGGGTCAGTCGACAGCTCATCGTACGCCTGTTCCATCTCCCGCTGGCGTTTTGACCAATTGTCGAATTGAGTTGCCCAACCGTCCGGCAGCAGGTCAATCCAGCGCGGGTCGCGTTGCGGGAAACGACGGCCGCAGGCCGAGCATCGCAGCTCGTCCTCTGCGATCAGAGGTTGCTTGCACGAGGGACAGACGAGCCTCGCGATGAGTGATGCGTTCATGAGCCGGAAAAGGTACCGCCATCTTATCTGTCCAACCTCACGACTGTGCGCGCCACATGACCCATCCGGGGTCCGAATTGCGGATCGGCGTGCTCAGCCCGTGAGGCTACGGCGCGATGATCGGCTTCTTCAGGTAGAAGACAGTTTCTGTCTGGAGTTCCGAGTGAAGCTGGACCTGCCGGCGAGTGACCCCGACCAATTCCCATCCGTCTCGCCCGAGCTGCGTGAGACCACTGACCTGCAGAGTGGAATCGTTGGTGACCGGGTCAGCCATTCTCACAACCCGGTACTCGAAGCGCGCGATGGTGGGACCGGGACGGTCCTGCCACCCGTCCACGAACGTCATCGCGGCCAGGCACACTGCGAGCACCAGCAGCCATTGCACATGTTTGCGCATGCAGACCTCCAGTGATCTTTCCGAATCTGACGTCGCCGGTTCCATGAAGGCCAGTTGAGGAAGCCCTGTTGAGCTCCGGGCGATCGGCCGAAAACCCTGTGGCGATATGTCGAATTACTTGATTGTTGTACGGCGCGAAAACGAAGACCTGTACGACACACTCTCGGTTGCCTTCAGGGGCCGGACCGGCTTTCGCGTGATCGTCGATCGGCGGGGGCGGGACACGAGGCGGCGGCCGCGCGATCGGCGCGACCCGCAGACGCTGTGGGGCGCCGACGAGTTCATGGTCGCCGAGCGGGTCGAGCCCTTCTGAACCGAAGCGAGACGGCCCACGCCCCCCGACCATCGCGGGGATGGGGGGCCCGCGCGGGTACTAACGCTTGATGACTTTGTAGCCCTCGGGCACCTCGAAAGTCGAGTCGGGGATCGCGTCGGTCGAGATCGTCACGGCTTCGGTCGTGATCGAGTTCCCACCCATCTTGGCCATCATCGCGGCCATCGCCCCCGTACCCTCGAACTTGAAGTTCATCTCCTGGGAAAGCGGCACGCCCAACGACGCCATTTCGCGGTGCATAGCGGCAATCCCCTTGGCCTGACCGGGCTGTGCCTTCGCTGTGCGCGGGTCGCCGAAGAACAATCCCTTGTCGGCGGCGGCTTTGAAGAACGCCGCGAAGTCCGCCGCGCCCGGACCGTTCTTCACCAGGCAGATTGGCCCAGCGAGGACGAAGGTGACTTGCTCGGGTCCCATGGTGGTGGGTACTGACACCTGCATGTCGTGCACCGTGCACGTGTAGCCAGCGATCTGCCGTGTCTGCTTCGTCGGCGTGATGCTCGTCTTGACGTCAGAGATCGGGAGCTTGGACATGTCGGCCACGAGCTTCGTCATGTCGTGGACTTCGGCCTCGCGCCGCTTGTGATTGAGGACGATCATCTGCTGCGTGTTGGCGTCGATGATGGTCGAGGTCTCGTTGCCACCGGCCACCTGATCCATCCGCATCCGCGTGCCCTTGATGTACTGCGAGCCGTCGCCGGATGACGACATCATGCCCTTGCCGGTAACCTTCTGCTTGATGGTCACATCCGCGGCCGCCGGCGCAGCCATTGCCGCACACAGCACGAACATTCCAGTCACTCGAACCCGATTCATTGATCCTCCCTGAGGCCGGGGGCTGAAAGTACTGTCGCAAAGTTCGAGAGGGCGCGCAACCCGGCAGGTTGCACGGGTTATCAGAATTTCACACCTTCTAAGGGCTGAGGTGGCTAGGAGCGGGGCAGAGTGAATCGCCACCCGCAATCCGCACACTTGTAGAGCGCGAGATGACGCGTGCGGACCATCGTTTCGGCCTTTGTCGAGGCACAGCGTTGACATCGCGGCCGGGGGCTCTTTTTCGGGAGCCCCTGGTCCTGTCCCACACCCAGAATGGCCTCAGGAGAAGGCGTATCGAGCCTCCTCACCGGAGCGCCCTTCGGACGGCGTGGACCCTTCGACAAATCGGGCATCTTGAACGGTTGAGCTACTGGCCAAACCGGGGTTAACGATGCTGCTGTATATCGAGCCGAAAGTATACGACACCCCGAACGAGACATGGTACTCATATCCGCTCTGAAGCTCCCTAAGCTCGAGCAGAATCTCCTCAGGGGTCGCCCCGCGCCGGGGCAGCGAAATCTGGTCGCGGATTCGCGACGCGTTCACCTCAGCCGTAACCGAGAGTCCTCGCGCCACGCGCCACGAGACCTCGCCGTCAGCCTCGAGCCGCGACAATTCTGGATCGTGGAGATACTGCGACCATTCGATGCTCGCCTGCAGGCTGCCCCAGCGTTCCGTCTGCTCGAAGGCGGCCGAGATCTCGTGCTGAAGCAGCATTTCTTCCGTCTGTCCGAAGATCGTCTCTTCGTAATAGCGGACGCTACGCGGTCCGATCGCGTACTGCAGCCGCAACTGCCGTCGCGTGTACTCGGAATAGGGAAAGACGTTGTACTCGATTGCCGGCGCCGCCTCGATCGCAAACTCGGTGTTCTCGAACGTCGACGATTCGAGGAATCCCTGCGCGCCGGCCGACCAGTGCTCGCCGAGGGCCTTGACCATGAGCCAGTTGAAGTCACGCTCGCGGCGCTCCACTTCAAACGGTTCGTCGTCGTCTATATCGAAGCGCTCCTTCTGATGCTCGATCTCTCCTCCCATGGTGATCTTCCATTCAGGCGTGATCCGGTCTGCGCTGATCGAGGCGCCGAGCTCCCACTGCCGCTGTGACTCCTCAGCGTCGAAGGATGTCGATCCGCGCAGGCTGAACACCCAGTTGTTCCATCGATCGCCGACGACGGCCGGACGCAGGCGTTCCGATCCGAGCTCGACCGACACGTCGAGGCGCTGCGGGACGCCCTCGGCCGTCACGTAGTCGAGCAGTCCGACGCGTAGCGCGTTCGCCAGCTGACGCCGCACCACATCATCGGGATCCGAGCTGGTCGTCACAGCCTTCAACGATCGCGTCACGTGTGCGTAGGAGCCCAGACCTATGAGCTCCAGCGTGTACTCCCGGCCGCCACTGCCGGTCTGTGAGTCCGTGACGATGACGTGGACGTCGGCCTCTGTTCTGTCGCGCACGTAGTCGACGAACTCGATTTCGGATCGAAGGTAGGCCGAATAGCAATCCGCGCTGCAGTCGAGAAACACCTTGAGTTGCGGTTGACTGGCGGGCTTGACCGGCGGTTGTTGTGTTTGCACCCGAGGAGTCGAGGCGGCCGACAAGGTCCTCAGCACGAGCACGAAGGCAAGAATCAGAATCAGCTGTGGAAGGACGTGAGTCACGCCGCAGATTCTATAGGACTCTGCGCGTATTGCGCCGCCGTTGCGATCCTGGAAGCCGTGTTCTGCCTTGTGGTGCATGGATCGACACACTAGGATCGGGCGATGGCCTGGTTGATTCTCTTGATGGCGGCGCTCCTCGAAGTGGGATGGGCGATCGGCCTGAAATACACACACGGCTTCACACGTCTCTGGCCCAGCATCTGGACGGGCGGAGCGATGGTGATGAGCATGTATCTGCTGGCAACAGCGGCCAGGACACTACCCATCGGGACCGCGTACGCCGTGTGGACCGGCATCGGGGCAGCCGGTACTGCGTTTCTGGGAACGATGCTGTTCAGTGAACCGGTGACCGCGGGGCGGATCGCAGGAATCCTGATGATCGTCGGCGGGGTGTTCCTGCTGAAACTCTCAGCCTGACACTCGAGTGATCTCCGCGCCTGGTGAGGCTATTCAGCCGTGTTGATGCGCAATGCCATCATCGTCGCATCGTCGAAAGGCTCGGCATCGCCGCGGAAGCGGCGAACCGACTCTTCGACCCGCTCCAGCACCGCGTCGATCCCGAGCTCGTGTTCGGCTGCAAGCAGCGACTGCAGGCGGTCGGCACCGAACATATCACCACTCTCGTTCTCCGTCTCGACGAGGCCGTCGGTGTAGAAGAACAGCAGATCGCCCGGGGAGATCTCGATCCTGGACTCTTTGTAGCCCTTGCCCGGCAGCAGCGCGATGGGCAGGCCTGTGGAGGTCATCGGGCTGATGCCGCCATGGCTCTTGAGCACGAATTGCGGGTTGTGGCCGGCGTTCACATAAATCAGGAGGCCGCGCGGCACGTCGAGAATTCCGAGAAACAGGGTGAGGTACACGCCGCCCGGCGTGTTGGCGTCGATCTCGTTGTCCAGACCATCGGCCAGCTTCGCCAGCTCGGTCTCGAGTGGCAGTCGTGCACGCAGGGTGGCCTGCACGTTGGCCATGAGAAGAGCAGCGCTGACCCCCTTGCCGGAGACGTCGCCGACGAGGAGCGCCAGCCGTCCGTCGGGCAGCGCGAAATAGTTGAAGAAGTCGCCGCCGACCTCGCGCGCCGGAATCGACACGCCTTTGATTTCAGCCGCTCCCAGCCGCAGCGGTTCGCGCGGCAGCATTTCCGTTTGAATCAGCCGCGACAACTCCAGCTCGCGGTGCAATCGCTCCTGTTCGACGACGAGCGCCTGGTGACGTTCGAGATCGCCAGCCATCCTGTTGAACGCCGCGGCCAGCTGGCCGAACTCGTCGCTCGATCGAACGGGCACGCGGGCCTTGAAGTCGCCGCCCGCGAGCTGCTGCACGCCGGCGTTCAGCGATGACACGTGCTGTGTCATGCGATGCGAAATGGGGATGATCCCGATGCACGCGAGCGCAATCACGGCGAGGCCCATCGAGAGGTTGCGCCACGACATCCGGCGAATCTCACGGAGTGACTCGCCGATCGGCCGGGCGATCCCGAAAATCAGCCCGCTCGGCTCGGTGCGCGCCACCACGATCCAGTCGCCGATCCGTCGCGGCTTTCCGCCGGCGGCGGCTTTCGCCGCATCGATCACGCCGAGCTCCGTGAGCTTTGCGCGCTGACCCGGATCGGGCGTGTAGAAGTTTCCGCGCGTGTCCACCGCAAACGGAATCTCGCCCTGATCGCGCCGTGCGAGCGCAAGCACCGAGGGCATCGTCTTGTCGAGATTGAGCGTCGCGTTCGCTTTGCCGACGATGCGGCCGTCTTTCTTGAGCGCCACCTCGATCTGTCGGCCTTTGACCTCCATCTGCAGCCGTGCATCCTTTGTGGCGGCTTCGGCCTGCTTGGCGATCGACTCGGCGGCGATGGTAAGCCCGGCCTCAACGGCCGGACCGGTGGCAGCAAGCACCGTGTCGATGAGCGGACCGAGCTCTACGCCCTTGGCGGCGGCGCCGTCCTTGGCCCTCTTCGAGGCCTCGGCCATGATCTTCGGCACGTCCACGACGATCGTCCGTGGTGGTTGAGGAGGAGGCGGCCCTGGCGCGGGCGGGGGCAGGGGGCCAGTCACCGGCCGCTTCGCGCCGGGCGGTGGTGGCGGGGGAGGAATCCGGTGCGCCATCTCCGTTGGTTCCTTCCCTCCGGCGGTCGAGAGCGGAACCATGCCTTCCATGGGCTCGATCTCGACGCGATCGACCAGGGCGGCGGTATCGCCGAGCATTGGCGTCACCCGGTCGTGGAGCGGTGCCTCGGGATCGAAGCGTCGGCCATCCGCGGACGACGCCTCGAACAGGCGATCCATTCGACGCCCCACCGCGCGAGTGACGCTTTCCATCCGCTTGCCGATCTCGACCGCGGTCTGCGCCGCCTCACGTTCGGCTGCGCGCTCGAACGCGCTGACCGTCGAGGCGTACCAGAACGCCGTCACCGCACTGAGCGGTACTACGGACAAGCAAAGAAACGCAATGATGAGCCTGGTGCGCAGCGACATTCGTATCGTCCGGCCTTGGCCGAACCCTTGCGTCCGCTTTAGCTGTAGCGTCCGCTTTAGCCGGACCTCCGTAGTGTCCGGCTTCAGTCGGACCCGCGTGTGTAGTGTCCGGCTTTAGCCGGACCTCCGCAGTGTCCGGCTTTAGCCCGACCCGCGTATGTAGTGTCCGGCTTTAGCCGGACCCTTCGCGACTTCAGGTCCTTTCGAAGTGTAACGCACCGTACAGTATTCTGGTTGAGTAGCGACGGAACGGAGAAAACAGACATATGCGCAGATTGTTGGGTTCGATGGTTCTGTGTGCGTTCACGGTGGCGATCGCGGCCCCTGCCGCACTCGCTCAGAGCGACGAGGCGTTACGCCTGGCGAATGCGGCCACGGTGTTGAAAGAGATTCTCGGGATGCCGGACAGCATCCCCAAGGAACTGCTCGACAAAGCGGAATGCGTGATCGTGTTCCCGTCGGTGTTGAAGGTCGCGCTCGGCGTCGGTGCCAGCTACGGGCGTGGGGCGCTCGTGTGCCGGAGCGGGCAGGCTTTCGACGGTCCCTGGGGCTCACCGGCGATGTTTGCGCTCGAGGGTGGCAGCATCGGATTCCAGGTCGGAGGTCAGGCGACGGATTACGTGCTGCTCGTCATGAACAATCGGGGAGCAGAATCGGTGCTGACCAGCAAGGTGAAACTGGGCGCCGATGCATCAGCCGCGGCCGGTCCGAAAGGCCGGACCGCCGGCGCGGCCACCGACATCGTGATGCAGGCCGAGATCCTGACGTACTCGCGCGCGCGGGGGCTGTTCGCCGGCGTGTCGCTCGAGGGCTCGACGCTGCGGTCCGACGGTGATGCGAATCAGAATCTCTACGGCCGGAAGATCGATGCGAAAGAAATCGTGCTCAAAGGCGCCCCGATGCCGTCGTCGGCCAAGCCCCTCATCGACCTCCTGAACCAGACGTCGCCGAAGAACCTCTCGAAGTAGCCTACCTTGCGGGCCGCGGGAAGGGTTGTGGCGTGTAACGGCCGCTACCCACGATTGCTCTCGCGGCCCGATTCCAGATCTTCTGATTGTCTGCTGCCCTGGAAGCGACCGAGCCAGCCGATCGGCTGGCCGATCGACGAACCGGCTCAGGCGGCATGCTTCGGCGGCTGCCGGATATCGTCTGGACTCTTGGTTCCGGCGTCGGTTCGGCGGGTATTCGGACGTACTCGTGCTCGATTTGAATACGGTCGGTCGCTGGCGGCTGAGAAGCCGGACCATTGGCACCACTGGGCGTTTTGGTGACGATCGCCGCCCAGAGTGTGAATACGACGGTCGCAACCGCGAGGAGTCTGGTCCGCTTCCTCATGATCCTTGGTACGACGAGCCAGGATCGTGCCAGTCGTGCTACCTTGACTCATGCATCCCTGGCACGACAGTTATGTAGACGATGCGCTTGTCGAGTCGGCGTTTCCAGTCATCATCGAAGTCCCGAAGGGCAGCAAGAACAAGTACGAACTCGACAAAGAGACGGGCCTCCTCCGGCTCGACCGCGTGTTGTACAGCTCGGTCCACTATCCCGCCGACTACGGTTTCATTCCTCGCACGTTCTGTGATGACGGCGATCCGCTCGACGCGCTGGTTCTGAGCCAGGAACCGGTACAGCCGCTGACGATCGTCGAGGCGCGCGCCATCGGAGTGATGCGCATGCGGGACGAAAAGGGAATCGACGACAAGATCGTCGCCGTGAGCGTTCGCGATCCGGCGTTTGCCGACTACACAGACAAGGGCCAACTGCCGGCTCACATGCTTCGTCAGATCCGGCGGTTCTTCGAGGACTACAAGAGCCTCGAGCACAAGCAGGTCGTCGTCGAGGACATGCTTGGCGTGCCGGACGCGGTGCGCATCATTCGCGAGGCGCTGGACTTGTATCGTCAGTTGCGCCGGGGCGAACTGGCCAAATCCGGCCCCCTCCGCGCCTGATTTTCCCCTGTGCGCCCTTCCGCCCGGCGAGACACGAACCACGGATCACGAACCACGACTCTCTTGAATCAGTCAAGGCACAAACCTTCGATTCGTCTAGCACGTCAAAGCACATGAATCAGGGAGGGGGAACGTGTCGATGTCCGATCTGCTGAGGGATATCCGGTACGGCATCCGGACGCTGCTTCGATCGCCTGGCTTCCTGGTGACGGCTGTCCTGGCCCTCGCCGTCGGTGTGGGTGCGACCACTGCGATCTTCAGCCTCGTGCGCGGTGTCGTGCTCGATCCGCTGCCTTACGCCGCTCCCGACCGCCTGGTCACGCTTTGGGAGGTGAACCGCGAGCGCGGGCTCGATCACGAGCCGGTGTCGCCGGTGAACTTCATGGACTATCGCGCGCTGGGCCAGGCGTTCAGCGACGCGGCTGCCTGGTGGCGTCCCGAGATCACCCTTCACGACGACGCGGCGGAGCCGGTGCGTGTCAACACGATCGAGGTCAGCGGGAACTTCACGTCGGTGCTCGGCGTGAGCCCGGTTCTCGGGACCGGTTTTCCGGAAGGCGTCCTGCACTCCCGCGAGCGCATCGTGCTGATCAGCCATCGTCTCTGGCAGACGCGCTTCAACGGCGATCGGGGAATTGTCGGCAAGTTGATCAGGCTGAACGACAACAAGTACGAAGTCGCCGGCGTCCTGCCAGCAGGTTTCCAGTTTCCCGGCGACACGGACATCTGGCAGCGATTGGGCTGGGACCTGACGCGGCATAGCCGCGGCGCGCATTTCATGGAAGCGGTCGCCCGTCTTCGCGACGGCGCGTCGGTTGCGCAGGCGCAACGGGAAATCGACGGGCTGACGACACGGCTCGGCGCGGAGTTCACTGGCACCAACCGGGGATGGCAGGTCCGCGTGATCCCGCTCCACGACGAGGTCGTGGGCTACTTCCGGCCGGCGCTGTTCGCGCTCCTCGCCGCCGTCGGTCTGCTCCTCCTGATTGCCTGCATCAACGTGGCGAGTCTGCTCCTCGCCCGGGCCGCGTCCCGTTCTCGTGAAGTTGCCGTGCGCGCGGCGATTGGCGCGACTCGCCAACGTCTCATCCGGCAGTTCCTCTCGGAGAGCCTTCTGCTGGCTGTATTCGGCGGTGTCACCGGAATCGCGCTGGCCGTTGTTTTCATGCGCGGGATCGTGGCGATCACACCATTCGACATACCCCGGATTCACGAGATCGGCATTGACGCTCGCGTGCTGGCGTTCGCGCTTCTGCTGACGCTGTGCACCGCCGTTGTGTTCGGACTGCTTCCGGCGCTCTTCACCTCACGCGCCGACCTTCAGCAGGTTCTGAAGGAGGGCGGCCGCAGTCAGGCGGGCAGCGCCGGTGGCCGGCGCGCGCACGGGTTCCTGGTGGCGGCGGAGATCGCGCTCGCCGTCATGCTGCTTTCCGGCGCGGGGTTGCTTTATCGAAGCGTGGCGCGGTTGGCCGCGGAGGACCCTGGTTTCCGCCCTGCCGGGATCGTGACCGCAGGCATTCAGTTGACGGGAGCGGCGTACAGCAAGTGGCCGGAGGTCGAGCAATTCCACTCGGCACTCGTCGACTCGTTGCGACAGCAGACGGGGGTGAAAGCGGCCGGCGCTACGAATTTCCTGCCGCTCGCGCCTGGATGGAGGATTCCGTTCCTCGTCCGTGGCGTGCCGGCGCCGCCGCGCGGCGATGAACCCACGGCTCAATACCACAGCGTGTCGGAGGGCTATTTCGAAGCGCTGGGCGTGCAGCTCCGCCGCGGCCGTTCCTTCGATACCCACGACACGGCGCAGTCCAGGGGTGTCGTGGTGATCAATGAGTCGCTCGCACGGCGCTACTTCGCCGGTGACGAGGCGGTGGGAAAGACCATCCTCTGCCTGACGACGAACATCGGCCCGCTCGGCGCCTCGATGATCCAGAACCGCGAGCACGAGATCATCGGCGTCGTGGCCGATGTGAAGAACAGTTCGCTTCAGGGCGCGGCGGAGCCGGCGATGTATTACTCGACGCGTCAGTTTCCCTTCAGGCACATCTACCTGGTCGCCCGCGGAGATGATTCGAGCCGGGTCGGCGCCGCGATTCGTGACGTCGTCAAGCGCGCCGACGCGTCGCTGCCCGCGCCACAGCTGATCACGATGGACGACGTGGTCGGCGAGTCCGTGAAGCGGCCGCGCTTCTTCATGTTCAGCATGTCGGTGTTTGCCGCCGCGGCGCTGTCGCTGGCCGCCCTCGGCATCTTCGGGCTCCTGTCCTACACCGTGACCGAACGCCAGCAGGAACTGTCGATTCGCATGGCGCTCGGCGCTCGCCCATCCGGCGTCCTCTGGATCGTGCTGCGTCATGGCCTGACGCTCGCTGCCCTCGGCAGTGTGGCCGGCGTCCTTGCCGCATTTGCGGCTGTGCGAAAGATTGGCAGCCTGGTTCCGGAGGTCTCGCAGCCAGACGCGGCCACGCTCGCAGTGGTCAGCGCGGTCGCGTTGACGATCGCGCTCGCGGCATGCGCTCTTCCAGCCTGGCGCGCATCACGCATCGATCCGCTCGAAGGGCTGAAAGAGTAATTCTTTTTGTGGTCCGTAGTCCGTGGTCCGTGATTCGTCGCTCGATGAACGCGTCGAAAGCTCTTCGAGCTACGAGCGACGAGTTACGAACCACGGCGGGTCCTGAGCGTGAGTGAGGCGAAGCAAAGATGGACAATTTGAAACAGGATCTCGTGTACGCA
>Ga0075430_100003700_pt1 | contig 12848 bp, 9 predicted proteins | sample RhiMetdeltSRZDD4_FD_75294 | JGI IMG/M metagenome (GOLD analysis project Ga0075430, IMG submission 75294) | Populus rhizosphere microbial communities from Tennessee, USA - Rhizosphere MetaG P. deltoides SRZDD4 | ecosystem: Host-associated > Plants > Roots > Rhizosphere > Soil | place: USA... | reverse complement strand
AACCTTTGCCATACTCACCTCCTTTGTGACGCAAGTCACAAAAAAGAGCCGCGGTTTTTGGGGATAGTGGGGCAATAGCAGACCACACCTTGCGACAAGCTGCAATCGGGAGAATCCTGATTACACAAAGTCGAGCGTCAGGTTCGTTGGCATCAATGCCGTTGACCAACATTTTCAACGCTACTGAATTGTCGCTTTTACTGAGTTGCTTGATCTCCGAACACCAGAGCGACTGAGGCTGACAACTCTTGACTGTATTCGACTCCGCTGGCGAGGTTCGTGTACACCACAGTGAGCTTAATTAATCCGGATGTTCTGCAAGGCGGTTTCACGTCGACCAGGAATAAAGCATGATCCTCGTAGCCGGGAGGAATTACAATGTTCATCTGGTTGTTGCTCTTAAAACCTAAATCGCAACCACTCGAAGGCAAATAGCTTTTAAGTGTCGCCTCCGTTAGTCGGGCCGAAGTATTTCCATCATTTCTGAAGCTAACAACAAGGAGTGGAGATTCCCAAGGCATATGCTCTCGCCCTTTAAACGGTAGTAAGTGATCCGCTTTCGCGCTGGCTATACTCAGCACAGGTCGATCATTTCCGTCGTCGACGATTTTGCGTGCGACAGGTTGAGGCAGTTGGAGGACCATTCGTCGCCAATCAGGTAAGCCGTTCACGATAACGTAAGCGGCAAGCTGTACCAGTAGCACAGCAGCCCAAACCACTATTGTCCGTTTCACCTTCGTGATGCTCGCTGGGTAATCGACATCGTGCGTGACGATCGATCTGTTGCTGTACAGCCACCAGGCGCCATAGGCAAACGCCACGAATGAGCATACGACTAAAGATTGAGTCAGACTCCGATCCATATACAGGTTGAAAAACGCCAATGCCGTCAGCAGCAGCGCAACGCGTGTAGAAATGCTGAACGTGTTAGCTTGCGCAACCGCTGTGGTGACTCGCTGGCTTTCAGTAAGGAGTCGTTGCGCAGTATTTGCGTCGATCGGCAAATGGCAGAATCGGCAGTCCGAGGCGTCAGCCGAAATCGTCTCGTTACATGCGGGACACGGATACATCCGGATGTGAGTGCGTCCCTCTTTCCAGAACGAGGAGAAGTTAACCATTCTCTTTACCAGCGTTAATCAGACTTGCATTCTTCTGAGGACAAGTGAGAATGCCTTCGCGACCTTTAAAGGGCAAGTTATATGCCGGTTTATTATGAAGGAAGAACTGGTCTAAACGCGAGGTTTGGCCGAAAAGATACGCATCAGTGTCCATTTTAGTAGACATCATAGTGAACGTTTGGATACTTCCCAACGTTTCGTGGCCTTTGATTCGTCGAGAACATCACTTATAGTCCACCGCCATGCGACCTCTTCGGTATTCCATCAACGTGACATTGGACGGGTGCTGCGATCATCGCGCCATACCCGCCGACGAAGACCTGCATCGTCATGCGGTCGAGAACCTCAACCGGGCCGATGCTCTCCTTTTTGGCCGGGTGACTTATGAAATGATGGAGGCGGCGTTTCGCTCGACGCCGGCGCGGACGGAAGCGAGACCTGATTGGACCGAACCTTTCGCCCGAACGATCGACGCGGCAAAGAAGTACGTCGTGTCGAGCACACTGGAACGGGTCGATTGGAACGCGGAGCTCGTGCGCGGTGATCTGGCGAAGGCCGTTCAGCAGCTCAAGCAGGAGTCCGGTAAGGGACTGTTCGTGGGAGGCGTGAAGCTGCCGATGGCGTTAGCGGAGTTGGGGTTGATTGATGAGTACGAGTTGGTGGTACATCCCAGGCTAGTGGGCCATGGCCCAACGTTGTTCGCCGGGCTGTCGAAGCCTCTCGACTTGAAGCTCGTGAGCCGGCTGGAGTTCGACTCGGGGGCCGTAGCGATGTGGTATGAGCCGAGATGAGGTTTTGTGAGGCTCATGATCACTTTGAAAACGCCGCGTTCTCGATCTGCTTCAACTTTTGCGTCAGCAGTTCCTGTTCGCGCAGATTTTTCGTCATTGCGATCGCGCGCTGAATTTCCTCACGCGCCTCAGCGAAGTTGCCCATTTTCATCAGCATCTCTCCGCGAACACTGTGAAGCAGATGGTAGCCGCGAAGGGCAGAGTCAGTTGCGGGCGTTGCGATGCCATCAAGGGAATCGAGGGCATCGAGTGCTTCAAGCCCAGCAGCCGGGCCGTGCGCCATACTCACCGCGACTGCTCGGTTCAGCGCCACGACAGGAGAGGGCGCGGTTTGCATCAGAGCATCGTAGAGAAGAACGATCTGTTCCCAGTCAGTCTCTTCGGCTGTGCGGGCTCGCATGTGACATGCGGCAATCGCTGCCTGCAAAGCATAGTATCCAGCGCCGCCACCGAGTCTTTGCGCGTGTTCGAGCGCGGACATTCCGCGCTGAATCTGCGCGCCGTCCCACAAAGAGCGATCCTGATCCGGCAGCAGGACCGCCTCACCGTTGCTTCCACGACGAGCCGCTGTGCGCGACGCATTGAGTTCCATCAGAGCCAGTAGTGCGTGAACTTCAGACTCATGCGGAAGGAATTGCGCCAGCATGCGTCCGAGCCGCAACGCCTCATCGCAGAGTGCGGCCCGCATCCACTCGTCTCCCGAGGTCGCAGTATGCCCCTCATTGAATGTCAGGTAGACCACGGAGAGTACTGACTTCACCCTGCGGCGCAACTCGTCGCCGCGCGGCGTCTCAAACGGAACATGAGCTTCCGAGAGAGTCTTCTTGGCGCGAAAGATCCGCTGTCCGATCGTTTTCTCAGGTACAAGAAACGCGCGGGCGATCTCCGCCGTAGTGAGGCCGCCGATCAAACGCAACGTAAGCGCGACGCGTCCTTCTACCGGTAGTATCGGATGGCAGGCGGTGAAAATCAGCCGCAGCACGTCGTCGTCGATCACCTGATCCAGTGCGTGGTCCATCGCGTCTCCGAGCCGCTGCTGTTGCACCTTCAGCTCGCGAGCAATTTCTTCGTGCTTTGGTACAAGCATCTGCGCGCGGCGCAGACTATCGATCGCGCGGCGCTTTGCCGCCGTCATCAGCCACGCAGCGGGATTTTCGGGGATACCTTCTTCGGGCCATCGCTCGAGGGCCGCAACCAGTGCATCCTGGGCAAGCTCCTCGGCGATGCCGACATCGCGGGTGACGCGGGCAATCGCAGCGATGAGCCGCGCAGACTCGACCTTCCACACCGCCTCGATGGTCCTATGGACATCGCTCATATTCGCCTGACTCCATCTTAATCGTCGTCCCGGCAAACAGGCTACTGATGTACATGAATCGGCGATTGCGTCGCGGCCACTATGACGACGAACGGCGGGGCCGGAATTCTACAAAGTGTTCTCAAATTTTTGGTGGGCAGAGGAGCTTGAGTGACAGCGACGAAACTCGCGGAGTTAAGCGTAACCGCGGATTCAGAGAATGAAGGCGGCCCTCGCGAGCCGCCTTTCATTTTCTAGTGCGTTCGATCGGAGCCGTGGAGCTTGACGATCTTGTTGTAGACGCCGAAGAGCAGGGTTTTCAGTACGGACCTGTACCGTCACTACTAATGTGTACTGTCAGGAAAGCTTTTGTGATGTTTCCTCGGTCGCCCGCGGTGATCGACTTCGCCACAAGAGGCACAAGGCCACGGAAGAGAAAGTTCTTGACACTGGTCGCGCGCGAATCCTACTCTGGGTCAAGACGCTACCCGCGTTCCTCAGCCCCGAAGCTCACCTCTATAGCACTCATGATTTGGGACAATACTAAACTTCTCCTTCGCCTACTCTACCGACCCGTGTCGTCGATGGGCAGGATTATCGATGAAGGCCACTGGCTGTACGCCGCCGTGGTGGTGGCGGCGCTGTCGATGGTCTTTCACGCGACCGTCACTTCACTCATTTACAACAATGTAGAGGCCGTCTATCGCGAACTGCCGCCGCAACCCGCCGCGCCGCCGGAGCCGGAAGCTTATTACGAGGAAGACTTCGAAGCCGTCGCGCGACCCCATTTCGTTTACGATCGACATCCATTACCTCTAGTCGGAGACCGTGGCTGGTGGTTTGTCTCATTTGCGCCGCCCAATTTCTTTACGGCTGTGATGGGAATGGCGATCTTATACATTCCGTGTCTCATTCTTTTGGTCGCAATGGCTGGTGTAAACGCGAGTTTCAGCGTGCTTGTGCGGCGCGACTACGGCCCGTTGCTCACATGCGGCTTGATGGCCTGGGCAGCAGCTCACTTGCCCTTCACACTCGCGGGATTTGCTCTCGAACCGCTGGGACTGAGTGAAAAGGCGGCACTCGGGCTCTGGGCCGCAAGCGCCCTGTGTTTCGGATTATTAATGGCGGTCGGACTGCGCATGCTCTTCGGTTTGAAGTACTCAAAAGCGTTGCCGCTCGTCGCAATAGCGGCGCTCGCGCTATCAGTGCAGGCGAAATTGTTTGCGACAGTTTCACCGTTCCTGTTCTCGCCATTTCTGCTCTTCTACGCGTTTAGCATGTTTCGCGGTGACCTCGGCGATATCGGATTCTCTCTACGACAGCGCCAGGGTTTTCGTCGCTCGATGGAAGCCGCGACCATCAACCCGCGCGACGCGAGCGCGCACTATCAACTCGGTCTCATCTACCAGTATCGGCGCCAGTACGCCGAAGCCATCTCGCGTTTCGAAAGAGCAGTGCAAATCGCGCACGACGAAACCGATGCCCACTTTCAACTCGGCCGCATCGCCCGTGAACAGGGACGACTGCAAGATGCGATAAATTATTTCGCTGTAGTACTCGAGCAGGACGAAAAGCACGCGCACAGTGAAATCTGGCGTGAGATCGGCGCGACTTACCTTGCGGCGTCGATGTTTGGTGAAGCGAAAGACGCGCTCCAGAAATTCATTGAGCGCCGTCCATACGATCCCGAAGGGCTTTACTACTACGGCAAGACACTCGAAGAACTTAAGCAGCATGATGCAGCGCGCGAATTGTTTGCTCGTTGTGTCGAGGCAGTGAAGACTATGCCGTCGTACCGTTATCGAGAGCACCGCAAGTGGGACAAACTCGCAAGGGAGCGGGTGTGGCGCTCACTTTCTTCAGCGGATACCGCGGATACACCGAAATCCCCACGCTATTAATTGTTTAGCACTAAGGTGAACTCCTCATGTGCGGATGATGGGAGCTCAGTTTTTCGTGACCCAGCTCCTAAGTCTTTGTAGGTCACACATTTGAATCTATACTTGCTAGGGTGCGGCCGGCGACTTCGACTTGTATCCGGAGTTGCGTGTACCCAGAACCAGCAGGATGCCCCGGTAGATGCCAAGAAAGTCCCCCAATGCCCTGATTCCTCAGGAACACCGCGAAGCCGCGCCTTCCGCCTGGCCGGAGATCCAGGACGGACTGGCCGAATCCGGCGGGCTGGCCCTGCTTCTCGTCGAAGGCCATCAACCTCCCGCGATCGCAATCTCAAACAACAACTCGATCTGCCACACGCTTCAGACTTCGCCCGATCACGTGACGCTTTGTGATCCGTATTGCGGCGTCGCGCACTCGCGCGCGATGAAAGCAGGCGCAACGATCGAGTACCAGTGTCACGCCGGACTACATTGTTTTGCGCGGCCGGTTGAGATCGGCGGCAAGCGAAAACTCGCGGTGATCGGCGGGCGCGCGTTCGTGAAGAGCGCCGACTATCAACAACTGATGGAACGCTTTCGCACCGGCGACCTGCAAAGTCTCGCTTCCGAACAGGCGTTCTCAAACATCATCTTCGCGGAAGAGCAGCGGCTTCACGAACTGGAGGAAAAAGTCGAGCGGGCCGCGCGGCGATTCCGCACCGCGAACTCGAACGGATCTGCGATCACTGAAGCGCCACCAGCGGCGCCGCCAACGCCGCCGCCGGCGCCACAACCGGATCTCGAAGTTGAACTTCAACGCCTGAGAGCCGAACTCGAATATCGCTCGCGTTTCGCCGACTCGCTGCAACACTTTCTCGAACGCATCATCGGTCCGAACCCGGAGAACACTTACAACTCGATCGTCAGCAACTCCAAAGACCTGCTCCAGTCCGAGCGCGCGTCGTTGATGTTGCTCGACGCAGAATCAAACGAACTGATCCTCAAAGCCGCAAGCGGACTGGCGACGGATCCGTCGCTGGTCGGTCCGATCAGCGTCGGCGAAGGTGTTTCAGGCGAGGTCATCGACACCGGCAAGCCATTGGTCGTCACCGATATGCGCAGCTCTGGACGCAAACCGGCGCCGCCCGAGCGCTCGTACAAAACCGAGTCGTTCATCAGTTATCCGATCACTATCGGCGGCCGCAAGGTCGGCGTGCTCAACGTCACCGACAAGTCGAGCGGCCAGCCGTTCAACGAGATCGATCTGACGTTGCTCGACATGATTGGACCACAGATGGCGGTCGCACTCGAACGCGCAGAATGGCAGGAGCGCGCAACCGAGTTTCAATTGATGTCGATCACCGACGCGCTGACCGGTCTGCCGAACCGCCGCTACCTCGAAGAACGTCTCGCGGAAGAACTGAATCGTTCGAAGCGCTACGATTATCCGATGAGCTTTCTGATGATCGACATCGACGACTTCAAAGCTTATAACGACAAGAACGGGCATCAGGCCGGCGATCTCGCGCTACAGATCACCGCTCATTGCCTGAAAGCAGCGTTGCGCGCCGCCGACGTTGCGTCGCGTTACGGCGGCGAGGAGTTCTGTATTCTGTTACCGCAGACAGCACTGGCGGAAGCAGGCACAATCGCAGATCGCATCAGGCATCGCGTCAACGGCACACACTACCCGCACGGCAAATCGCAGCCGTTGGGCCGGGTGACGATCAGCGTCGGCGTCTCGACGTTTTCGCCGATCGTCAACACGTCCGAAACGATTATCGCTGCCGCCGATCGCGCGCTCTATCACGCGAAGAGCCTCGGCAAAGACCGCGTCGAGTTTTATCTCGACGACGGCGGCCTCAGCCATGAACCGAACAAATGAGCAGCCGCAGTTCCAGTGAAAACTTCCGGCGCATCCTCGGCCGCGTGACGCACAGCGATTTCGTCGGCCGCGCGGAGGAGCTCGACCGGATCATGGCCCACGCTCAGCCTGCCAACGCAGGCCGCGGTCTGCTGCTGTTGATGGAACCTTCGGCCGGCGTCTCCGAGCTGCTGCGCCAGTCCTACGATCTGATCTTCAATCGACGTTCAGACGTCATTCCCATCTACTTTGCGTTCACGCGAAACGAGACGACCGCCGTCAGCGCGGCGATAGAGTTTCTGAACACATTTCTCCAGCAGTACATCGCTTACCGGCGCAACGAGCCCGTCGTCTCGCACTCGACGCTGACGTTGCAGGACCTGGTCGAGCTCGCGCCTGGCGCCGATCTCGAATGGATCGAACAGTTGGTCGACTCGTACAAGCGTCTGCGTTTCAGCAACGACGACAAGGCGCTGGTTCGTTTCTGCCTCGGTGCGCCGCAACGCATACCGCCGGGGCGCGGGCGTCCTCTCGTGATGCTCGACGGCTCACAACTCGCGGAGTATCTCAACGGCGCCGTCGTGCTGGGGACTGAAGTATTGCGAGTGTTCGGCAGCAGCGGTTTTTCGTTCGTACTCGCCGGGTTGCGACGTCAGATCCTTGCTGCCGCCCACGAAGCAAAGTGCAACTTCGAATTGATCGACATCCTGCGCCTGCGTCAACTCGACGCAAAGGAAGCAGCGCTGCTCGTCGAGCATGTCGCGCGGCGCCAGCACGTCACGACCAGCGAAGCCGCACGCGATCTCCTGGTCCAACAATTCGGCGGCAATCCATTCTTCATCAGCATCTATCTCCAGGCGGCGCGTGAAAAGAACGCTTCGTTGACTTCGTATCTCGACTGCGAACGTCTCTACGTCGACGAACTTCTGGGCGGCCATCTTCATCGTCACTTCGCCGAGTTGCTCGAAGAGATCTCTCCGCGGCTCGACACGCGACACTTGTTGATTCGATTGCTGTGGGAAGCAGCCGCGGGTGAAGACCAGACCTCGTCGTTTGAAGTCTGGCGCAAGCGTCTGCACGTATCTGCCGGCGAGCTTCAGGAGATACTGCACCGTCTGCACGTGCAGGAGTTTGTGAACTGGAACGAAGGGATCATCGAGGCCGGGGCCGGCCCGCAAATCTGGAAAGATTACCTGAAGGCTCGTTACCGTCTCGACGTGCTCAACGATCCGCGGGCGCTCGTCGTGGCGGACGCGCTGGCGGATTCGCTCAAACGCGCGCCGCACACGATGGCGCGTCATTACAAACAGCTCGCCGGCGGCGGAATTCGCGAAACGATCAGTCAGTTCAATTGCCAGCGCGTGCCGGCGGTCCTTTTCGATAATGCGGTTTTTAGCCGCAAGTACAAGGGAGCGGAGCCGGAGACTATCGCCGCCGGGCTGGAAGCCGAGTCTGATCTTTTCAAACTTCCGCAGACCGTACACCTCGCGAGCTGCGTCGCTTTCAACAGCGACATGCGGCAGTTGAGTGAAGAGGAGCGGTGTCTCATAGCGCATACGTTCGAGGACGGAACTTACTCCGACGCGCACGAAGTGATCTGGCTCGCCGTCGACGTCGAATCGAAACTGGAGGTGGACGTCGACGTTGCGCGCTCGTGGTGCGAACGCTTTGAAACCGTCGCGGCCTCACTCGGATTCAGCCGTTACCAACTTTGGCTCGTGTCCAACGAAGGGTTCACGGACGAAGCGAACAGGGTGCTCAGCCGCCACAAGGCGTTCGGCTCCAGCCGTCAGCAGTTGGCCCTGCTGGCGCAGCGTTTAGGTGAGACTGTGGAGAGTTCTGTACTGGAGAGTACAGAATCGGATGAGTTTTTAATGGTAGTTCCGATGGGAGAGGACAACGAGCTGATTGCCGCGAGCACCGCCGAGCAGATCGCCAAGCGTCTGATGTTCCGTCCGGAGGCGATTAACCAGATAAAGACCGCGGTTGTGGAAGCGTGTATTAATGCCTCAGAACACAGTTTCAGCCCGGATCGAAAAATTTATCAACGTTTTCGCCTTGAAAGTGATAGATTAGTCGTCACTATTTCGAGTCGTGGGATCGTGCCGGCCAATCTTAACGGCACGATGGGCAGTTCAGAAACTACAGAAGCGGCAGAAGAACGACGCGGCTGGGGACTTAAACTCATCCGAACTCTGATGGACGAAGTCGAGTTTGAACGGGTGGACGACGGGACCAGCTTGCGTATGACCAAATATCTTCGCACCAGTTCTTCGTGAACGCTTAGACCTTGCTTTACCAGGAATACAAATTACCTCGGGGCGAATGCTTTTCGATTCGCCTGGTATAAGAACGAGCATCGAGGCAGGAGGGAGCCCGACGAGTGGATAAACCAAGCCCGGGTTTAGTGCGCTCGCACTGTGTTGGCACCACCGCTGTTGTGTACGCCAGCGATTATCTAAACAAACTGACCGGTGAAAGGATCGAACGAGAATGCCGACGGCAACTCGATTGTGGTTGCCGCGCGCTGGTTATTGATTTCAGCGATACCCAACTAGTCAACAGTATCGGGATATCGATTCTTCTCGGCATCATCGACGTCGCTGAAAAGAGCGGCGCGCGCGTTGTCTTCTCGGAAGTGAACAATCAAACAGTCGAGTTGTTCGAAATGCTCGGACTGACACGCCACGTAGCCCTTGCGAAGGACGAGCATGAAGCGCTGCTCAATCTTTCCAGCTACGAGACGATGCGGGTAGTTCACTGATCCGATGGAGCCTTCCACCCAGAAACTCATACACACGTTTGGCGCCCTTGCCGATCTGGGCCAGGAGATTGCCGGCACTGGCGACTTCACGGAGATGGTCCGTACGTCGCTGCATCTCTTGTTGGGCACGCTGGCCCTTAGACGCGGCGCCGTCGCCGAGTGCGTTGACGCTGGTGCGCTGAGTTGCGTCGCGCTTTGGGGTTTGGGCGACCGAGTATTGCGCCAGTTCGCGATCGCCGAGTCAGAGAAGCAGAGCCTGCTCGTCGCACAAGAGCGCGAGTGTCTGGTGAGAGAAAGCGAGACCGGCTTCATCAGCCGCCAGCGTGAAGGGCTTCTGCGCGAGGAAATCGAACTGGTCGTGCCGATGATCGTGCGCGGCGAAGTAACCGGCCTGGTCCTACTCGGAGGCAAGGCCAGTGGAGAAGAGTTTTCCGCCGCCGACTTCGACACGATCAAGGCGATGGTCCGCCACATCGGCGTCGGCATTCACACGCACCGCTTGCTCGAGCAGGTGGCCCAACGCGCGGAAGAGAACCGCAGACTGTACGAAGAACTGCGAGCGATCTACCGCGATACCGTACGCGCGTTTGCCACCGCCATCGATATCAAAGACAAGTACACGCAGGGCCATTCGGAACGCGTCGGGCGTTACAGCGCGCTCATCGCCACCGAGATGGGATGGAGCGAAGAGGAAGTCGAAGGCATACAGATCGCCGGCTACCTGCACGACATCGGAAAACTGGTCGTCGACCGCGACATCATTAACGCTCCGTACCGCATCGACGCCAAGCAATCCAGCGATCTCAACAAGCACCCGGAGGCGGGTTACGAGATCCTGTCGCCAATCAATCATCCTTACGCCGACATTCCGTTGACGGCCAAGTATCACCACGAACGTCCCGACGGCCGCGGTTATCCCGACGGTCTCACCGACGAGCAGATTCCACTGGGCGCGAAGATCGTTTCGCTGGCGGATGCGTTCGACGCGATGACGACGGATCGTCCGTACCGGCGCCGCAGATCGTTCGAAGACGTCGTGCGCGATCTGCGCGAGAACAGCGGAACACAGTTCGACGGAAAAGTCGTCGCCGCGTTCGCACGCGCGATCCTGAAAGAAGTGAATGGCGCGTCGAAGAAACGGCCGATCACGAAGATGCTCGGGAAGGATTATCTCCAGGGCGAGCACGTCGCGACGTTGTTGAGTGATCTGATTTCGGAGCTCGACGATAACGCGCGCAACGCAGCCCGGGCCACTACCTCGGCTGGATCCGAATGACGAAGTTGCAGATCGCGATCTTCTGATCGGGCGCGACTTCGGTTGGCTCTTCACGCGGGAGCTCGCGGCCGTTGACCAGTGTCGGGTTCCTTCCTTTAGCCACCAGCCAGTAGCGTCCTTCGTTGTCCCTCGACATCACCGCATGAACGCGGCTGACTTCCGGATCTCCCTTGATCGGAAGGTCTACCGAAATACTGCGCGAGCCGCGTCCGATCGTGATCTCGTTCTTCGTGATCGGCACGACTGACTCCCGCACGCCGTCGCGCCAGACCTCGACCGTATAAAGCGCCGTCGCTTTTGGACGCACGACAGTCTGTTCGCTCTCGCTGACGTCCTCAGCCCGTTCCACCACCGTGTCGTTGGGATTGAATGCTGCTTGTGAAGATTGCTGTGAATATTGCTGCGAAGCTTGCGTGACGCGCGGCGTGACCATCGTGTGGCCGCTCTCAGTCTCGTCCCACACGGCCTGCACGCGAAACTCGCCTTTGTTCAGCGTACCGTCGACGCGCAACTCGACCGCGAAAGACTTCACCGCCAGTTGAGTGGTGCCGCTGAGTTCGCGCGCGCGTTCGGAGAGGACGTGAAAGAGTCCCTGCTCGAGACCTCGGCGTTTGTCGCCCTGCCAGTCTTTGTCGTCGTCAGGGCTGAGGTAGACGATGTATTCGCGAGGAATGTAAGTTGGACCACCGGGCGGCGTGAACATTTCGCGCTGCATCGCGGCTTCGACTTCGCGCGCGATCTTTACCAGAAACTCTTCCCAAACGCGCCGTGGTTTAGCATGCTCGTCGGCTGCTTCGAGCAGGTCTTCGCCGGTCTCGCCGTCTATCCATTTTCTTATCGATTCAAGCAGGCCCAATCTGTGGCTCTCCTGTCATCAATCAAACTTTATATAACTCTTGTTGACCCAGCCGCGATCCGACGAATAGGGATCGCTCTTCGGCCGTGAGTGTTGAACCACTAATACTTCATACCAGTTATTATCGACGCTGAGCACTCTAACTTTTGAGCCCGATTCCGCGAGACCGATCGGCACGTTTGACCTGCTGCTCGCCACCGGACGCAGATTCAAATCTGTCGTCGTAATACCTTCACGGCCGATCATCGCGGTGTCCGGCGGAGCCGCGGCAGGGATTGTCGCCAGCGGGTTCCAACGTGTCGTGACGTACTTGTGCGTCGCCAGCAGCATTCCCGAGAACGCGAGGATCAAACCGGCCGCAACGAGCGCGCGCCGCGTACGGCTCGGCGGCAACACCGAACCAGCCGTTTTTCCGTCCTGGCGGCTTTGCGCAAAGTTCTTCTGTGCCTGATTCTGCTGCCGCTCGCGCAGTTCCATCTGACGCTGCGCTTCGAGATTGATCGGCACCACGATGCGCGGGCGTTTGATTGCTTCCGTCTCCGGCATTATCCCGCGTGCTTCGGGTATCGCGAAATGCGGACGCGGCGGCGCAGCCTTGGTGAAGTCTTCACGCTCGACGGAGAGATCCTGACTCGGTTTACGCGGATTTTCGGCGTTGGGCACCATCTGCAACGGGCGCGTCGGCGGTAAACTCGCGTCGGCGATCTCGTCCCAAAACTCCTCGACAGTTTGATAACGATCCTCGGGACGACTCTGCGTCGCTTTCTCGAGCACGCGAAGCATCGGCCGCGCCCAGAAGTTTCCGCTTACGGCTTCCGGCAACTCGGAGATGGCATGCTGCGCAAAGCGGCGCGGCGATTCACCCGCCAACAGCGCATAGGTTGTTTTCGCGAGCGAGTAGATGTCGGCGGCCGGCGTCAAATAATCGCGCGGCGGCGTTTTTAGACCAGCGAGATCGAGCTGGCCCGTGTGCATCAACGGATTGTGCTCGGGCGCGGAATAGAT
>Ga0075430_100003699_pt1 | contig 12849 bp, 10 predicted proteins | sample RhiMetdeltSRZDD4_FD_75294 | JGI IMG/M metagenome (GOLD analysis project Ga0075430, IMG submission 75294) | Populus rhizosphere microbial communities from Tennessee, USA - Rhizosphere MetaG P. deltoides SRZDD4 | ecosystem: Host-associated > Plants > Roots > Rhizosphere > Soil | place: USA... | reverse complement strand
TTTTTTGGTGTGACTTTATAGTGATCTTGTTTAAGCTTTTCTGACATGGGAAAAAAATTGATAAGGTTTAATGGTTAATGGTTGTCGAATAGGATCACTGAACGATGAACGCAGTCCCGATAAATCGGGATAAACCGTCGCAAGTAAAGTTTAATAGTAGCAATGCAGCTGACTACATAAATAATTCTCCCTGCTTCGTTGTCACCGGCAAATTCTGAAACTCGAATCGCTGAACTACCTGGTATTTTTTTTCATCAAGTGGTCTTTTTAATAACAACATTCCGTCTGCGATAAATCGTCCGGTAAAATTCTTATTACTGTACTCCAGCCATCCTTTTTCATATTGCCAGGGTTGCAGCTTTCTTGCCACCGGTACATGCGGCTCAAGGATGAAATGTGGTTTGTTGTCATCATTCAGCTTCATCAGGCGTTGTGTTTCCCTTCTTATTTCTTTTACCAGGCTTTGCACAGGAACTTTGCTCACCACATTTATATAGATGGTATGGCTTGGAAAACTTCCGAAATCTTTCAGCTCCACCTTGACCGGATGAAAACCCATGGCGACAACTTTTAACCGGTTGATCAACCTTTCTTCCATCATTTCATATTGAAGAAAGTTCGCTAATGTAATATGGGGCCAACCCATTTTTGCAGTGGGCGCCTGGTAAGTATTGAAAAACTCCTCTTTGATCTTTTTGATCTTATTTCTCAATTCCTCATGTGGGTTCAATACAAGCAGATACTCATATATTTTATAACCCGGTATCGTAACGGTGGTAAGCGTTTGTAATTGCATGCCGTCCTCCTCGTAATTTTCGTTTTCAAAAAACATTAGTATAAAATTACTAAAATTTTTAGCTATCATCCAAAAATTTTCTACCTTTAGTCAGAAAAATATTTTTTATGGAAGAGGAATTCTATGGCGCCGCTTATAAAGGCTCAAAGCAGTTCAAACAACAAGAGGTAAAAACAGCCAATGCAACCGGTTTCGGCGCTGCTGCCGATGATTATATGGAACGAGGCATCGATCTGAATGAACAACTGATCAGCAATAAACCAGCCACTTATTTTTTTAAGATGAAAGGCGATGCAATGCAACAGGCAGGCATTTTTGATGGCGATATACTGATCGTTGACCGGTCATTGAAGCTTGCCAATGGAAAGATCATCGTAGCAATATTGAATGGAGAGCTGTTGGTACGCCGTTACCATAAAAATTTTTCATCGGCTTTTTTGATACCGGACAATGACCGCTACAAGCCAATCAATCTTAGCGAGTTCACTGATTTTAAAATGTGGGGAGTTGTCATTCATTCGATTCATTCGTTTGCTTAATGAATAGCGTATGAAAGCTATTGTCGATTGTAATAATTTTTATTGTTCCTGCGAGAGATTGTTTAGCCCACATCTCGACGGCAAGCCGGTTGTTGTATTGAGTAACAATGATGGTTGTATCGTGTCAAGAAGCGATGAAGCAAAGAGATTAGGAATCGAGATGACCGGACCTTATTTCATGGCAAAACCCCTAATAGAAAAACATGATGTCGCTGTTTTTTCTTCCAATTATAATTTATATGGCGACCTGAGCTGGCGGGTAATGGAAACCTTGCGGATCATGCTGGGTAAAAGCAACGTAGAAGTGTATTCTGTTGATGAAGCCTTTATCGATCTCAGCATTTTTCCCAATGAAGACCTTCCCCGCATTGCAAAAGAAATAAGAACGACTGTTGAAGAATGGACCGGAATAAAAGTTTCTGTTGGCGTGGCCCCTACCAAAGTGCTTGCAAAATTGGCTAACCGCATTGCGAAGAAAAATAAACAGTTGACGGATTGTGTTGCGGTACTTGACACGGAGGAAAAAATCAGTGAGGCTTTACATAAAACACCTGTAAGTGATATTTGGGGAGTAGGTGGGCAATATGCGAAGAAATTAAAGGAAACCTGGGGTATCTATGATGGATGGCAGCTAAGAAACGTTAGCGAAGATTTTGCTCATACCCATTTGGGCGGTGTCGTGGGTATTCGGTTGGTTCGCGAGCTAAAGGGAGTTGCTTCCAAAGAAATGGAAGATGAGTTGGTAACTAAAAAAATGATTGCCACCACAAGAATGTTTGGGAACCCTGTTGGCGATATTGAATCCATAAAAGAAGCAGTGGCTACCTATACATCCAGGGCAGCGGAGAAACTAAGAAGACAACACAGTGCTGCAAGGATCGTGAATGTATTTGTCGTTGCCAAAGGCGAAAATCATAATGTTGATTTTCGCGGAGCTACACACGCTGATCATATCACGTTGCCTTCGGCGACTTCTTTTACCAATGAATTAATAAAACCTGCTGTTGCGTTGGTCGACAAATTATATAAGAAAGGAACATTTTATAAAAAAGCAGGAGTAATGTTAAGCGGTATTGTTCCTGATATGTCTATCCAGGGAAATCTGTTTGTATCTGAAACTAAAAATTGTGAACGAAAGCTGATGGATATGATAGATAATATCAACTTCAGCCAGCGAGATGATGTTCTAAAATTTGCTGCGAGCGGCACAACAAGAGATTGGAAAATGCGCCAGGAATTAAGAAGCCCGAGATATACCACGAGATGGGATGAATTGTATGAAATAAGTTAACAGAGATCGTTGCACCTGCTACCCGGACAATTAATTTCGGATATCTTTTTCCGGTGATTCCTGTTCTATAAATTTTGGCCTGATCAAATTCAACCCGCATTCTTTATTTAACTTATCGACTAAATAAGCTGTCAGCTCAGGCGACGTTATTTCGTCATGCATGTGCATAAAAAAATAAAGTTCTTTCAACCCGTTATTCAACCAATATTTCATCCTTTGTACCCAAACATCCGACCGGGTATAGTCTGTTGGATGCAAACTGTTTCCTACGTAACGGATAAAAGCTTTCGGAATGGTAAGATGCATATGAGCGCAATCCCTTCTCCCTGCTGTATCAGTGATCACTGCTCCAAAATTATTTTCGGAAAGAAAATCAAAAAGCTCTTCCCGTATTTTTTCTTTACTAAACCATGCAGGATGTCTTACCTCCAGAAAGAATTGTAATTCTTTTGGCAATGATAACATGAACCTGAACAGGTCATCTTTTCTATTCGGAGTGAAAGTATCACTCACCTGCACGAAAATGGGACCAAGAAGTTCCTCAAATGCCTGCACACCACGAAGAAACTCATTTGTTAAGAACTCTTTCCCTTTTAAACTTCCTTTATGCGTAACTCCCTGGTACATCTTGGGACAAAACTTAAAGTCTTTTCCTCTCGCTTTTTCTTTCCACTTACTGATACCCCTTGCCCCGATTATTTTATAATGTGTGGCATTCAGTTCGATAGCGTTATAATGCTCGACATAATGCTGCAGAAAATTTCTTTCTTTAGTTTTTGGCGGATAGATCTTCCCCACCCATTCCGGCCTTCCCCATTTAGCGCAACCGAGATAAACTTTAGCATCTTTGTCCGGTTTGCCTTTTAATATCTTTTTGTTGGAAGCCGGCTCAGCAGCTAAGGAGAAATCAATACTGTTCAATTCAGTTTCGTCTACTCTCCCAAATTCCATAGAAGGATATTTATTGATATTTTCTTACAAGATCAAATATGATCTTTTTATCACTATCATTGATGACCCTGGTAGTGTCTTGCGGCACAAAATGGATCTTATATGACTGAATAGCGATACCAGGGTTATTAATATTATATCCAATGATGCGCAAAGCATGCAGTGCATCAAATTCCAGGGGCACATCCACGTTTGTTGTGTCATACCAGAAACCAAAGCCTTTTTCTGCCAACGATTGCCATGAGAAATGCCTGCTTGGATCTACCTTTCTTCCGGGCGCCCAATCCAAATGCCCGATAAAATTTGCCTGGGGAATATTGAAAGCCTTTTTTAGCCTCTCAAGTAATAGCAATAAACTGTTCATTTGCGCTTCGCTGAAAGGCTCACTACCATTATTATCAACTTCTATCCCGATACTGTTACTGTTCATATCAGAAATATTTCCCCATTTACCAATGCCTGCATGATGTGCTCTTAACAGGTCATTCAGCATATGTTGTACCGATCCATCACGACAAATGACATAGTGTGCACTTACGGCAGTGCGGGGCAAGGTGAACGTTTTATAAGTTTCATCGCATGAGTTTTGGGCGGTATGATGTATAACAACAAAGTTGGGACGGCGCATGGAAAAATTTGTTGTGCCGACCCAATTTTCGGCATAGGGCAATCCTGCAGAGTCTTTTATCGGGTATTCACGCAACACTTTTGCAAAAGCCTTTACTTGCTTTTTATAACTACGATTGGTTGTCTTGTATACATTAGAAGAGCATGCAGAAACTACAGCAAGCCAAAAAATGATCAGATAAAAGAAAAGATTCTTCATGTAATTACAATTCTGCCGTAAAATACAGAGTTTTCTTCTCCGGTAATTAAATCCCCGTGGTATCATTTTTGAACAGGATCCATGTTATCAATTCTCAAAAAAACGAAAACAAATTTTTATGGCAACACTGGAAGGAAAACGAGTCGCCATTCTTACAGAAAACGGCTTTGAAGAGGTGGAACTTACCAGCCCGAAAAAAGCATTGGAAGAGGCAGGCGCCGAAGTGGAAATTGTTTCGCCACAAAAGGATAAGGTAAAAGCATGGGCTCATGATCATTGGTCTATAGAATTGCCGGTTGATGTAAATGTAGACGATGCCGATCCAAATGATTATGACGCATTAGTAGTGCCAGGTGGTGTTCTTAATCCTGACAAAATGCGATTGAATGGTAAATGCGTGGAATTTGCTCAACACTTCTTACAGGAAGGCAAACCTGTTGCAGCTATTTGTCATGGTCCGCAATTATTGATTGAAACAGGTATGCTTGAAGGAAGAAATATGACCTCTTATCCTTCAATCAAGACCGATCTTATTAATGCAGGTGCATTGTGGAGCGATCGTGAAGTGATAGTAGATAATGGGCTTGTCACAAGTCGCAAACCCGAAGACCTGGAGGCATTCAATAAAAAAATGATCGAAGAAATTAAAGAAGGACAACATTCGCCGGTTACCCGAACAGAAGCGCCAACGCACTAGCTCATTTGATAAATAACTCGCCTGTCGAAACAGACGGGTTGTTTATCGTGCTATTTAATAATTATACGTTGTGACTGTCCCATCACTGTTATAATAAACATATTGGGTCTTCCCCTCCATAATACTTTTGATCCTATAAATCTTCTGCACTGATTTGGGTAAGTCTATCTGCACTACGTCATCCACTTTCGCTTCCGGTTGCCTCTTAAAGATTTGATCCAGGATATCCTTCGGCGTTACTTCTCTCGTTACAACCGTTCGGGTATCTCTCCTGTCACCATTGGCATGATATACCGCTGTTGACATCCAGGCACCGTTTCTGAATGTGGCTGTCCAATCACCGCGATATTTGCTCCAATAAACATTAGATGCGTTTGGATAATCTCTTTGGAATGCCGCTCTTACTTTTGCCGGTTGATTTTTTGAAGGCTTAGGGCCATCGGCAACAGAAACATAGGTTCCATCCCATATCTTTTTTTCATGCGCTGACCTGTCCTTTACATCTTTATTATCTTTTGCCTTTGCCTTAGATTTATCATTGCTTACAGTTGCTGGAGTTGTTTTGTCCTTCCCTTTGCTTTTTTCCTGACTTTTACCTTGCGCGGCAATTGTAACACTGAAAATTGAGGCGAGTAAAAGGATGAATAATTGTTTCATAACTTAGATTTAAAAGTTTAAAGATAGAGTGCGAACGCAAAATTACTAATAGTAAAAAACACTGTGGACTTTACATATTTCTCCGGTATTGTCCCCCAACTTCATAAAGAGCATGAGTGATCTGTCCTAATGAGCAGTATTTTACAGTTTCCATCAATTCCTCGAACAGGTTTCCATTATTGATCGCGACAGATTTTAGTTGCTTCAACATTTCATCGGACCTGCTCGCATTTCTTTTCCAAAAAGCATTAAGATTTTCTATCTGTTGCTCTTTTTCATCTTTTGTGCTTCTTATTACTTCCCCGGGAATAATAGTCGGAGAGCCTTGCTTATTTAAAAATGTGTTTACTCCCACTATTGGAAATTCGCCGGTATGCTTTAAATGTTCGTAATAGAGACTCTCTTCCTGTATCTTATTTCTTTGATACATTCTTTCCATGGCCCCTAATACGCCACCACGTTCAGTGATACGATCGAATTCGGTTAACACTGCTTCCTCTACAAGATCAGTCAATTCTTCTATGGCAAAACTTCCTTGCGTAAAATTCTCAGTTTTGGCAGAGCCTAATTCCCGGTTAATAATTAATTGTATTGCCATTGCCCTTCTCACACTCTCTTCGGTCGGCGTGGTGATGGCCTCATCATAAGCATTGGTGTGAAGCGAATTGCAGTTATCATAAATAGCATACAATGCCTGCAATGTTGTTCTTATGTCATTAAAATCTATTTCCTGTGCATGTAAACTTCTGCCCGATGTCTGAATATGATACTTTAACATCTGGCTGCGCTTATTTGCCTTGTATTTATATTTCATTGCCTTTGCCCAGATCCTTCTTGCTACCCGGCCGATCACGCTATATTCAGGATCCATACCATTGCTGAAGAAGAACGAAAGATTTGGTGCAAATTCATCTATGTTCATCCTCCGGCTTAAATAATACTCAACGTAAGTAAATCCATTGGCAAGTGTAAAGGCAAGCTGTGTGATCGGGTTGGCGCCTGCTTCTGCAATATGATAGCCGCTGATGCTGACGCTATAAAAATTCCGGATCTTATTTTTTATAAAATACTCCTGTACATCGCCCATTAATTTCAAGGCAAACTCGGTAGAGAAGATACATGTGTTCTGTGCCTGGTCTTCTTTTAAAATATCCGCTTGTACGGTTCCTCTTACCTGTTGTAATGCGGCTTGTTTGCATTGCTCGTAACTATCTCTTGGCAATACTTCATCGCCGGATAATCCCAATAATTTTAAACCAAGACCGTTATTTCCATTTGGTAAACTGTCTGGCGACGATGGGTTATTATAAACGGGTTTGGAAAGATTATGATACTTCTTATTGAAAGCATCATTCACCCTTGCCCATTGGCCATTGACCTCAAGCCATTTCTCACACTGCTGATCTATCGCTGCATTCATAAAAAATGCGAGTAACATCGGCGCCGGTCCATTAATGGTCATTGAAACAGATGTTTTCGGATCACAGAGATCAAAACCACTGTATAATTTTTTCGCATCATCAACTGTTGCAATACTGACACCTGCATTACCGATCTTTCCATAAATATCCGGCCGATGATCGGGATCTTCACCATAAAGCGTTACGCTATCAAATGCAGTTGATAACCTTTTTGCAGGCTGATCGACACTTACATAATGAAATCTTTTGTTTGTTCTTTCAGGTCCGCCTTCACCTGCAAACATTCTTGTTGGATCCTCTCCTTCTCTCTTTAATGGAAATACACCGGCTGTAAAAGGGAAATGACCGGGAACATTTTCCTGCGCCTGCCAGCGAAGAAGATCGCCCCAGTCTTTATACTTCGGTAACACAACTTTTGGAATTCTGGTACCTGATAGGCTCTTACTGAACATTTCCTGCCTGATCACTTTGTCACGAACCTTATATTCATAGTAATCTTCTTCATAAGCCTTAATCTTCGAAGGCCAGTTCGTGATCAATTTTCTTGCAACAGGAGTTAATTGCTCTTCATAAAACAATTTCATTTTTTCCAGGGTGGCCACCGAATATCCCTTTGAGCCTTCCGCAAATGAAAAACTCCTGATCTGATCCAGTGTACCCTGCAATTGATAAAGCTTTGAAGCAATTGCGGCCTGTTCATTTACCAAGTTATCATAACTGCGATTGTTCTCACTTATTTCACTTAAATATCTTACGCGATTTGCCGGAATGACCGCTTGCATAAGTTTCGCCGTATCTGAAAAATGAAATTCACCAAAGCCTGTTTGTGTTTTTTCGTCGATTTTTTTCAGCAACAATTCAAACAAACGATTCACGCCACCATCATTGAATTTACTGGCTACGGTGCCGATGACAGGCAATTCATCATCCTTTGCTGTAAATAACTGGTGATTTCTTTTGTATTGTTTTCTTACTTCACTTAACGAATCCAATGCACCGGCCTTATCAAACTTATTGATACAAATAAGATCAGCGTAATCAAGCATGTTTATTTTCTCTAACTGTGATGCCGCACCGTACTCCGGCGTCATTACATACATACTTACATCACAATGATCGAGTATACTGGCATCACTTTGTCCAACACCAGCACTTTCCACAATAACAAGATCAAACCCCTCATTTTTGCATATATCTATTGCTTCCTGCACAGCACCGCTTAATGCAGTATTGTCATCTCTTGTTGCCAATGATCGCATATATGCTCTTGGATGAGAGATCGAATTCATTCTTATCCTGTCACCCAATAATGCACCACCTGTCTTTTTCTTGGAGGGATCAACCGATATAACGGCTATTGTTTTGTCAATAAAATTGTTTAGGAACCTGCGAACGATCTCATCTGTTACACTACTCTTACCTGCTCCGCCTGTTCCTGTGATACCAAGTACGGGTATCGTTTTTGCTCCGGACTCCTGACTCCTGACTACAGATTCCGTTGTATTCTCCGCATTCGTGATCCTTCTTGCAATAACTCTTACATCTTTCGCTTCTTCCAGCTTTAATGGGGAACTGTAATCAGCTACTCCATTTAATTGCATATCGCATTTTTTTATCACATCCTCTATCATTCCTTCAAGTCCCATCTGGCGGCCATCATCAGGCGAATAAATTCTTGTGATACCATATTTATGCAACTCATCAATTTCTTCCGGCAATATGGTGCCTCCGCCACCACCAAATATTTTAATGTGGCTGCAACCATTTTCATTCAATAGATCTTTCATGTACTTGAAAAATTCCACATGTCCACCCTGGTAGCTGGTAATGGCAATCCCCTGCACATCTTCTTCAATAGCCGCTTCAACAATTTCTTTTACTGAACGATTATGACCCAGATGAATGATCTCCGCTCCTTTTGATTGCATAATGCGACGCATGATATTAATCGCCACATCATGGCCGTCAAATAATGAAGCCGCCGTAACGATCCTTACTTTATTCTTTGGGGTATAAGCCATAAGAAATACAAAAATAGATGAAAAAACTAATGGGTGTTAGGAATGATAAGCCCCTGATTTCAAACTCAAAACCCTGCCCGGTAAAGGGAGGTTTGGGTGGGGTTCATTACATTTGCGCCATGCAGCAGATAATCCAATCAATCCAGGACCTGTATAAAGAATGGCGAAATAAAGATGCTGCTTCGATCGATGTCCTGCCTCCATCAGGAAGTGAAAGAAGATATTTTCGTATTCATGAAGATGATGGCAAAACCGTTATTGGAACTTATGGTGCCAATATAAAAGAGAACGAAACCTTCTTCTATTTCTCAGAAAATTTCTACGATAAGAACTTACCCGTCGCGAATATCCTTGCTGTCAGCGATGACCAGATGTTTTACCTGCAGGAAGATTTTGGAGATATTTCATTGATCGATCGATTGGAGTCAGAAGGTTATACCGACGAAATTTATTCTTTATTTAAGAACAGCCTGGACGCTCTTGCAAAGCTGCATGTAATTGGCGACATAGGTTTGGATTATGATCAATGTCTTACCAACAGGGAATTTGGAAAGCAAGCGATCGTAGCCGATCTTCTTTATTTCAAATATTATTTTTTGGATGCATTAAGAAAGCCCTATGATAAACAAAAACTCATAGATGATTTTGAAGCGCTGAGTAATTACCTGACACACACAGAATACAAATATTTTATGTTCCGCGATTTCCAAAGCCGGAATATAATGGTGAAGCCTGACAATTCGATCCACTTTATCGATTACCAGGGAGGAATGAAAGGAGCCCCACAATACGACGTAGCAAGTATGCTTTGGCAGGCAAGAGCAAACCTGAATGATGAATGGAAGGAAAAATTGTTGAATGAATATATAACAGCTCTGGAAAAATTAATCGATAAGAAAGTAAACAGAGCAATTTTCAAAAGCCAATATAATGGTTATGTAATGATCCGCTTGCTGCAGGTACTCGGCGCCTACGGGTTCAGAGGCTTATTCGAACGCAAGGCGCATTTTCTTACAAGCATTCCACTAGCATTGACCAACCTGAAATGGTTTATCAACAACCAAAGCATCGGGATTGCGTTACCAGAATTCAGAAGAGTGCTTGAATTATGTGTTGATGATGAGATCATTCAACAGTTCACTCCGCTACAGGCAAATGAAAAAACGCCGCTGGTAGTTAAGATCAACAGTTTCTCTTATAAAAAAGGATTGCCGGTTGATGAAAGCCAGCATGGCGGTGGATTTGTTTTTGATTGCCGTGGCATTTTGAATCCGGGAAGATTTGAAGAATTTAAACCATTTACAGGCCGTGATAAATCTGTAAAAGATTTTTTGGAACAACAAACCAAAATGAATGAATTTCTCAACAGCGTATTTGATATTGTCGACATTACCGTTGAAGATTACCTAAGAAGAGACTTTGAAAGCCTGATGATCAGTTTTGGTTGTACAGGGGGACAACACCGCAGTGTATATGCCGCTGATGCGCTGGCAAGACACCTAAGAAATAAATTCAAAGTAAAGATCGAGCTGAGACATCATGTTCAGGACGAAAAAAATTGGGTGAATACCCCGTAATCAGATTTGAGAGGCTATGAAAGCGATGATATTTTCTGCTGGCTTAGGTACAAGATTCAAACCATGGACTGATTCGCATCCAAAAGCGCTAGCCGTTGTAAATGATAAATCATTATTACAGAGAAACGTTGAATACCTCCAGCAATTCGGGATCACTGATATAGTTGTCAATGTTCACCATTTCGCCGATCAGTTAATTGAGGCTATCATAAAAAGTAAAGGCTGGGGAAGTAAGATAACTATCAGCGATGAGAGAGATGAGCTACTTGAAACCGGGGGCGGTTTATTAAAAGCAAAAGACTTTTTTACTCCCAATGAAAGATTTATTACCTGCAATGCAGATATTCTTACGGACCTTGACATCACCAAGCTTACTTCATTTCACAATGATAAAAATGCATTGATCAGTTTCGGAGTTACAAAAAGAAAGACTTCCCGTTACCTGTTGTTTGATGAAAATGATCGCCTGTGCGGTTGGAGAAATACTAAAACAGGTGAGGAAAAAATTTCTCTTCCCTCTGCCTCATCTGTATCGGGAATAAGGTTTGAAAAAGCATACAGCTGTGTGGTGGTTTTCGAGTACGATATTTTCAAATTGATGGAGGAAAAAGGTTTTACGGGCAAATTTTCCCTGATCGACGTTTACCTTGCATTGGCTGCGGCTCACCCAATTTATGGTTTTGATCATACCGGTGACCGGCTGGTTGATGTAGGAAAACCAGATAGTATTGCCATAGCGGCATCATTTTTTCCATAAAAAAATTAGAATACTTTGCAAACGGTAAGGATCGCCTTATGCAATTTCAATTACTTTACAATCTCATTATCTTAAAAATCATTACATGAAGAAGTTATTTTCCGCTCTTACCCTGGTCATTATAAGTTTTACTCTTTTAGCACAGGAATCAAAGTTTAACAACAAAGAAGCATTTTACCCGCAGTTCTATCCTTACCCGGGAAATGATTATCGCAGCGCAAGCGGCGAACCGGGTCCAAAGTACTGGCAAAACCGTTCCGATTATAAGATCAATGCAATATTAGACACAGTGACTCATAAAGTATCAGGCGATGTTGAGATCACTTACACAAATAACAGTCCTGATAACCTGAAATTTTTATGGCTGCAGCTCGATCAGAATATCTATCGCCAGGATTCCCGCGGATCTGCCACTACAACACAGGCCGGCGGGCGTTGGGCAAATACAAAATTTACCGAAGGTGAGGTCATAAAATCTATCAGCATCGATGCTGCTAAACCCTACACTCCAAAATACGTTGTTAGTGATACGAGAATGCAGGTTTGGTTGAATGACGGGTTGAAAGGATCAGGGAATAAAGTAAAAATGAAAATCGCATTTGAGTTTACTGTCCCTGAATATGGAACTGATCGCATGGGAAGATTAAAAACAAAAAATGGTACCGTATATGAAATCGCCCAATGGTTTCCGCGCTTATGTGTTTATGATGATATCCAGGGATGGAATACGCTACCCTATATTGGCCAGGGAGAATTTTATCTGGAATACGGAGATATTGAATTTACGGTAACAGCGCCTTCCGATCTTATTGTCGTTGGTTCGGGAGAATTACTGAATCCGCAGGATTGTTATACTTCTGAACAAATAAAAAGATGGAATGAGGCGAAGAACAGTGATAAAACGGTGGTCATTCGTGGTGAAAAAGAAATTAAAGACGGCTCATCAAGACCAAACAAACAAAGCTGCACATGGAAATTCAAAATTGCTAATGCAAGAGACGTGGCGTGGGGAGCTTCAAAAGCATTTGTGGTTGATGCCGCAAGAATTAATTTACCCAGCGGAAAAAAATCTATGGCCATCAGCGCGTATCCAATTGAAAGCATTAAGAGAAACGGATGGCAACGCAGTACCGAATTTGTAAAAGGCGCTATTGAACATTATTCAAAAAAATGGTTTGAGTATCCTTATCCTGCTGCAACAAATGTGGCGGGCATTGTTGGCGGTATGGAATATCCTGGTATTGTTTTTTGCGGGTTCAATGCATCGGGTTCCGGTCTGTGGGGAGTTACTGATCATGAATTTGGACATACATGGT
>Ga0075430_100003695_pt1 | contig 12855 bp, 15 predicted proteins | sample RhiMetdeltSRZDD4_FD_75294 | JGI IMG/M metagenome (GOLD analysis project Ga0075430, IMG submission 75294) | Populus rhizosphere microbial communities from Tennessee, USA - Rhizosphere MetaG P. deltoides SRZDD4 | ecosystem: Host-associated > Plants > Roots > Rhizosphere > Soil | place: USA... | reverse complement strand
ACCAGGAGTGGAGCGGAGTCAGCCAAAGGTGCGCCGTGCCAGATCCGCACCCAGCCCTAACGCCGCGAGCTTGGCCCGGGCGACATCGCGCCGCATCGGGGCCATCCCGCAGTTGGTCGAGGGGAAGATCCGCTCCTTCGCCACGTACTGCATCGCCTCGCGGATCACACCCGCGACCTGCTCGGGCGTCTCGACGTCGTCGGACGCGACGTCGACGACGCCAAGCTGCACGTCCTTGCCGTCGAGCAGCGCGAGCAGGTGGAGCGGCACCTTCGAGTTGCGGCACTCGAGCGACACCTGATCGATGCGGCTGCGCGCCAGTGCTGGGAACACCTGCTCGTACTGGCGCCACTCCTGTCCAAGGGTGGCCTTCCAATCGATGTTCGCCTTGATGCCGTAGCCGTAGCAGATGTGGACGGCGGTCGTGGCGCTGACCCCCTCGATGGCACGATGCAGCGCGTCCACGCCCCAGCCGGCGGCCTCGTCCACGTAGACGTTGAACGCGGGCTCGTCGAACTGGATCACGTCGACGCCATCGGCCACGAGCGCGTGGGCTTCTGCGTTGAGCAGCGCCGCGAACGCCATCGCCAGCGCGACGCGGTCGCCGTAATAGCGATCCGCGATCGTGTCGACGATGGTCATTGGTCCCGGCAGCGTGATCTTGAGCTTGTGCCCCGTGTGAGCGCGGGCAAGTCGTGCCTCGGTCGCGTGGGCGCGGCCTCGCAGGCGCAGCTCGCCGATCACCTGCGGCACCATCGCCTTGTAGCGGTCGGCGCGGATGCCCATCTCGACCTTGTGGTCGAAGTCGATGCCGTCCACGAATTCGAGGAAGCCGTGGACGAAATGCTGGCGCGACATCTCGCCGTCGGTGACGACGTCGATGCCGGCATCCTCCTGTTCCTTCAGCGCGAGCAGCGTCGCGTCGGCCTTGGCGGCGGCAAGCTCGTCATCGGCGAGGCGCCAGGTCGGCCAGAGCGTGTTCGGCTCGGCGAGCCACGATGGTTTCGGCAAGCTTCCGGCGATCGTGGTCTCAAACATGCGGCCCTCTCCCTACCCGGACGCGGCGTCCGCTTCGAGGATCCGCCACAGCTCATCGCGGACCACTGCCTCCGCAGGCACGCGCCGGCCGTTCACCAGCACCACCCGCTCGCGCGCCGTCACCCGGCCGATCGGCGTGGCCGGGATCCGGTGCTCGGCAAGTCCCGCCAGCATCCGCGCCAGGTCCGGGCAGGCGATCAGCATCGCGCCACTGGAGATCAGCCTCAGCGGGTCCGCCCCGACGACGGCGCAGATCTGGCGGGTCTCCTCCAGGATCGGCACCGCCGAAGCGTCCACCTCGAAGCCGTGCCCCGAAGCCTCGGACAGCTCCCAGAGCGCCCCCAGGACGCCCCCCTCCGTCGGGTCGTGGAGCGCCGTCGCGCCAAGCTCGGCGGCCTGGACGCCGTCCCTGACCACGCTCAGCCGCGCGGTCAGCCCCTGGGCCCGCGCGATCACGTCCGGCGCCACCCGCCCCTGAAGCCGCGCTTCCAGGTCCGTCGCCAGGATCGCGGTCCCTTCCAGGGCGGCCCACTTCGTCAGGATCAGCGTGTCGCCGGGCCGAGCGCCGCCTGACGTGACGAGCCGATCCCGCCGAGCCCGACCGACCGCCGTCATCGAGACGATCGGGGCGTTGACGCCCGGGGCGACCTCGGTGTGGCCACCCAGCACCTCGATGCCAAGCTCGACCGCGGCCCGGTGGATGTCGGCCATCACCCGCCCGACGTCCGATTCCTCGGCCCCGTCCGGGAAGAGCAGCGTCGCCAGCACGCCGACCGGCCGGGCGCCCATCGCGGCGATGTCGTTGCAGGAGATGTGGACGGCGTACCAGCCGGCGTTGGCGCCCGCACCGGTGATCGGGTCCGAGGAGAGGACGCAGACCTCGTCGCCGAATGCCACCGCCGCGGCGTCCTCCCCGAGCCGGGCATGCACCACCACGTCGTCGCGCTGGGTGCCAAGCTGATCGAGCACGAGCCGCCTGAGCGTGGCCGGATCGAGCTTGCCGGTCTTCAGCGCCACCGCCTCGGCCCCTCTCCTCGTCTCACCCGAGACCCACGTCAGACGCCCACGGCCGACACGACCCGGTCGGCCCACCCGCGCAGCGCCTCCTGCGCCCGGTCGTACAAGAGCACGCCGTGGTCGGCGCCCTCGATCGCGTGGAATTCCGACCCCGGGATGCCGGCGTGGAGCGCCTCGCCCCAGGCGAACGGGACCGTCGCGTCGGCCGTGCCGTGAATGATGCAGACCGGCATCGACAGCTCGGACAGGCGCGGCCCGAAATCGTACTCCTGGTACGCCTCGACGTTGCGCAGCTCGCCCGTCGAGTGTCGGAACAGATCCTCGTCCGAGATCGTGGCGAGCGCCTTGCTGACGGCAGCATGCCGCTCGATGGACGCCGCCTGGCTCGCGCGCGGTCCCCCGAGCGGCGACGCCTGGCGCAGCGCCGCCTTGCGCGACTCGAACACCGCTCGGTCACCCTCTGCCCGCGCCCTGGCTACCAGCTCGTTGAACGCCTTGCTGCGGGGCCGCTCCGGGTTCATCAGGTTCGCGCCGGTGTTCGGGAGGCAGAGCGCGAGCGTCCGCTCGGGGTATGTCAATGCGAACTGGAGGGCGATCGGCCCCCCGGCCGACGAGCCGACGACGATCGCCTTCTCCGCGTCCAGGTCATCCAGCAGCGCCCGAGCATCGTCCGCCAGGTCCGCCAGCGTGACATGCGCATCGCTGAACTCGGACTGGCCGGCGTTGCGGCGGTCGTAGGTGATGACCTTGAACCGATCGGCCGGCAGGATTCCCACCACTTCGGGCGGCAGCTTCGCCACGACCGCGCTCTCTGCACCGCCGTAGCCGCCGTGGATGAACAACACGGGCTGGCCGGTGCCGCTGACCTCGTAGAACAGCTCGACCCCGTTCACCCTGGCCTTCGGCATCGGCGCCCTCCCGTCACTTCGTCGCGGGAGTATAGCCACGGGTCGACCGACGAGGGGCGGCCGGCGCCGTCAAGCACTCGGGTTCTTGTGTCCTCCTGGCTTGTTCGGCTTCGCTATGAGTGATCGCGGCAGGAACATGTCCCGATGTCGAGACATTCAAGATGATGGATCGATCGAATCTTCATCGCGTTGAACCGCCAGATCCTCCGGTGTCGATCGCATGCTCTCCATCAGCGAGATCATTGCTTGAGTGGCGAGGCGAACGCCATCCACGGTCATGAATTCGAATGCAATCTTTGAGAGCCAGTACCTCAGTCTCTCATCCGAGGCGCGCAGCACATCCGAGGGGCGTGGGATGCCCTGACCCTCCGCGCCCACGTCGATAGCCGCCAGCAATCTGTTGACGTTCGTAACTACAAGGAGCTCTAGGCGACCACTGATGAAGTCCAGTTTGGCGTCTGTTGGGAGCCCCTGAACCAGGAACGGCATCAATTTTGGATCGGTTTCTCCCAAACAGTGATCCGAATACTTCATGCGATCGAGGCTGCCTCTCTCGGACGCGGCATCCCAGAGCCCCGTTTCGGCCAGTGCATCTGCAAGCCGGCTGACGCACCGGATCAGATGCGCCTCTCCATCTTCTGATCCAAGCCCGGCAGGATGATAAACTGCGAAATACAACGACACATCGTCAACTGTAGCGACGCCATACCCCTCGGTTCGGGCCTTCTGAATAACGACGGCTGCCGCTTCCCAGTTGTGTGCCTGTTCGAGATCGGGGACTACGATGGTGTACTCTGGGCTTCCATTTATCACGGCGGGCGCTGATACCTCTGCCTGTGTGCGCGCCGCTGCGATCTCCATTCTTTCCCACTGTCGGCGCTCGCGCGCGTCTAGTCGGATCCGAGGCTGCAACGGAGGACCGTCACCGTAGGTTCCTGCTGGAATGGCGCTTCGTACGCGCTCTGCCTGGGCCTTGGAGAGGACAGCGCGAACAGTCAGTTGACGGTAAGTGCAATCTGGGCCAGCATCCAGGACGCTGTCCTTGATCTCAAAGGTCACTGGTTGCTGCCCACGACGAACGAAGCTCACGTCGCCGACCCGGAGACAATGCGTCATATCGTGAAGCACAGGAAAACCGAGACCCGCCCGCCACTGGAGAACCGCGAAGTCGAGAATTGCCTCAAGCTCAGGCCCGGTGACTGGCGCGGGCACGCGATCATTTTCGGTCAGAGGGTGCAGATTCCGTTCGTTGCCTCGGAACATGATCCATGCAAAAGCATCGCCGACACTCCGGGCGAGATTTAGGCAGTCTTGCAGCGATTCCGCCTCGACGCGTACCCGCTCTAGCGCACGTTGGCAGCGACCAATCTTGTACTTCCAGCCAGCTGGACGCTCAGTTTGAAGAGACCTAATTCGTTCTCCGAACTGGTCGGCTCGGTCGAGTCGCTTGCTCCTAGCAGCCTGGATGCTGAGTTGCAGCCTGATGATGTGGCGCTCAAGTCTCCACGCCGCGTCCCCGGATCTGTCTTGAGACTCCAGTAGCCGGCGAGCAAGACGCTCTAGTCGTCCAAAGTGTGATAGGACAGGACGATGGCTCACGTTCATGGATCATCCCCTTGAACCGGCTGACAGGCTTGCTAAATGCACTCGTTGCGATCAATTCTATACACGGATGCGTCGATTCTAGGATCTCCGTGGTCGGATGCTCCGAGTCAATGCCACTCTTCCGACAGGAGATGATCGCCAGCGTCTCCAGCGAGCGGCAGGGTCAGACGACGTTCGTCAACCTCACCACGCCGACCTCGATCAACGAAGCGTGCCTGGCAGGGTATGACCTCGGCCCTGACGATCTCGGGACGAGCCGGTGATCCTGGTGATGAACGAACGATCGCAGACACACGCTTTCCTGTTCTGTCTGGGCTGGGTGACCGTACACCTACTCGCGGCGGCCGTGCTGGAGGCCGGCGGCCTGGGCCCGAGCCTCGCCCGGCCAAGTCGTCATGTGTTCTGGGGGACGCTCCTGTTCACCATCCAGGCTCCCCTCCTCCTCGGATGGCTCGGAGCCTGGAAGGACACGCCCGCCTGGCTGATCGGCGGCGTGCTCCTCGGCGCGCTCAACTTCGTGGCCGTGCCGTTCATGGCGGGGATGTCGTACGGCTTCTGCACACGGACCCTGCTGCCCGCCTGCGCCGAGTTGTCGCTGCTGTTGCCGCTCCTGCCGATCGGCCTCTTCCTGGGGACCATTCAGTGGCTCCTTGGTCGTCGGCGGGCGTGCTGGACCGCCTGGCTGGTCCCGGCCCAGGTGGCCGGTATCGTGGCGTTCGCCGTCGTCTACAGCCGGACCATCTCTGATGCGCGCCCGCCAATCGTCGACTGGCTGCCGCCCGGCCTGCGCCGTCGCCCGTGACCATGCGCGCACATGCGATAATCGATGCCGGGAGGTAGGAGCATGCCCGCGTCGCCTGCCGAGGACGAGCGCATCGTCCGCGACCCGGCGGTCATGGTCGGGAAGCCGGTCGTACGGGGCACCCGAATTCCGGTCGAGCGCATTCTGGAGCAGCTCGCCTTCAACCTTGACCTCGACGATCTCTTTGGGGCCTACCCCGAGTTGACTCGTGAGGACGTCAAGGCGTGTCTGCGCTATGCGCAGCGGGCCGTCGAACGCGAACGTTCCAGGACCAGCGCCACGGGTGAGGCCGCCCGCGCCTCGGCGTGAGATTTCTGCTCGACCAGAGCGAGGATGCTCGCCTGGTCCCACACCTCCAGAGGCTCGGACACGATGCGACCCGCGTCGGTCGGGAGCATCCACACGGGCTGCCAGACGAGGATGTCCTCGCCATCGCCTACCGCGAGCAGCGAATCTTGATCGCCAGCGACCTCGACTTCGGCGATCTTGTCGTCCGGCTCGGCCGTCCTCATGCCGGCGTGATCTTGTTCCGCCTCGGAGCGACCGACCTCGCCACCAGGATCCAGCGACTCGATGATGTCCTGCGCGAGTATGCCGATCAGTTGGATCGCTTCATCGTCGTGACTCCCCAGTCGATTCGAGTGCGAGCGTGATCCATACTTCGGGCTCAAGCTGAAACTCCGAGGACAATCGATTGGCTACTCGACCGCCACTCCGCGCCGCGCTGATCGGCTGCGGCCACATCTCCGTCAGGCATATCCCGGCCTGGCAGGCCACCCCCGACGCCGACCTCGTCGCCCTCTGCGACCTCGACCTCGCCCGCGCCCAGGAGCGCGCCCGCGAGTTCGGCATCCCGAAGGCGTATGACAGCGTCGAGGCGATGCTGGACGCCGAGCGGCTCGACTGCGTCGACGTCGCCACCCACGACGTCACCCACACCGCGCTGGTGAGCCTGGCGGCCGGGCGCGGCCTCCACGTCCTCTGCCAGAAACCGCTCGCCCCGACCGTCGCCGAGGCCCGCGCGATGGTCGACCTCGCCGCCCGAGCCGGCGTCCGCTTCATGGTCGTGACTACTCCGTCAGCTCGAGCCGACGGCTTCTGCCGAAACGCTCGCCGCAGCCGGCCACGTTTGCTCGGCAAGGCTCAGTCCGAGCCCCAGGCGGAGGATCTCGCGTGCCGCGTTCACATCCCGAGATAGACTCAAGCCACAGGTGGGACACTCATGCCACCGCTGGCTGAGGGCTTTCGGGACATGCTCGCCACACGCGCTACAGCGTTGAGCGTTGGGTCGTGCCGGCCGGATTTACTCGGATCACTCGTCTACCGGCACCTTCCGCCTTGTAGTCGAGTTTGGCGAGGAACGCTGTCCAGCCAGCATCGTGGATGGAGCGGGCCAGCATCGAGCCAGCTAGCCCGCTGACGTTCAGGTCTTCGACCGCGATCAGTCCGTAACGGTCGACCAGGATACGTGCCGTTTTGTGGTGGAAGTCGGCCCGCTGATTCTGGATATGGTCATGAGCCCGCTGGAGCAGGCGCACGGCATTTCGCCGACCGTTGGCGCCCTTCTTGCGGCGCGCAACGCGGCGCTGTGCAACACGGAGTCTTCTCTGGGCCTTCCGTGCGTGGCGAGGATTGGCGATCTCGGTGCCGTCGCTCAGGGATGTAAACCTGGTCAACCCCAGGTCGATGCCGACCGCCTCATCAGAGGCCGGCAGCGGGGCCGCCTCAACCTCGCACGAGAACAGGGCGTACCAGCGGCCGGATTCGCGCTTGACCGATACCGTCTTTATCCGCCCCTCGACGGGCCGGTGCAACTTGACCTTCAGATTCCCCACGCCCTGGAGGTAGAGGTGGCCGTCCTTATGCAGTCGGCAACCATCACCGTAGGACGGGAAAGTCAGCGAGTCGTAGCGACGACGGGAGCGGAAGCGCGGGAAGCCAGCCTTCCGGCCAGCCTTCACCCGACCGAAGAACGCTTTGAAGGTCTTGTCGACCCGTCGCAGCACATCCTGGCAGGCCGAGAAGTTGGCGAGGACGAGGTTGCCGTCGGCCCGAATCGCCTTCAACTGATTGGCCTGCTCGCAGTATGTCACCGAATGGCGGGCCTGCTTCCAGGCATCCCGGCGCTCCTGAAGCGCACCGTTGTACAGCCGGCATGCCTCATCCAACTGCGCGTCGAGCGCGAGGGAATGGGCGCGGTTCGGGATAGGCGGTACTTGAAGGTACGACGGAACATGCGTTCACATCCTACCAGGAAAGAGGCTCAAGGGGCGGGGAGTTGGGACGCCGCGACACTGTCCCGTTCACCCGGCCGCCAGATGGAATTTGACAAAGAACTTCGGTAAGACCAGCCAGAAGGAAGGGATGCCCCGTCACCGCTGATGTTTCGGGAGGTAGGTTCTCCGGCTCCCAAAACCTGAAACCCAAAACCGAAAACCGCTACCGTAAGGGCGTCGGCCGGCGCGATGGGCCGCCCCGCTCGCCTGTCGTCGCCGGCCGATCACCGTGTGGGAGTTGGGATAGCTCGTGGGCACGCGACCACCGCTGCGCGCCGGCCTGATCGGCTGCGGCTTCATCTCGCAACAGCACATTCCCGCCTGGCAGGCGACGCCAGATGCCGAGCTCGTCGCCCTCTGCGACACGGACCGCGCCCGCACCGAGGCACGCGCGCGCCAGTTCGGCATCGGCGCCGTCTACGACGACGTCGAGACGATGCTCGCCTCAGAGCGGCTCGACTGCATCGACATCGCGACGCGCCCCGAAAGCCACAAGGCGCTCGCCAGCCTGGCCGCCGGCCACGGCGTCGACGTCCTCTGTCAGAAGCCGCTCGCCGCCACGCTAGCCGAGGGCCGCGAGATCGCCGGCATCTGCGCGCGGGCCGGCGTGCGCTTCATGGTGCTGGAGATGTGGCGCCACCTGCCGGCCCTCAAGGACCTGAAGCAGCAGCTCGACGCCAACCTGGTCGGGCCGGTCCACGCGCTCCGGTTGCTCGGGCACCGCCGCCCGATGAACCGCGCCCACCCGGTCAACCCGGACCAGCCGTACTTCGCCGAGATGCCGAAGCTGCTGGTCTACGAGATGATGATCCACCATATCGACGGCATCCGCTACCTGATGGGCGACGTCGAGGCCGTCTACGCCAGGATGACCCGCGTCAACCCCCTGATCGCCGGCGAGGACTTCGCCCTGGTCGTCTTCACGCACAAGAGCGGCGCCACCTCGATGGTCGACTGCTCCTGGGCCTCGCCGACGGACCGACGGCCGAAGCTGGGAGCCGGCGACATGCTGCTGGAGGGTCGCGACGGCTCGCTCCACCTGGACCCGTTCGACGCCGAGCTGCGCCACATCGCCCTCGACGGCACGGTCACGGTCCTGAAGTGCTACGACGGCGGCGGCCCGAGCGCCTACCAGGCCGCGTTCGATAGCTGCATCGCCGACTTCGCGGCCTCGATCCGCCACGGCCGCCCGTTCCTCTCGCCGGGCTCGGACAACCTCAAGACGCTCGCGGCGACCCTCGCGGCGTACGAGAGCGCCCGCGAGAACACGGTCGTCGAGCCGGACCTGACGCCGTAGTAGCGAGTTGTGAGCGGCGAGTTGCGAGTGGATCGGTCCCCCACTCGCAACTCACAACTCGCTACTCCCAACTGGCCGGGTGCGTACCGAGCGGCACGGCCGGCCGCGCCCAGTGCGGCGGCGTCTCGGACAGCTCCAGCGCCGGCGCGAACTGGCTTAGCCGGCCCACCGTCGTGTCGTAGTGGACGTACAGATCGGAGAGGTCGCCCAGGCCGACGGCATCCTCCGGGTCGCACGGCATCCCCAGCCGCTCCAGCCACATCCCCGTCTGGCAGAGCGAGGCGTGGACGCGGTAGCTGCCCCCCTCGCGCGCCCGCCGCCCCAGCGCGATCAGTGCCCCCAGCGCCGTGAAGTAGCCGGTCCCGTAGTCACAGGCCTGGGCCGGCATCAAGGTCGGATGCTCCGCGCCGCCCTGGCCGATCGCCAGCCCGGTCGCGCTCTGGCCGAGTTGCTCCCAGCCGGGCCGGTCACGCCACGGCCCGACCGGCCCGTAGCAGTTCACCGAGACGTAGATCAGGCCGGGATGCCGCCGCGTCAGATCCTCCACGCCGAACCCTCGACGCTCCAGCGCCCCGGCCCGGTACCCTTGCACGAACAGGTCGGCGTCCGAGGCCAGCCCGAGCAACTGGTCCGCATCGTCCGGGGAGTCCAGGTTCAGGTACGCCGAGCGCTTGCCGGGGTTCGTCGCCAGGACGTACGGCGGCACGCTCGGGAGGTTCGGGCTGGTGATGTGCAGCACCTCGGCGCCGTGCTCCGCCAGCGTCCGCGCGCTGGCCGGCCCGGCCAGCACGCGCGTCAGGTCCAGCACCTTCAGGCCGGCCAGCGGTCGATCGCCGGGCGGCAGCGGCACAGGTTCGCTCTCGCCGATCTTCTCCACCAGGACCGGCGGGATCTTCAGCAGCGCCTTGCCCTGCTCCGTCTCGCGCCACTCCTCGCCGGTCCGGCAGACCACGCCGCACATACCGGCCGCTGCCAGCGCCTCCTCCAGCTCGAACGAGTCCCACGTCGCCACGGCCGCCGCGATCGACTCCTGCGTGTGCTCGGAGCCAATCACCCTGCTGGTCCCCTCCCCCAGGTGCGGGAACCCGCCGTGAAGCTGGATCCAGCGGCCGTCGCGGCAGCGGTACCGGTCCGAATAGACGAGCCCGAGATGATCCTCGCGCGGCGTCTCCTCGCCGTCCAGGAGCTGGAACCAGTGGCCGCGCAGCGAGGCCGCCGCCCGTCGCACGTCCACCTGCACCCGCTGGCGACGGCCGGTCCGCAACTCCCAGAGGTCGTTGACGGCGACGCCGATGGCGGCCAGCAGCACGGCCGCCGCCTCGCCGATCGGGTACTTCGCGCCCCAGATCGGGTCGCGCCCGCTGATGGTGACTTCGCCGGGCGGCGGCTCAGACAACCCCAGCGACGCCAGCAGCTCGGAAAGCAGGGCCCTCGTGTCGACGACGGTCTCGGCAGTCATCGGCGATCTCCGTCTCGGAACTGAGCCACAGTATAGGCGGCTTCACGCCTTGTAGGCGGCCACGCCTTCACAGGCGGCCGCTCCCCTCCCCCGCGCACGGGGCCGTGGGGATCGAGGGGCCCCATGGTAGGGTGGCTGGGGTTGGGGGTGGGGGATTTTCCGTTATCGCACGTTCTTGAGCGCCTCGCGCCGGCTGAGCGCGCTCAGTTGCTCCTCATGGGCCGAGACGTACCGCACCACCTCGGCCGGGTCCGTCCAGGCGTACTGGCGCAGCGCCCAGCCGATCGCCTTGCGCAGGAAGAACTCGCGGGACGACAGCGACGGCTCGATGCAGGCGTCCAGCAGGCCGAGATCCGTCGCTCGCTTGAACGAGAGCTGGCAGATGATCGAGGTCCGCCGCTTCCAGAGATCGTCCGAGCGGCTCCACGTCAGCATCAGCCGCTTCATCTCCTCCGGGAAGCGGCGCAGCAGCCCGACGCGGTGCGAGGAGATGGCGTCCACGTAATCCCACCAGGCCCCGGTGACGATCATCTCCTCGTACATCGGGAGCGCGTCGAGGGTCTGGAACGGGCCTGCGCGCCGGAGCCCGGTCAGGTTGATCGCGGCGTACCGCTCCTCGCGGAACGCCGCTCCCCGCCAGAGCGCGAGCACCTGCCGTCGCCACGCCTCGGCCGAGGGCAGCTCGACGTCCGCGAACACTTGCTTGCAGACCACTCGCAGCTTCGGCGTCGGCACGCCGTGGTACGGCATGCTCGACTTCATGTACGCCTGCATCGCCGGCGCTCGGGCCGGGTCCGCCACCTCCCGCAGCGCCGCGCGCAGTCGGGTCAGCAGGGCATCATCCACGCCATCTCCCTGTTGCACAGCACGATACTCTAGACGACCCGATGGTGGAGGCATGCTCGCGATGAACGACGAGATCAAGCAGGCGTTGGCGAAGGACCGCGTGATCGACATGACCACGATCGGCCGGACGTCTGGCCAGGCGAGGCGGAAGGAGACCTGGTTCCACAACGTCGACGGCCAGGTCTACCTGACCGGCACGCCCGGCAAGCGCGACTGGTACGCCAACATGGTGGCGAACCCCGCCTTCACCTTCCACCTCAAGGAGAGCGTCACGGCGGACCTCGCCGCCCGCGCCACGCCCGTGACCGAGACCGCCGAGCGCGAGCGCGTCCTCGCACGCATCCTCGTGAACGTCGGACGTCCGGCCTCTGACCTGCCGGCCTGGGTCGCGGGGAGCCCGCTGGTGGCCGTGACCTTCGACGACGATTGAGCCTTGAGAGCGTCCAGGGCGCCCGCTGGGAGCGCGGCCGTCCCGGCCGCTTCTCGTTCCTGGTGACCGGCGCGGCTGATCCCCGGGCGTACGTCTAGTCGAGTGTTCGGGAGGTGCCAGGGTGCGGTTCGCGATCAATCTGCCCAACTTCGGCGATTTCGGAAACCCGCTCCGGCTGGCGGCGCTGGCCCACGAGGCCGAGGAGGCCGGCTGGGACGGCTTCTTCATCTGGGACCACATGCAGTTCTTCGTGCCCGGCGAGAGGGTGCCCGTCGCCGATCCGTGGGTCGCCCTCGCGGCCGTTGCCCTGTCCACCACCACCGTCCGCCTCGGCCCGATGGTCACGCCGATCCCGCGACGCCGTCCCTGGAAGCTCGCCCGCGAGTGCGTCACCCTCGACCACCTCTCCGGCGGGCGGCTGATCCTCGGCGTGGGGCTGGGCGACCCGGCCGACACCGAGTTCGGGGCGTTCGGCGAGGAGACGGATGCCCGCCGGCGGGCCGCGATGCTCGACGAGGGCCTGGCCATCCTGACCGGCCTCTGGCGCGGCGAGCCGTTCAGCTTCGTCGGCGAGCACTTCCAGGTCGAGAACGCGCTCTGCTGGCCGCCGCCCCTCCAGTCGCCCCGGATCCCGATCTGGGTAGCCGGCTGGTGGCCGCGTCGCCGACCGATGCGTCGCGGCGCCCGCTGGGACGGCGTCTTCCCCGGCAAGCTCAGCGACGGCGGCTACGGCTGGCTGACCCCCGACGACGTGCGCGAGATCGTCGCCTACGTCCGTGAGCACCGCGAGACGGACGCCCCGTTCGACGTCGTCTCCGGCGGCCTGACCCCCGGCGACGACCCCGCCCGCGCCAGCGAGATCGTGGCGCCCTACGCCGAGGCCGGCCTGACCTGGTGGCACGAGGGCATCCCGGACCTCCGCGCGTCCATCGACGTCGTCCGCACCCGCATCCGCCAGGGCCCACCCCGCCTCCCGTAAGATCATGTCGCCGTGGATGCTGTGGAGGACGTTGCCCACCTTGTCTTGCGGCTCGCCGAGGAGCAACGCGAGGCAACACCGGACGAGGCTGCGCGGATTCGTGCGCTGTTCGCTCGACACGGCCTGCCCGACGTGGTGACCGAACACGTTCGCCAGAAGTACGAGGAGCACGTCGAGGACCGGCAGGAGTGGCCGAGT
>Ga0075430_100003694_pt1 | contig 12856 bp, 10 predicted proteins | sample RhiMetdeltSRZDD4_FD_75294 | JGI IMG/M metagenome (GOLD analysis project Ga0075430, IMG submission 75294) | Populus rhizosphere microbial communities from Tennessee, USA - Rhizosphere MetaG P. deltoides SRZDD4 | ecosystem: Host-associated > Plants > Roots > Rhizosphere > Soil | place: USA... | reverse complement strand
TGAGTATCGTGATCGGCTTGCCGATTACTTCGTCGGCGGTGTAACCGAAAATGCGTTCCGCGCCGCGGTTCCAACTGGTGATTATGCCGTCGACTGTCTTGCTGATGATCGCGTCGTCCGCTGATTCGATGAGAGCAGAGAGCCAGTACGGCGCCAGTTCGGGGCTTTTCAAATTAGTCAGTTGATTCTTTTCCAGATCCACCGCCGGCGGCGTCCCTTTCGGAGCATTGCTGGACATAACTATGCGATCTCTGCGTGATCGATTCAGAGGAGACTTCCGGGGGATAACAGGGGTGGGCGGGATTATAGCAGGTTTGATTGAGTTTTAGTTACTACCCGAATATCTGCCACGGCGCGCGAGACGGGCTGGGTTTGCGACTCGTAGTAGCAGATTACAGCTTTAGTGGTCCAGCCGGGCCGAAATGGTCGACAGTCATTATTCCGTTCGCATTCACAGCGACACGGACCTCGCCCGGCTGGTGTCGTTTAGTGTCCCTGCGAGAGTTTGCCGATCAGGGTGAACAGCGGCAGGTACATAGCGATGACGATCGAACCGATGGTGACGCCCAGGAAGCCGATCAGGAGCGGCTCGATCAGCGTCAGCAGGTTCGCGATGGCCGCATCCACTTCGGCCTCGTAGAAGTCCGCGATCTTGCCGAGCATGGCATCGAGGGCGCCGGTCTGTTCGCCGATGCCGATCATCTGCGCGACCATGTGCGGAAAGACTTCCGTCGCTTTCAGAGGGTCGACGAAGCTTTCACCGCGCTCGACGCCCGTTCGCACCTTCGCGATCGCTGCTTCAATGATCACGTTTCCGGACGTCTTCGCCGTGATGTCCAGCGACTGCAAGATCGGAACACCGGAAGAGAGCAGCGTCGACAGCGTGCGCGAGAAGCGCGCGACGGCGATCTTGCGGAAGATGTCGCCCAGAATCGGAATCTTCAACAGCAGGCGATCGATGTTTTTCCTGCCGCCAGGCGTCTTGTAGTAGAACTTGGTCGCCACGCCGGCGCCGATTAGCGACAGCAATATCGCGAGCCCGCCCCAGCCCGCGAGAAAGTTACTGAACCCAACGACGATTCGCGTCGGCAACGGCAACTGCTCGCCTGGTCCAAGCAGGCCCAGGAAGATGTTCTGAAACTGCGGAATCACGACAATCATGATCACGGCGACGGCAACGATCGCCAACAGGATAACGGCCGTCGGATAGATCATCGCCGAGACGATGTCGCGTTTTAACTTCACGATCTTCTCGATGAACGTCGAGAGTCGCTGCAAAATCAGGTCGAGAATACCACCCGTTTCTCCGGCTTCGACCATGTTCGCGTAAAGCTGGTCGAACACACGCGGGTGGCGTCCCATCGCCGCGGCGAGCGTCGAACCTTCTTCGACGTCTTGCCGGACCTGCAAGAGAATCTGCTGGAAGTACTTGTTGTCCTGTTGTTGCGCGAGGATCTCGAGACACTGAACGAGCGGCAGACCGGCGTCGATCATCACCGAAAACTGGCGCGTGAACACCGACAGATCTTTTGATTTGACTTTCTTGCGGCCGCCGATCTTGGGAATACCGATCTCGCGTCCCTTTTCCTTGACTGACGTCAGCGTCACTTGTTCGCGCCGCAGGATCTGGCGCAGCGCTTCGCGATTGTCGGCGACACGTTCGCCGACGACGATTTCGTTCAGTCGGTTGCGTCCTTTAAAGACGTAGGTTGGCATAGCAGTGACTCCGCAGTGGCTTCTTATCTAACGTTTGGTCGTTGACCAACCGGCCGCCCCTGAGCATACGGACTGGCGTGGGGCTTGGCAGCGCCCGTGTTTACGCCGGCGCCGCGATCGATCAGCTCGCGCAGTTCATCGACGTTCGACGAACGTTGCAGGGCCGTGTCCATGGTGATCTGGCGCTTGTGATAGAGAGTGGCCAGCGCCTGGTTGAAGGTCTGCATTCCATACTTGTCCTGGCCAGTCTGCATCATGGAGTAGATCTGGTGGACCTTGTCTTCGCGGATCAGGTTTCGGATGGCGCCGTTTGGCACGAGGATCTCGAGGGCCATCGCGCGTCCGCTTCCTTCAGCGCGCGGCAGCAGCGCCTGGCAGAGAATTCCTTCCAACACCAGCGAGAGCTGAGCGCGGATCTGCGCCTGCTGATCTGACGGGAAGACGTCGATGATACGGTTGATCGTGGACGAGGCTGAGTTGGTGTGCAGCGTCGCGAGCGTCAAGTGGCCCGTTTCGGCGATTCGCAGCGCCGATTCGATCGTTTCGAGGTCGCGCATTTCGCCGACGAGCACGACGTCAGGGTCCTGGCGAAGCGCGGTGCGCAGCGCGGCTGCGAAGCCGTGTGTGTCGGCGTTCACTTCGCGCTGGTTGATAAGACAGCCTTTGTGGTTGTGGAGAAACTCGATCGGGTCTTCGATCGTCAGGATGTGTTCGTGACGGTCGCGGTTGATCTTGTCGATCATGGCGGCGAGCGTCGTCGACTTTCCGGATCCGGTTGGACCAGTCACGAGGATCAGCCCGCGCGGCTTGTCGCAGAGTTGCTTGACTACCGGCGGCAGGCCCAATTCTTCGAACGCCTTGATCTCGTAGGGAATCGCGCGAAAGACAGCGCCGACTGCGCCGCGCTGGTTGAACAGATTGGCGCGGAACCGCGACAGGCCTTTCACGCCGAACGAGAAGTCGAGCTCCAGGTTCTCTTCGAACCGATGCTTCTGGGCGTCGGTCAAAACCGAGTAAGCGAGTTGCTTCGTATCGGCTGAAGTCAGAACGCGATACGACTCGAGTGGACGAAGATGGCCGTCCACGCGGACCTGCGGCGGCGAGCCAGTCGTAATATGGAGGTCCGAACCGCCGAGCTCAGAAAGCTTTCTCAGCAGTTCGGACAGGGAGATCTGGGGCACGGTTTCGTTCAATCGCATCGAAGTGGATTCTCCTGGAGAGTGGTTAGTTCAAAGGAGTGACTCAGTTAGAACGAGGTGACTTAGCAGGAACAAGTCAGGAAGGGGGCAGCGCCCCCGCTGACACGGAGCGGGGGCGCGCTTTGCTTGCCCCCTTCCTGACCTGTTCTTGACCTTGTCAGAGTTCAACATGGACCACCTTCTTGAGTAACCTGGCGGTAACTATTTCGGTTCGGACTGAGTGCGCAGCGACTCGATGAATCGCTCCGCTTCAACCGTCATCCGATCCGCGTATTCAACCGGCGCTTCAGTGGTCAGCCCGTAAACGCGTCCGGCAGCTTCCGTGAAGTAGAAGGTCCACGCTTTTTCCGGAGTCAACGCATCTTTCGGAGTGCGTGCAGTCACAACGAAAACTCGACTGCCATTCACTTCGCGAACGAAGTCGTTGACGACCCAGCCACCCGACGCAACCATCTTGTCGATCACGATTCTTCGCAGATCGGCAACCGGCACGCCGGCCAGCATCCGCTTCTGTTCACGCGCAGTCAGGAAAACCGGGTTCGGACGGCTGAGAGCAACCACCGAGAGGTTCATCTGACCCGGCATCTTCGCCGCACCCGGCGCTGACACGTTTCGCGCCGCGCTAACAACACGCGGTCTCGTCGCGGTCGCCGGAGCATGCGCTGAGACTGTCGCTGAAGCCGGAGCTGCAACCGAAGGCGGAGCAGCGGCAACAGGCGTAGTCTGCACTGGAACCGGAAGCGCAACTGGAGCCTGAGCAGGAGCGTCAAGGTTGTTCACCGCAGCCGCAGCCGGAACTGAGACTGCAACCGCCGACGGCGGCAACTCCTGAAACGATACGACGGCGCCGTTAGACGGCAGCGCGGGTAAAGCTGGTCCACCCGCCGACGACAAATCGCCGGCGCCGACGTTCTGCGGCAGTGTCATCAGCGCCTTGCGACGGGCCAACTCTTCTGCTGCGCGTTTCTGACGCATGCGCGCGCGATAGCGCCGCCACCAGGCTCGCGAACGGTAGCGTTTGGATTTGCGTTGACCAACCTGCGTCGTCTGCCTGACGCCGTGCGCCGAATTTGCAAACGGCAACATGACTCCCACGGAGAGCAGCAGGATCAACGATATTGCGATTGTTCTTAGCATGTTCGGGTTTCTCCTCGAATCAGGCGACCGTTTCTCGAACGACTTCTTCGATCGTGGTCACGCCGGCGCGAATCTTGTGTAACCCCGACTCGCGCAACGTGATCATGCCGTCGTCGACCGCCTTCTTTCTCAATTCAAGCGCGGAAGCGCCGATCAAGATCAACTCGCGTATCTCGTCGGTGATTTCCAGCACTTCGTAAAGTCCGATTCGGCCTTTGTAACCGGTATGGTTACAGGTTGAACATCCCTTGCCCTTGTAGGTCTTGAGCGACTTGGCTTCGTCAGCCGTGAAGCCGACTTCGATCAATGCCTCGGGCGGAGTCGGATGCTCCTGTTTACAGTCCTTACAAATGCGACGAATCAGACGTTGGGCCTGGATGAGGTTTACGCTAGTGGCGACAAGGAAGGGTTCGATGCCCATGTTCATGAGGCGGGAAATGGTTGAGGGAGCATCGTTCGTGTGCAGGGTGGATAGTACGAGGTGGCCGGTGAGTGCCGCTTTGATGGCGATTTCCGCGGTTTCGAAGTCGCGGATTTCGCCGACCAGAACAATGTTGGGGTCTTGCCGCAGAAACGCGCGGAGCGCGGCGGCGAAGTTCAAGCCGATCTGCTCTTTCATCTGCACCTGGTTGATGCCCATCAGGTTGAACTCAACCGGGTCTTCGGCAGTCATGATGTTCGTGTCGACCGTGTTCAGCGATTGCAGCGCGGAGTAGAGCGTGTTCGTCTTACCGCTTCCGGTTGGACCAGTCACCAGGACCATGCCGTACGGCTTCGAAATGTTGCGCTTGAACTTGGTCAACGACTCGGGCTCGAAACCGAGCTTCGTCATGTCGAGCATCAGGTTCTGCTTGTCCAACAAACGCAGCACCACTTTTTCGCCGAACAGAGTGGGGAGAGTCGAGACGCGGAAGTCGAGCTCGCGGGAACGCGAGTCGACTTTCACTTTGATTTTGATACGCCCGTCCTGCGGAAGTCTTTTCTCTGAAATGTCGAGCTTCGACATGATCTTGATGCGCGAGATCAGCGCGTCGCGCAGCTTCAACGGCGGATGCATCACGTCGTAAAGCACGCCGTCGATGCGGAAGCGAATGCGCAACTCTTTCTCGTAAGGCTCGACGTGAATGTCAGACGCGCCGCGGCGAAGAGCGTCAACCAGCAGCACGTTGACGAGACGAACCACGGGCGCGTCTTCGCTCATCTGCGACAGGGTGGCGAGATCGATCTCCTCGTTGTCCTCGAGTACCTCGACGGCCCCGCTATGTTCGTGGTCAAAATCGATGCTGTCGAGCGAAACGAGATCATCCTTAGTGATCGCGCCCGATCCGTTCGAGCCGTTGCGGTGGCCGTTACTCTCCTCGACCGGCAACGACGCAAGCTCGATCTCGCGAGAGTTTCCGTAGTACTTCGCGATCGCCTGCTGAATGCTTCCCTCGGCGACGACGACGGGTTCGACGTTCAAGCCGGTCATGAACTTGACGTCGTCCATTGCAAAGACGTTCGTGGGATCGACCATCGCCAGCGTGAGCGTGGCGCCGACCCGGGACAGCGGCAGGACGCAATGTTTTTGCGCGACCTCCTGCGGGATGAGGCGAAGCACGTTGGGCTCGATGTTGAAGAGGTCCAGGTTGACGGAGGGAATGCCGTACTGTCTGGAGAGTACGGCGGTGATCATGTCGTCGCTGACGAGACCGAGCTTGACGAGGTTGAAACCGAGTCTGCCACCATGCTCGCGCTGGTAGTCGAGGGCCTCTCTCAGGTTTTGCGGACTAATGAGATTTTCGCGGACGAGAATTTCGCCTAATTTGGCTGACATTGGTGACTTTTGCTACTGGCGTTCGCTAAAAACGTCTTGGATCCTGGAAAGGATGAAGGCGCCGAAGGGGCGCAAGGCATGATCGATCCAACTCTGTCGCCAACGATGGTTACAACATCGTTGGCAGTTCATAGTACCGTTTGAACAAACAGAGTGTCAATAAAGAATTCCAGCGAAAAGCGTAGGGAATCTAACGAAAAACCGCGCCGCCTGTAGCTGAAACAGGCGGCGCGGATTGTTGGACCAAAATGGGCTAAAGCGGTGTGGACGGGCGCTTACGGACGCCTTTTTCCAGCCGGTTTCGCCTTCTCGGGAGTGATCTTCTCCGCGTTCTTCAACTCAGCCAGGATCTCCTTGGCGGCGACCTTGAAGGTGTTGGAGTCGGGCGCGACGTCCACAAACTTCTGGAGGTAGTTGGCCGCTTCCTGAAACTTCGTCTTGTCGTTCTGAGCGTAGAGCGCCAGGCCGGCGCCCAGGTTGGCGTCCGGATTGTCGGGCTGCGCTTGAAGAATGGCCTGAAACTCCGCGAAGGCTTTATCGGCCTGGTTCGAGTCGAGCAGCATTTGCGCCGAGTCGAGTTGGGCCTTGGCTTTCTTGGCCGGGTCAGTTTCGGCGGCGATGTAGTCCTTGAAAGCCTCGATGCCCGCTGCCGATTGCGTGCCGTCGACTTTGCTCACGTACAAGCGCATCGCTTCGGCGCGGGTCAGCATGGCGGCGTATTTGTTGCCGTTGTAGCGTTGCACGTCGGCCGGGTCGGTGGGCGCGGGCTGTGCTTTCAGGAGCGTGACGGCCTTGCTGGACGCTTCCGCGGCTGCCTTGAAATCGGCTTTCGCGCTTTCGAGTCCGGCTGTTTTGCCGGCGTCGTCAAGCGTCTTGGACCGAATGGTCGCGTTGTATTTTTCGACGCCGCGGCCTTTCAGCGCCACTGCTTTGTTGGTCAGGATCGCGGGCTGTTCGGCATCGGCGGCGAGACCTTCGTCGTACTGGGCGACGGCGGCGGTGAATTTCTGAATTGCCTCGTCGCTGTTTTGGGCTTTACTGGCGGCGTTCGCTGCCTGGAGGGCATCGTTGCCGGCCTTGAAGGTGCGGGCAATGATTGCGTTTGCCTCGCTGATCTTCTTGTTGCCCTCCTCGATCTCCTTGTTCTTGCGCAGCAACTCTTCGCGCTTGGCTTTGTCCGCGGCGCTTTCAGCCGCTGGTGCGGCGCCGGGACCTTTCGCCGGCGGGGCCGCTGCCAGGGCGTTCCTGATCTCGTCGTAGGTCGGTCTCTTTCCGTCGCCAGGGTTGACAATGATGTCCACCGGGACGCCCTTGCCGGCCCTCACGTCCGGTATGAAGTTCGGCGCCGCGGTCGGATGGCTGGCGACGACCACGTAAATGCCAACGAACGGGAGACCGGCGAAGACGAATGAGCCTTTCTTGTCGGTCTTGGTGTGATATTCACCTTTTATGTCGGTGCGGAAGACGTCGATTTGCGCGTCAGCAAGGGGAACCTTTTGGCCATCCGCCTGTTGCATCATTACCGAACCACGCAGTTCGCCGACCTGAGCGACGCTGGTAACTGAAGCGGTCACAACAAGAATGGCAACCGCGAGCGCTGCGAAAAAGTATTTGCGAATCATCTAAAGATTCCTCCATCTGATGTGGGCAATGCATGGGAAGAGAGACCGCTAGGATGCGCGCCCACTGTTGTCCAGTTGTAACAATAAGCAACTAAGAAGTACCTTAAACTTAATAAGCAAACCGACTACTGTCAAGCAGGTAAGGGATTGGATCAGTCGCGCCTGCTTCACGAAACGCGCGCAGCCGAAGGGCGCACGAATCGCAATTGCCGCAAGCGCGATCCGACTCGCGATAACACGACCACGTCAGGTGCAGCGGAGCGCCGAGCTCGAGGCCCTTTCGGACGATTTCAGACTTGCGCATGGCGATCACGGGCGTCCTGATTGTTATGCGCGTTTCTGGCTTGGTGCCCACGTCGACGGCGGTCTGGAACGCGTCATAAAACTCGGGCCGGCAGTCGGGGTAACCTGATGAGTCTTCCGCGACAGCGCCGATGTAGATGGCGCTCGCGTTGAGCACTTCACCCCAGCTTACGGCAGTCGCAAGCAGGTGCGCGTTTCGGAAGGGAACATAGCTCGACGGGATCGCTAGTGTTGTTAGGTCCGGCGTCGTTACGGCGATCGTCTCGTCCGTTAAAGACGAGCCGCCAATCAGTTTCAGGTGCTCGAACGAGATCACCAAGCGGAGCGCGACGCTGAAATGGTCCGCGACTGCTTCGAACGCTTCGCGTTCTCGTTTCTCGGTGCGCTGTCCGTAACCGACGTGCAGAAACGCCAGCTCGTCGTTCTCCTCGCGAGCGATTGCGGCGGTGACGCAGGAGTCCATGCCGCCGGAGACGAGACAGACCGCGAGTCGCGATCGTTCGCCGTCTTCTTCTTCGACAACTTCAGTCGCGATCTCTTCCGAACCGCCCATCAAACGCCTTTCACCTCCGGTCCCCAGATGTATTTGTGCAGTTGCAACTGCATGCGTACGTTCAAGCCGCTCGCGGCGATCCAGTTTGCGAGTTGTTGCAAGTCGATCTGTCCCCAGGCCGGGGAGATCAAGACGGCGTGCGCGCGAGTTTGCAAGTCGTACTTTTCGATCACGCTTTTCGCGTAGTGCCAGTCGGCTTCGTCGGCGATTACAAACTTCACTTCGTCGCGATCGGCGCGCAGGCGTTCAAGGTTGGACCAGTCGTTTCGCGGCTCCTCTCCGGAAGCGGGACACTTCACGTCGAGAATCACTTTCGCGCGCGCGTCCAATCCGGCAGTCGAAACGTAGCCGCCGGTTTCTATCAATACTTCGAAGCCTTCGTTACAGAGGCGCTCGACCAGTTTGAAAGCTTCTTTCTGGGCCAGCGGTTCGCCCCCGGTCACTTCGACGAGGTTGCAGCCGAAGGCGTGGACCTGGGCCATCACTGCGTCGATCGACATGTGCTCGCCGCCCGTGAACGTGTACTCGCTGTCGCACCACACGCAGCGCATCGGGCAGCCCGTCAGGCGCACGAACGTACACGGCCGGCCGGCGTGGGTCGACTCGCCTTGTATCGAACGAAAGATTTCGGTGACGCGCAGCACTGTTAGAAGAATATAATCCGTGTTTCCGGTTTGTGCATCAAAGCACCGGTGATACCCGTGGAATCCAGAAGCCGCGAAATCGAAACTTTGCTCGAGAAAGGCGCGGACCGGTTACTTTCCCGCGCCGGCGACAACCGTTCGTTGAGCCGCGACTGTTTGACTACACGGATTGGAGCCGCTGTTGAGAAGTATCTGTTGAGGGACGCTCCCAACACGCAGGAAGCAGAGATTTGCGCGTTCATCGATGAATTACAGGCGGACGACCTGTGTTTGATCGTTGCGTGTGAACGAGGCGACGAGAAAGCGTGGACGGATCTGGTCGAGCGGTTTACGCCCACCGTCCGTTCCGCGGCGCGATCGGCAAGTTCAAACGAGGACGCCGCCGAGGACCTGGCGCAGTCGATCTGGGCCGAGCTTTACGGACTGCGCGCCCGCAACGATGGCCGCCCCGCGAGCAAGCTGGCTTATTACTCGGGACGCGGTTCGCTGGCGGGATGGTTGCGCGCGGTCGTTGCGCAACTTGCCGTCGATTCGTTTAGAAAACAGTCGAAGCTGGTGCAGACTGAAGAAGACGCCGAATTCGATCGCCTGGCTCAAGAGGTACACGTCGCGGAAGGCCGGCCGGCGCTGGCGGGAATGCAGAACCCGGAAGAGTCGATGTCGAACCGGTTCGCACAGACGGAGATGCAGCAGGCGTTGAGCAAGTCAGTGCAGGAGTTGAATGCCGAGGATCGCTTGTTGGTCAAGCTTTATTACTTTGACAACCTGCGTTTGCGTGAGGCTGGAGCGGTGCTCGGCGTGCATGAAGCAACGGCGAGCCGGCGTTTGACTCGAATCCAGACGGAACTGCGCAAGCAGGTCAGTGAGATCCTGCTGAGCGAAAAGGGTTGGACGAAAGCAGAAGCCGAAAGGGCATTTGCGGAGGTTGGGCAACAGCTCGACACGGACTTAGAGGCGTTATTAAATCGCGGTTAGTGCAAGGTTTCGCGAGAGTTACGTTCTTGAATTAGGAATGAGCAAGGAAGCGAAAAACGAGATCGATCCGATGTTGCGTCAACTGGGACGGCGCGATGGCGACGCGCTGTTTGACTCGGGCGAGCAGCATCTCGATGCGGATGAGTTGAACTCGTACGTTGCGAATGCGTTGCCGTCCCCGGCCCGCGCGCGCTACATGGAGCATCTGGCGGATTGCACGCGGTGCCGAACACTCGTCGCGCAATTGAGTGCCGCGCAGGGGCCAGTTGTGGTTGAGCCGCCCGCGAGCGTACCTGCGCCGTCAGGTTTCAAACAGTTCCTTGCGAGTCTCCTTTCTCCGATGGTTTTGCGGTATGCAGTCCCGGCGCTTGGCGTGCTTGTGATCATGGTTGTCGGGTTTGTCGTGATGCGTCGCGAACTGACGGGCAACTCTGTCGCTAAGTTATCTCCGCGCGAGAGCACGAATGCGGCCGCGCCGGAATCGCCGTCATCAGCGTCTGCCGGGATCGTCGACCAGACGGCTAAAAACGCGGTCGAACCTGCGAAAGCTTCTCCATCCGAGGGTCGAATTTCTGGCGACACCAGTGGCGCCCGGCCGAGTGCCGGTGCAGCGAACGAGCCGGCGCCGGTCACGACCCAGCCTCCTGCTGCGCAACCGTTAGCCGCTCCACCTGTAGCGGAGTCCGCGGCGCCCGCACCGAAAGCTGTGGCTGTCCAACGAGAGGAGGCGAAACGCGCAGATAGCGAGACAAAATCGGAAGTCGACGCCGTACGACCAGCGAAAGCAGATGACGGTACAGTCCAGCGACGCGACGTACAAGCTAAAGCTGCGCAACAACAAAAAGCCCCAATGACTGAGACTCCTGGGCCAACGGTCAGCAATCGCGCTCCGGAGGTCGGACGTTTCGGCACCGCAGCAGGTGTGGCCGACAAAACGAGACGCGGCCAGCGTGATGAGACCGCCGATAAAACCTCGCCGAAAGACGAAGGCGCCAAAAAGCAAAGCGAAGCCGCCGCTGAAACGCGCAGCGTTGCCGGACGCAGCTTCCGCAAGAGCGGCAACGTTTGGATAGACACTGCTTACGACTCTTCGCGGCAAACGTTCAGCGTCAGACGCGGCTCAGAGCAATATCGAGCGCTGGTTGCTGACGAACCTGAAATCGGCAGAATCGCCGAGCAACTCGACGGCGAGTTCATCGTCGTCTGGAAAAGCCGCGCCTACCGCATACGCTAACTATCGGTCCAATCCGCGTAAGTGTTAAATTAACGCTCCATGAACCCAGCCAAAGTGTGCGGTCGTGTCTCTTTGTGTCTATTGATTCTCGGGTTGGCGGCGGACTTAAGTGTTGCTCAGCGCAGATCTTCGCCCGCCGCGCGCAATCGCGCGATCGCCGGCATCGTGCGCGAGATTGACGCGCGTAACATCGAGCGTTCGATCCGCCAGCTCGTCTCCTTCGGCACTCGCAACACGCTCTCCGAACAGAACGATCCCAAGCGTGGCATCGGTGCTGCTCGCGATTGGTTGTACGCCGAGTTTCTGAAAGCAGCGGAAGCCTCCGGCGGGCGAATGACCGTCGAGAAGCAATCGTACGAACAGGCGAAAGCCGACCGTATTCCGCAACCGACGATCGTCACGAACATCGTCGCGACGTTGAAAGGCACGCAGCCGGAATCGACCGCGCGCATGTACGTCGTCAGCGGTCACTACGACTCGATGTGCAACAGTCCCACCGACGCGAAGTGCGACGCGCCCGGCGCCAACGACGACGCTTCAGGAACCGCGGCAGTGCTCGAGATGGCGCGTGTGATGGCGAAGCACCAATTCGACGCGACGATCGTTTTCATGGCGGTCGCGGGTGAAGAGCAAAGCCTGCTCGGCTCGACTTACTTCGCCGAACAAGCCAAACAGAAGAGCTGGAACGTCGATGCGATGTTCACGAACGACATCATCGGCAACACGCTCGGCGGAAACGGCGTGCGCGATCGCGGCAACGTCCGCGTATTTTCCGAAGGCGTGCCGTCGAATGAAACGCCGGCGGAAGCTAACATACGCCGCAGCGTCGGCGGCGAGAACGATTCTGCTTCGCGGCAGTTGGCGCGGTTCATCAAGGAGGTCGGCGAGGTTTACGTGCCGCAGATGAAAGTGATGCTGGTGTACCGGCGCGACCGTTACGGCCGAGGCGGAGATCACATTCCGTTTCTGGAGCGCGGTTATCCCGCGGTCCGTTTTACGGAAGTGAACGAAGAGTTTCGTCACCAGCATCAGAACGTGCGCATCGAGAATGGCGTGCAGTATGGCGACCTGCCGGAGTTCGTCGATTTCCCGTACGTGGCGAATGTCGCGCGAGTCAATGCGGCTGCGCTGGCGATGCTGGCGTTTGCGCCGTCGCGGCCAAAGGGTGTAACGATTTTGTCGGCGCGGTTGTCTAACGATACGGAACTGCGTTGGGAAGCTAACAAGGAACCGGATCTCGCCGGCTACGAGATCGTTTGGCGCGACACGACGGCGCCCGTTTGGACCAACTCCAGAGCGGTCGGGAAGGTCACGTCGTTTACGATGAAAGGCATGTCGAAGGACAACTACTTTTTCGGCGTGCGCGCGATCGATAACGAGGGCAACCGCAGTCAGGTCACCTATCCGCGGCCGCAAGCCCGTACGCGCCCGGCGGACCGCACGACGACAACAAGTAGTCCTTAGGAAGAACAGTCGGGAAGGGGGCAACGCCCCCGCTCTGCTGTTGGTATTGTGCATTCAACGAAAGCGGGGGCGCGCTACGCTTGCCCCCTTCCTGACTGTTCGCTTCCGTCGATCGTGATTTTTAAACCAATGGCCGGGATGGGGCGTCTAAGTGAACATGAATAGAAAAAGCATTGTCGTCACGCTGGTCGTT
>Ga0075430_100003691_pt1 | contig 12859 bp, 14 predicted proteins | sample RhiMetdeltSRZDD4_FD_75294 | JGI IMG/M metagenome (GOLD analysis project Ga0075430, IMG submission 75294) | Populus rhizosphere microbial communities from Tennessee, USA - Rhizosphere MetaG P. deltoides SRZDD4 | ecosystem: Host-associated > Plants > Roots > Rhizosphere > Soil | place: USA... | reverse complement strand
TCTGGTGCGATGACCTGTCGGCGTATGCGCTCGCATTGGATGGCAACAAAAAACCCTGTCGTGTCAAAACATCCAATGCCGGCCACTGCTTGTATACGGGAATTGCACGAGCAGATCGGGCTGTACAAGTGGCCGCCACTCTCATGTCCGACGAGCTCTTCAGCGGATGGGGCGTTCGCACCCTCGCCGGCAACGAACGGCGGTACAATCCAATGTCCTACCACAATGGCTCCGTATGGCCTCACGACAACGCACTGATCGCAGCCGGTCTCGCCCGGTATGGCCTTAAAGCCCACGTCGCAAAGGTGATGAAGGGGTTGTTCGATGCCAGTTCGGTCGTAGATTTCCACCGCCTGCCGGAGTTGTTCTGTGGATTTGTTCGACGTCCGGGGCAGGGACTCACACGTTATCCTGTAGCGTGTAACCCTCAGGCCTGGGCTGCAGCATCCGCCTTCATGGCTCTGCAAGCGTGCTTGGGGATGTCCATCCGCGCGCCGGAAGCCAAAGTGGTTTTTACCTATCCAATTCTGCCCGAATTTCTGCCCGAATTGCAGATTATGAACCTCAAGGTGGGCAAGGCATCCCTGGATCTCCTGCTGAGACGCTACGAGCTGGACGTGGGTGTGACGGTGATGCGGCGTGCTGGGGATGTCGAAGTCGTGGAGATCAAGTAGACTTCCAGTGGTGCTTCTAGCACATTTACTTGCGGGATAGGGTAGTCCTGCGTGATGATGCCATTGTAGATAGGTGTCAGTTGCAATCTTTCCCCTAGATATGTCGTGTCCTGCCCGATTTGTCTGCTCCGCTGGGCTTTCTCGGACATTCTGATACACTCTTTTTAACTCTATCCATCAACCTGTTACATAGGTCGGCGACTCCGGTCGACACATCGTCGATGATGCGACATACTCACAATCAAATGGTAAACGCATGAAAGTGGTGTTGTTCTGTGGAGGCCTTGGATTAAGGCTTCGTGACTATTCGGAAAAGATCCCCAAACCCATGGTGCCGATCGGGTACCGTCCGATCGTCTGGCATGTCATGAAATACTACGCCCACTTTGGACATCAAGACTTTATTCTGTGCCTCGGATATGGCGCGGATGCGATCAAGGACTATTTCCTCAATTACAATGAATGCGTGTCGAACGATTTTGTGCTCACGAATGGCGGGAAGGCGGTGACGCTGCTCAACGCCGATATCCAAGATTGGAAGATCACATTTGTCGATACGGGAATCGCATCCACCATCGGGCAGCGGCTGAAGAGCGTGGAACAGCACATCGGGAAGGACGACGTGTTCCTGGCGAACTATACCGACGGCCTGACGGACTTGCCGCTCCCCGACCATATCGGACATTTCATGGCGCACGACCCGGTTGCGTCATTCCTGTCCGTCAGTCCTCGTCTGAGTTTCCACTCAGTAACCATGACCAAAGAGGGGAAGGTTACGTCCCTGGATGAGATGTCACGAGCAGGGATCAGGGTTAACGGGGGATATTTTATCTTCAAGAGAAGTATTTTTGAATACATTCGAGACGGCGAAGAATTGGTGCAGGCGCCGTTCCAGCGATTGATCAAACGAGACCAGTTGATCGGCTATTCCTACAATGGGTTTTGGGCCGCCATGGATACGTTCAAGGACAAAATGTTACTGGACGATTTGTTTACACGGGACAAAGCTCCATGGGCGGTTTGGAAAGAGCGTGCGAAATTAATGCCCCCGTGCGAACCGCCCATGGGTCCGCCATACTTACGGAAGGTCGAGGGGCTTTAGAATGGTCGGCGGTGTCTTCGATCTCGGTGCCCACGTCAAGAGGAAACGCACCTTGTCCGTGCTTTGTCTTGGCGCACATGCCGATGATATCGAAATCGGCTGCGGAGGTACGATTCTTCGTCTGGTCCAATTATATGAAACCGCGATCGAGGTGTATTGGGTGGTGTTCAGCGCACCTTCGTCGCGGCGGCGTGAAGCGTTGTCAGGTGCCGAGAAGTTTCTTGGACGAGTCCGAAGGAAACACATACTGGTCAAGAACTTTCCGGACAGTGTCTTTCCCTATTCCGGCAAGCGGATCAAAACATGCTTCGAATCTCTCAAGCGCACGTGCCGTCCCGATCTAATTCTGACCCATTACCGCAGTGACCTCCATCAAGATCATCGGATGATCTCGGAACTCACGTGGAACACTTTCCGGGATCATTTGATTCTTGAATACGAAATCCCCAAATATGACGGGGATCTCGGGACGCCGAACCTGTTCGTCCATCTTGACAAGCCGACGTGCCTCAGGAAGATCAGGACAATTGTCGATTGCTTCAGAACACAGAGCGGCAAACAATGGTTTTCGGAAGATACCTTTCTTTCGATCATGCGCATCAGGGGTATCGAGTCCAACGCGCCAGACAGATATGCGGAAGCGTTCTATTGCCGCAAGATGGTGGTATGAGCGAGAAGGTGAACGCGGATCCTTACCGGGCAATTGCGAGTTGCCACGTGAGCGCGAGAACATACCGAGTTGCCGCCACCAGGATCTCCGGGTCCAAGGTGTCGACTCGATCGGAGGATTGGTGAAATTGAGGATGAACGCCGGCGCTCACTACGGTAACGGTCGGCACCCCCGCTTCTTTGAACGGCACGTGATCCCCGCCCGGAAAAAATCCGTATAGATCCAGTTTGTCTCCAAGTCCTGCCGCCTGACCAGCTTGTGCCGCAACGGATTTTTCGAATCCCGTCATGCCAACTGTCAATCGTCCGTTCCCGACTCCGACGTGATCGATATTGATCATGGCCTTCGTCCTCTTCAACGGAATAAGCGGCTGTTCGACATACAGTCTTGATCCGAGAAGTCCTTGCTCTTCTCCGCTGAAGGAGAGGAAAAGGATATTCCGTTTGAGATGCACGTCCGCCTGTTTCAGGACCCGCGCGACTTCCAGGAGCACCGCAGTCCCCGAGGCATTGTCGTCCGCACCGGGGAACAGCAGCCCTGCCTGTCGTCCGAAGTGGTCCCGATGAGCGCCGATAATGATCATGTCTTCTCCGACATCTGCCTCAGTCGATGGGAACGTGATCGGAAGAGTGTACAACGTGCCGGAGGTCTGTTCCGTCAGCCACGATAATCTTGCATCCACATCGGTCATGCGCGATTGTGGGCGTAGAGTTCGGTTGATCGTTTCCTGGAGTTCGCGCAGGCTGGGGCGAGGACCAGGCTCGTGACCAGTCAGGATACGGTTTGCGATATCCGTATTGATCCATGCGCCGGACAACGACATGTCGTCGTCGGTCAGTCCATACAAAGCAGTCGGGCGACCCGTCATCCCGCGTCGTGCTTCGTAGGCACTCAGCAACGGTCCCGTTGCCGTAAGGTAACCCACTGCGCCCTTCGCCTTGGCGGTTCGCACTTTGTCGGCGTGTGAGACGAGCGGCGCATAATGCTCGGGTTTTCCACGAAGAAACAGGACGATTCGATTATGCACGTCGATTCCATTGTATTCGTCAAAGCCGGAGGCGGGATCGGCGATGCCATACCCGACAAAGGCGATCTGCGCCCGCAGATCTATAGAAGGCGAATCCAGAATCGGCAGATAGTCAGAACCGAGCCCATTTGCGGGATTGTCAGGGGTCGTTCCAATCTGTACTACCGGGGCCACGGCGATGGAAGATACCCGCACTGATCGGGTCAGTGTAGATTCGGGGAGGGCACTTGGCGAGTGTCGGTTGTGTGAATCAAGGGGATGTTGCACAGCTATTTGGAATTGTTCTTGAAACCACAGTGCGGTGGTCAGATCGTCTCGGCTTCCGGCTTGTCGGCCATTGAACTCCGGACCGCTCAATGTGCTGATATCGCTGAGCAGCCGTTCTCTGGAAATATTCTCCAGTGCCTTAGCCAGCGCGGACTGGTCATCGGCAGTCTGAGCCTCAAGCGGATCGAGGGTGAGGATGGAGTAGAGAAGAAGCCAACAGGTGATACCAATCGCGCGTCTGGACATGCGAATCGTCCTAGAGTTTGCGAACTGAGGCTTTTCGCGCAGCCCACCCCTGATACCATCGCCAGATGTGGGGTTGCAGACATCGCGGAACAGGATATCCAAGACCCGGGACATAGCCATCGTCGTGGTCCAATATACAAAACGCCATGTGATACTTGCGCTCCATCTCCATACAACGACCGTGGATTTCCTCCGCAGGCAGCTGTACCTGCTGCAAGACAGTTGTGCCAATTTCGACCTCAGTCGCTTGTTCCCGAACCGCTTGTTCAAGGAAGGCGGGGGTGAGTTGAAAGCGCCGCATGAACGCGCGGTCTAATGCGGAAGGGTACGCGTATGCTCCCAAGGTTCCAGCCTGGAACGCACGTACTTTATCGATGAGCCGCGGGAGCCAGATGAACCCTGCGAGGGACTCATTCCAGCGTCTCGGAGGGTGTACGCGTAAGTCGGTCATCGGGCTACTCGGTCTTCATCGGTAACGAGCCGACGAGCGCGAACTATAACATAGTCGGATGTGCCAGTTGCAGAGAGTGGATGGTCCATGTACTATCGGACCGCCGCGGGGAGGGCGACAGGATGGTCGTGCCCCAGCGGGCGATCCATTCCGCTCATTGGAGATGATGAACCGGTATGAGTGAGGAAGGGCAGGGACTGTACGACTATCAATACAAGCGATTCCGCGAGAATCGTCTGGGGCATGATGGGTATGATTTTCAACAGGCCCCGGTCGGTAATACTGCACCGCTGCGACTGACATTTGGAGAAAAGCTGAGATGGTGGACATGGGACCGTTGGAAGCGCCGGAAAAAGTTGCTGGCGGAGCGTGATCGGTTGCAGCGAGAAATTTTAGACATTCCAAAGGAGCCAACTACCCTTTAGCCCGCATTATTCGTGAGGTCCACGGCGCGAAGAATAATGAGGTGCACGACACGACGACTAAGGAGCGTCATGCTTGCGCACGGGCGCGAGACGGTGAGCGCCCAGTGTCTTGAACTTCTTGTGGACACGCCCGCGAGTGGTGAGCGGGCCGTGTCCGGTGAGCACCCAGTGTCTTCGTGAGCACCCAGTGTCTTACGCGGCGTACCCTGCAGGTGGAGTAGAAACCTTCGCGAATAATGCGGGTCAGGTCGCCGGTTCTTACGGTGACCAGGACACCCTCTACCGGCGCTCCCCGATGATCGCCACAAACGGACATTCAATTCCTGGTCACGCGCAGAAGGTGGATGGTGTGATGGAAGGTATCCTCTGTGGGATGTGAGAACAAGAGGTCAATGGAAGAAACGTTTCGAAACATGACCAAAAACATGTTTCGCCGTGCATGGATCATGGCGATCGTTGGAGTTGCGATATTATATGGTCCTGCACTTGCTGTTCAAAAGGAGACGTCTGCTGAGAAGGCAGAAAATCTTGAGAAGCAGGTCAAAGGGGGACTATTTAATTTTTGGAATTTCGATACCCAGACGCCCGGGACAACTCCGGATGGGTTCGCTGCCATCACCATCGGGGAAGGGCCCGACGCGAAATGGTCGGTAGTGGTAGAGCCTACGGCCCCGTCCCGGCCGAATTCAGTACTGGGCGTGTCCGCCTGTGCCGAGTGTGTTCAACTGTTGATCGCCCAAGGGCTCAATTACGAATACCCTGATTTGGCCGTCCGACTGTTCCAGACGGATGGGCACGGCCGTAGCGGAGTGGTGTTCGGCGTGAAAGATCGGATGAATTTCTACGCGGCCGTCATGGACCTTTCACAGAAAACGTTGCAGGTAATTCGCATCGTCGAAGGAAAGGAATCAGTCATAGGACAGGCCGCTCTGAAGCCCAAGCCGGTCGACTGGCACACGCTACGCGTTCAACGAAATACAATCATCAGCAAGGATTTTATCGAAACGTTTTTTGACGGGCAACTGACATTATCGGTGGAAGACCAAGCATTGGGGCTCGGCCAAATCGGCCTGCTGGTTCGAGGAACGACTTCTGCGCAGTTCGACAGTTTTCACGCGGCGCCCCTCTATTCCCATCGACCCTTTTCGCCCCCGGCTGCCTATTAGCCCTCTCTTGATGAATAACGCCTTGGAATACTTTACGGCTTGCCTTTATTAGGGGGCTGCGGTAGAGTAATCTCGCTTTACCGCGACGGGCTTGGTGGTAAGGTCTAAAGACAGTAACAAGGCCCTGGATTGATGTTGTTTTGGGTTCTTCCCGGGAATTTCGGAAGCCAGACCTAAGTCGCCGCTGTGTTCGCGTCTTCGGGCCACTCCTTCCTTGTTTTGTTCTCGAGTCCCAGACAACACCACTATCTTCAAAGGAGGAACCCCATGGGTTCTAAGATTTATGTCGGGGGCTTGCCATACTCAACGACCGAGCAGCAATTGAGCGATCTCTTTGCGACGCACGGCGCGGTGGCGTCATCTCGGATTATCACGGATAAATTCACCGGACAATCGCGTGGCTTCGGCTTCGTGGAAATGTCTTCTGAAGATGAAGCCAAGTCGGCCATCAATGCGTTGAACGGCACTCAATTCGGCGGTCGTACCCTGACGGTTAATGAGGCTCGTCCCCAGGAGCCTCGCTCCGGCGGGGGAGGACGCGGCGGTATGGGTGGTGGCGGCGGTCGGTACTAAACAGTTCTGACTTGAATCGATGATACAGAGGCGGCCGCGCGGGTGGCCTCTGCTCTTTCCCGGCACGTGCTCGTCCTCTTCCGCTGAGACGAGGGGGTTGGTTGATGGGTAACGTCTCTCCAAAGAGAGAAGAAGTACGGGTGTACGGTGAGATGGGCGTCTGACAAACGATCACTGCGAAAGATACTCTGTCTGCTGGCGTTTCTGGCGGGACTGCTTGGAGTGGGCTCGTTTGTCCACGCAGAAAGCGATCTCACAGTAGGCGAAGGACTCAGGATCACCTTGGAGTACACGCTCACCCTGTCCGATCAAAATGTAGTCGATTCGAACGTTGGCCAGGATCCCTTTACCTTCACCCAGGGAGCGCATGAGATCGTTCCCGGCCTAGAGAAGTCTCTTGTCGGCATGAAAGCTGGTGAGAAAAAGCGCGTCGAAGTTCCGGCCGCTGAAGGGTACGGTCCGTATGACAAGAAGGCTCGCACGACGGTCGAGCTCACACGATTGCCTCAAAATTTGAAAGTCGGTGATGTGCTCAAGGGATCGGATGACCGCCTGGTCAAAGTCCTGGAAGTAAATGAAAAATCCGCCGTTCTCGATCTCAACCATCCGCTTGCCGGAAAAAATCTCACGTTCGATGTCACTATTCTCAAGGTCGAGAAGCCCAGGCCTGAGGGGTCTTCCAAACCCACCAAGCCGTAGCGTCCCTCCTTCCGGTCTTTCTTCATTGCTGACCAGCCGGTTTTTCAGTCGTCACCTGATCTCGCTATCCTTCTGAGCCAGGTCGCACGCACGGTCGGGCAATGATCTCCCGAGCGTATCGGGCGTCCATCGTTATCACGACATCACTTTCGTGCTTTGTGCGACGATGGGCGTTGGTAAGGCGCAGGATTCGTTACGTCGTCCATATCGAATGACGTGGTCTCCGTATCGTTCTCGAAGACTGTCGAGGGCAAGCGAAAGCCGTTGCCGGCGAACCTGATGAGTCGTGTCGGCAGGATTCTCGAACAATACACATTGTTCGGCCGAGGGAACTACTCGTATGGCCGTGAGGATCAACGTGTGGACACGGATGCGACGGTACACACAATGCTGCAACAGGGTGCGTACATGCGGCAGGAGGTCATGCTCCCAACAACTTCCCGGCTCGATGGGCTGTTGTTGTCTGGTGTCGGTCTGGTCGCTCAAGCGGATCGTGAGCGCCAGGCCATGACAGACGCGGTGCTGGCGTCGAAGGAGTCGGCACAGTTGTTCGGTGAGATCAGTCAGCACGCTGAACAGCAGGTGGTCATCAATATGATCCGGCTTCAACACGTGGGAGATTTCCAAGCAAGGTTGTATCGGCGGCGGCAATACCGGAGAGGAATCGACGCCTTGCGCGCATTGCAACAACGGCCTGGCCCACTTGCCGATGGCGGCTTCGAGGGCAGGAAATGGAATGTCGGCCACATCACCGAACGTGTGTAGGTTGAGGTCATGCAGTCGTTCACGGGTCGGCTTCATCTGCGGCCGGTCGAGCAACGAACACGTCCCTAGTGATAGCGACGCCATGAAGGCTTGTTCCGAACCAGGCCGGACCTCATACAATTGAGCCGGTGGGACAAGGGTGGAGGCCGAGCGTGCGACCAGCTTATTACTGCCGATACCCACGACGCCGTCGAGCTGATGGCGGCGGGAAACATTCCGTTGGATACGAGAGGCAGTATCACATGCGAGACCGAACAGCCGGGTTGTACCGGTGAGATCAAAAAAAAACGATCCTGCCTGCACCGGTTCCCATATCGGGGTGTAGCGCCGCACGACTCCACAGAGCATCTGTTGAGCTTCATGCACGCGGGAAGGATTGGAAGAAAAAACTCGAAGGGCCGGGCACAGTCTGATGGCTTGTCGGATCGGCATGCCGACATGAATTCCTTCCTTGTGAGCTTCAGGCGAGACGGCATGAAGCAAGGCTCGTGGTTGATTCAAGGCAGCAATGCCGATCGGTCTATGACGGAGGACGGGGTCTGTAAGTCGCGCGAGGGAGATTTCCAGTGAAGGGACGGCAAAGCAAACAATCTGGCGGTCCATGGTCCTGAAGAATTTAGTGATCTGGTAATGTGTCGATTGTGCGATTGAAAACGACAAGCAATTTTAAAGGTGAGTGAAAGTTACTCGCATTCTGTCAATCAACAGATCAGCAGATCATCAGATAGAGACTATTTCTTGCAGTACCTGATGACGCCGATGACCAGCCCTTCGATACGCACCGAGTCCGTTGGTTTTATGATGAGGGGCTTCATGGTCTCATTGGCTGGACGCAATTCCACCGTCATGCCCTTGCGATAATAGATTTTAATTGTGGCTTCATTGTTGATCAGCGCAATCACCGTTTGGCCGTTCCGAGCCGTAGATTGTTTCTGGACAATGACCAGATCGCCCGGCAAGATGCCTTCGTCCCGCATGGATTCACCTTTGACTCGCAGGGCGAATGTTTCGCCGCGTCCCATCATACCGGCTGGAACTTCCACCACTTCCGTTTGGGGTATAGGCTCAATGGGGTCACCGGCTGCGACGATGCCGCTCAACGGAATCCGTGGGGCTGCAGTCAGATGGTCTACGGCCAGTTGAATGGCAAAAGGAATACGGTGGGTACCGATTTCATATCGTGCGATCGTTTGGCGCGTGGTTCTGAGTCGTTCGGCAAGTTGTTCTTGTGTGAATCCCAACACGCCGCGCGCCTTCTTGAGATCGTCGGATCGCATATTACGAATGGTCTCGCGGCCTCCTGTGTCTCTGCGTCCTACTTCTGAAGCGCATCCGAAAACCAATGAGGACGCTTGGAAGTCTAGGCTTCATCAGCTGCGGACAGCTTAACTATTCGTCATGCCGAGCACTATGCTCAATTCAATGTTGATGTAACGAATCGTTACATGGTAGGTACTATGAAGTCAATGGCACAACTATCTTCATCCTCAAGAGAATAAGCTTGAGGCCAGTATTGTAAGGCTTCGATGATGAGCGAGGTAAGCTTCCTCGTCCGTGGAAGAAGTATTTCCTCTATGACTCCCTATGACTAACATTGCCTTTATTACATTAGTGATCCTTGTAATGGCGTTTCCAGGCTATGTGCTGAGAGCCAGCTACTACGCGGGCACGTTCACACGTACGGTGCTGCCCAAAAGCTGGACTGACGATATTGCGCGGGCCGTCTTATATTCTCTTCCGCTACATTTGGTTGCCATGACGGTGTTTGAGGTTCTGCAACGTCAGGGAATGATTCACACGACATTGAATTTCGAGATGGCCTATCGCGTGCTTGTCGGCCAGTATGATCAAGATCTTCCCACGATCACCAGGAGCCTGTATGCGAACAAGCTCTATCTCGGAATCTATTACACCAGCGTGCTATCGGGGGCGTTCGGGCTTGGCCATCTCTTCCGGCTGATCGTCTGGCGCGGGAAATGGGATGTCAAATTGCCATGGTTGTTACGGTACCGAAATGAATGGCTCTATACGTTGTTGGGACGTGATGTTCCGATTCCGCCCGAATACAAGGGAGCTAAGGTCTATGTGAGAATCGAAGCGCTTACGAAGATTCCTATGGACGACAAGGGAAAAGGGAGACTATATAGGGGGTTTGTAGAAGCGTTTACTACGGAAGACAGCGGGGCCCTGCGGGATATCTTGATTACCGACGCCGAACGGGGAAAATTCAGAACTGTTCTGGGAAGGGTGAATGAACAGACGTTTTATTGGAAGTCGGTGAGTCCAGGTGACTTGATGATCCTGAAGTATTCGGAAATGCTGAATCTGAATATTACGTACCTGATTGACGTACCCCATTCTCCGGCAGAAGGACCCGCCGCTTCTCTTCCTCAGACAACCGATAGGGTGCAGTCAAAATCTTCCCTGTCCGGGTAATCTCGACAACCTGACGGTCTTCTTTCTTAATCTCTTCCAACCCCTTGCCGATTTCCTGCATCAATGCACTATACATTCCCATGTTTTCCTTAGGCGTGGATCACAAGAAGCCAAGTCTCTTACGACCCTCAGTACAATATCATACGGTGTTGCAAAGCACCAGACTGGTGGTATGAATCGTTGCGAGCAATATGCGCCCCGACATGATAGTAGATTGGGGGAACAGCTGATGATTCCGTCGGGCCGCTGGGTGCTGTCCAACTGTTTGAACAGCCTATGTTATGATGGCTGCTAGAGATTGACCGAATGCCTCCCTTCAAACTCGACGCCCCCTTCAAGCCTTGCGGCGACCAGGCGCAAGCGATCGACAAGCTAACAGCCGGTGTAAAAGCCGGCAAGAAGCATCAAGTACTGCTCGGCGTGACCGGGTCCGGGAAGACCTTCACGATGGCCAACCTGATCGAGCAGGTGCAGAAGCCGACTCTGGTACTCGTCCACAATAAGACACTGGCAGGGCAGCTCTACCATGAATTCAAGCAGTTCTTCCCGCAGAATGCGGTCGAATACTTCATCAGTTACTACGATTATTATCAACCCGAAGCCTACATTCCGCAGTCGGATACGTATATTGCCAAAGATGCCTCCATCAACGATGCGATCGATCAAATGCGGCATGCCGCGACGACGTCATTGTTGCAGCGAAACGATGTATTGATCGTGTCGTCGGTGTCCTGCATTTACGGTCTCGGGTCGCCCGAGGTGTACCATGACATGTTGGTCTATCTGGAAGAGGGGATGGCCATTCGTCGGGAAAAGATTCTCGAAAAGCTGGTGGAAATTCAATATACGCGGAATGACACGGACTTTCACCGCGGAACCTTTCGCGCCCGCGGCGATGTCATTGAGATTTTTCCGGCTTCGTCTGAATCGAAGTCGGTCCGTATCGAACTCTTCGGGGATGTGGTGGATGCCATCCATGAGATCGATCCACTCACGGGGAAGTCTCTGGGGAAATTACCGAAAGTACCGATTTATCCCAATACGCATTATTTGATTCATCCCGATCGATGGGAGCGGGCATTGAACGGGATCGAAGAGGAGCTTGAGGGACGCGTCGCGTACTTCAAAGACCGCGGCCAACTCCTGGAAGCTCAGCGCATTGCCCAGCGGACCAAGTTCGATCTGGAGATGATCCGTGCGATGGGCTATTGCCATGGCATCGAGAACTACTCCCGGCATCTCAGTGGTCGAGTCTCCGGAGAGCCGCCGCCCACGCTTCTCGATTATTTCTCCAAGGACTTTCTCCTGATCGTCGATGAGTCGCACGCCACGATCCCGCAAGTCGGTGGGATGTACGAAGGGGACTCATCCCGGAAGAAAACGCTCGTGGAATACGGCTTTCGCTTGCCGTCCGCCGTTGACAATCGTCCACTGAAGTTTGCCGAGTTCGAGCGAGCGCTTCAACAAGTGGTCTATGTATCCGCCACACCGGGCCCGTATGAGTTGAAGCATGGGAGTGGAGAGGTTGTGGAGCAAATCATTCGACCCACCGGGTTGATCGATCCTGTCATTGAAGTACGCCCGGCTAAGGGTCAGGTCGACAGTCTATTGGGAGAAGTGCGGGCGGAAATTGCCAAAGGCAATCGCATCCTGGTGACTACGCTGACCAAACGGATGGCGGAAGACCTCACCGAGTACTATCACGATCTGGGTGTGAAGGTCCGGTATCTTCACTCGGACATCAAGACGTTGGAGCGAGCGGAAATTATCCGCGATCTCCGGCGAGGCGTGTTCGATGTGCTGGTGGGAATTAACTTATTGCGCGAGGGGTTGGATATTCCCGAAGTGAGCCTGGTGGCGATTTTGGACGCTGATAAGGAAGGCTATCTTCGGTCCCATCGGTCTTTGATCCAGACCGCCGGGCGGGCGGCGCGGAACATTGACGGGCGCGTCGTCTTCTACGGAGATACCGTCACGGATTCGATGCGACTCGCGATGGAAGAGACCGCCCGCCGGCGTCGGATCCAGGAGGACTATAATCGGGAGTACGGAATCACGCCGGAATCAATCAGAAAGGGTATCCCGACCCTTGAGTATGCAACGGCGGAGTTGGATTATGTGCAACTCGACCTGGCCGCAGATCCTCGAGCGACCTACAAGGCGGACGATAGTCCGGGTCAGTTGATCCATCGGCTCGAAGTGGAAATGAAAACCGCTGCGAAGAACCTTGAGTTTGAACGGGCTGCGGATCTTCGAGACCGGATTCGCGCGTTGCGCATGCGAGAGCTTGAAGTGAAGCCGTAATGGGACCATAAGGAAGATTCATATTCGTTGGGTATGTCTTTGGGCGTTGATCTT
>Ga0075430_100003689_pt1 | contig 12862 bp, 9 predicted proteins | sample RhiMetdeltSRZDD4_FD_75294 | JGI IMG/M metagenome (GOLD analysis project Ga0075430, IMG submission 75294) | Populus rhizosphere microbial communities from Tennessee, USA - Rhizosphere MetaG P. deltoides SRZDD4 | ecosystem: Host-associated > Plants > Roots > Rhizosphere > Soil | place: USA... | reverse complement strand
TTCGAGCCAGATGATGGATTCGATATCGAGGTGGTTCGTGGGCTCGTCCATCAGGAGGACGTCTGGACGGCCAAGCAGCACGCGGGCCATCGCCACGCGCATCTTCCAACCGCCGGAAAGCGCGCCGACGTCTCCTTCGATCCGCTCGTCATCGAAGCCCAGTCCGTGCAGAACCTCGCGCGCCCGAGCCTCGAGTCCATACCCGCCGAGGTGGTCGTACTCTTCCTGCACCTCGCCGAAGCGCTCCAGGATGGTATCCATCTCGTCGACGCGTGCCGGATCCGCCATCGCGAGCTGAAGCCCCTCGAGTTCGTGGTGGAGGTTGCCAAGACGGCCGCTTCCGGCAATGGCTTCGTCAAGGACCGACCGGCCTGCCATCTGCTCAACGTCCTGACGGAAGTAGCCGACGCTGAGCTTCTTCGGCACCGACACGTCGCCCTCGTCGGCGGTCTCCTCGCCAACGATCATCCTGAAAAGAGTGGTCTTGCCGGCGCCGTTCGGGCCGACCAGACCAACCTTTTCACCAGGATTCAATTGAAAGGAGGCGTCAACGAAGAGGACTTGCCTGCCGTACTGTTTGCTGATGCGGGAAAAGGCGATCACCGGGACTAGCTTATCGCGCTACGAATCCTTCTTCGATTGCTGGCGGCGACGCACCTGCCAAGCGGTCAGCGCGAGGCCGCTCCCGAAGAGCACCAATGATGCGGGCTCTGGAACTGGTACCACTTCAGGTGGAGTCTGCGTGTCGATCGGCGGCTGTTCCGGAACGAACACGGGTGGGATATCCGGACCACCAGGGTTGTCAGGACCGCCACCGGGGCCACCGGGGCCTCCTGGTCCGTCACCAAATGGGGGCTCCCATGGTGGATCGTAGAAACCCGGAGGGTTATCGCCGCCGCCGGGTCCACCGCCAAACGTTGGCGGGTTATCGGTCGCTGGATTATCGATATTCGGCGGGTTTGAACCGGAGTCCGATGGCAGCGAGGAATCACTGCTGCCCCCTTCCCCAGTTGGTCTTCTCGAACCTCCGGGGCTCACGACTCCGCCCGCACCACCAACCGCGCTCGAACCCAGATTGCTGGAGCTATTTGTGCTGCCGCCTGGGGTCCCGGTTGTCAGCGCACTTTGCGAGGGTCCCGGCACCCCAACACCGCGGCTGTCGAATGCGTCACTGACGATACCAGGGGTCTCTGCCGAACTGGCGACCACTGATCCAGGCTGTATCGAGTCGAACACCGAACTCGCGGGTTCCTGCGGAAGCGTCGGCACCATCGCTTCATCGGACACAAGGTTTCCGCAGCGCGCGCGGATCGTCGTCGTGCCGTCTGTGAGCACCGCTTCGCCCTCGGCCAGCGCGATCTTCTTCGAGGTCCAATAGACGCGGTCGCCGACGCGGTACGACATGTACGCTTCGCGTCGCGCCGGCGTGCGCACGACTTTCAAATTGGCAATCGAGACACGCGAGTAGTGCTCGCGAACAACAGGATCGCTATCCACCGCGCGCTCAACATCGTCGAGGCTGTGGACGCCTCCGGCAACCACCGAGTGGCGGTAGACAGGATGTCCATCGTCGGTGAAGGCAGAGGCTAACTCATCAGCACTAAAAGGCGAGTCATCGACAGGCGGGGCGCCGAAAGACGATGGGACGTCGTTCACCTCGGAGAGGGGCGCCTCGGGACGGGAAGGAAGCGTGAGCACCAACGCGAGTAACGCGATGGCCAGTCCTACGCAGCCAACCACGACCGTGAGAGCCGAGCGGCGATTCCGCGATCTTGATCGATGTCTCTGTTTTGGCATGTATCCCGAGCGATGGAGGGGCAAGTGACATGCCCATGACCATCCCCGATCACAACCTCGTCATTCCTCAGATTACTGAGTATTTCAGCGAAAACTACCCGTCATTGTCCGTGTCGATTGCATCTGCGTGCACCACCGATCGCGCACCGCCGGACATTAGTCTGGGTCAGTCCAGACCAGGCTGGCAAGCTCATCAGGGGCATCAGGGGCATCGATGAGTCGGACGTAGGCCCGGAGTACCGCAGGCCGGGTCTTCAATTACGCCGGCCGGGTCTTCATTACGTAGGCCGGGTCTTCAGACCCGGCGTGCACGGACCTGAAGGTCCGCCCTACATCCCGGCAACGCTACCGGGCGCTCACGGTCCACGTTACGGGCAGGCGATAGCGGACAGGCCGACCGTCTTTCATCGCAGGTCGGAACATCCACGTCTTCGCACCGCTCAGCAGCATCATGTCTGGTAAGCGCTCGAGAGGAGAGATCATCCGTACCTGTTCGACGCGGCCATCGGTGCCGATGACGAGCTCCAGACGATTCTGCGTCTGCGCTCCGCTCACGCTCAGATTGGGTGGCAGTACGCGTGCGTCAACGACAACAGGTGGACTTACCCCCGCCGACTGGTTCGTGTAGACGTTTACATCCTCCGCTTCCTCGACAGGAGTAGGCTGGGTCGCGGCCTGCTGCGGCACCGGTGCCTGCCCGGACACCTCCGCAGGCGACGGACCGGGAGCAATAGCCCTGAGGCTGGTGTTTGGGATCGGAACCGCAATCGCGGAGGCCAACCGTCCACCTGTCCGCTGAGATGTGGACGACCGAGGCGGTGCCTCCTTCGTCTCGGGGGTCGGGACCTCAGCCGCCGCGGGCGCCGCGTCAACCGCGATCGGAAGCCCGAGCTCTCGGAGCTTGTCCTTCAGGCCGGCGAACTCGCTGGTGGCCTGGGCGGAGACGCTTTGCAACGTCGGCGCACTCCCGGCCCCCTGACGGGCTGACACGATTCGCAAAGCTAAGGTTACGCCCCCCGCAAAGACGAACAAAAAGACCGAGGCCGCTATCAGACGGCCAACGGTCTTCGTCGAGCGCGAACGGCCCTTTTCGATCTCGGGTGTCTGAACCGCCTCCGGCATTGGCGAGGGCTTGGGCGCGGGAAGGTCTGGCGGCGTGAGCAAAAAGCGCTGAAAAGCGGACTGGATCAGCTCGTTGCGGCCTGGCCGTTCGTAGTACGCGAGCGCCTCGCCAAACTCATTCACCGTCGCAAACTTATCGGAGGACACAGCGTGGCCCACGAACAGCCGCAATGGCGTCGGCGGCTGCGCCCCCGCCAGCAGATCGTGCAGAGTCCTCGCGGTTGTCGAGAGGTCCATCTCTCCGCGCCATGGTCCGATCCGAAGGCTGCCGTCGGCAAACACCAGTAGACGGGCCGGCTCCGGTACCTGCGTCGCAGTAGGCGCGGCTTCCACTACGAGGCGACAGGCCTCCGCCACGAGCGCAATCGCCTCTGGCCAGGTGAGCGCCACGTGCCTCTCAATCATCTCGGCGATTGAGACGGGAGGCATCTCGGCGCTCTTGACCGCCCCACTTTCGGGAGAGCTGATCCCGGAATCGGGAGCGTCGGGTGTGGTCATGTGCAGTCCTGTGCCATCAAGCGGAAACCCCTCACCTCACATATCGGCTGAACTTACTTTTACTTGCGGATGCGCCGGAGGGTTGACCGCGGAACGGCCGCGTACAATACCCGGGTTCATGGTGCCCGTGGAACGAGGCTCTCTCCGGATCCTGCACGCCATTCACGACTTTCTCCCTCGACATCGAGCGGGCTCGGAGATTTACGCGGCCGAACTCGCCCGGGCACAAGCCCCACGGCACCACGTCACGGTCGTCTGCGCTGAATACGATCCCCTGCGCCGCCACGGCGACGTGACGTGGCGACTCCACGAACGGACCCCGGTCGTCGAAATCGTGAACAATTGGGTCGCTTCACACTTTCGCGACAGCTACCGCTCCCCGCTCATCACCGATCGCCTGACACAGGTTCTTCGTGCGGTCCAACCTCACGTGCTGCACGTCCACAACCTGCTCAATTTGTCGTTCGACCTGCCTGCGGCGGCCCGTACCCTTGGGATCCCGGTAGTGGCGACCCTGCACGACTACACGCTCGTCTGTGCATCCGGCGGACAGCGGGTGCACCGTGCCGAATCGCACATCTGCACCACAATCGACACCGATCGGTGTGCACGCTGCTTCGCGGAGTCGCCGTTTCACTCGTTGCTCAGCGTAGGTCCTCTGGCCAGGGCCGCCGGACACTCGTCCGTCGTGCACCGCGCGGCGCGCTTTGTGATGTCGCGTTTCCCGCAGGCAGCCCGGTCTGCTGCGATCGCGGTCACCAGCCTGGCACCTGCATCGGTCACAGCGTCGGACATCGATGAGCGTTTGGTCTCAGCGGCCGGCGTCTTCCGGGATATCGACCTCTTCGTGGCGCCGTCGCAATCGCTTGGCGACGAGTACGTGCGCCTAGGCGTCGATCGAGCAAAGCTACGCGTGTCTGACTACGGATTCGTACCGCTGCAAGGCGTGCGACGGACCGCTGCGAAGAACGGGCGTCTGCGCATTGGCTTCGTCGGCACGCTCGTATGGCACAAGGGCGTGCATGTCCTTATCGATGCCGCCCGTCGCCTCCCGCGAGAACGGTTCACGCTGTCAATTTATGGCGGGACGGACGTATTTCCACCGTACGTCGCGGAACTGCGTGAGGAGTCGAACGGCTTGCCGATCGAGTTCAAAGGAACGTTTCTGCACGATCAGCTCGCAGACGTGTACAGCCAGCTCGACGTGCTCGTCGTGCCGTCGCTCTGGCTAGAGAATTCACCGCTCGTGATTCACGAGGCGTTCATGGCTGGCGTACCGGTAGTGGGCGCGCGCGCGGGTGGTATCGCCGACCTCGTGGAGCACGAAAAGAACGGCTTGCTGTACGAGAGCCACGATCCGTCGGCACTGGCCGATGCCCTGCGTCGGCTTATCGACGACAGCAGCCTCCTTGCCCGTCTGTCGCGACAGATGACGCCGGTCAAGTCCATCGCGCAGGACGCGGCGGAATGGGACGACGTTTACGCCGAGCTGCTAGGATGCCGCGAGTCGTAGGCCCTCCGCAGGTCTCGATCGTGCTCGTCACCCGTAATGGTGCGGAGACGCTGCAATCTGTCCTCGATGCGATTGACTCGCAGGATGTGTCCTTTCCGTTCGAGATCGTCGCTGTGGACTCGGGGTCAACCGATAGCACTCGTGAGATTCTTCAGGGGCGCGTCGATACGCTTGTCACCATAGCGCCGGAGGAGTTCAATCACGGCGCCACGAGGAATCTTGCTGTCGAACATGCGACCGGCGAACTGGTCGTACTGCTCGTCCAGGACGCGGTTCCCCAGTCGAACAATTGGCTGGCAGAACTCACGGCTCCCTTCGCGTCCGATCCGCGCATTGCCGGCACGTTTTGCCGACAGGTCCCACGCACCGACGCCTCGGCGATCACCAAGCTCTACTTGAACCGTTGGTTTGCCGCTGGCGAGCAGGCACGACGCGTGGCGATCGAACACGGGGCGACGCTGGATGGGCTGGACGCGATCGAGCGCCTCGATCGATGCACGTTCGACAATGTCTGCTCATGCATCAGACGGTCTGTCTGGCAGGCACACCGATTCGCCCGCACGCCGATCGCCGAGGATCTCGAATGGGCGAATGCGGTACTGCGCGCAGGCTACGCGATCGAGTACGTGCCTCAGGCCGTGGTCTCGCATTCCCACGACCGGTCGGCGCGCTATGAGTTCGCACGGACGTACACCCTCCATCGACGGCTGTTCGAATTGTTCGGGGTACAAACCATTCCCACGCTCGGGGCCCTTGTTCGCGCCGTCGTGGGTGCGGCGCACTTGCACGTTGCCTGCGTACGCCGCGCGAGTCCACCCGAGCCCATGCGGTCGCTGGGACGAGCGCTCGCACTCGCGGTCGCGTGGCCAACCGGACAGTACCTCGGCGCGCTGTCGGCGGCAAAGCGCTGGACGCCCTTGCGATTTCGAGGCGTCTGATGCGCGTCCTCGTCATCGTCCATGGCTTTCCTCCACAGGCGCAGGGCGGCAGCGAAATCTACGCCTTCGAACATGCCCGCGCGCTGGCCGGGATGGGACACGACATCTTCGTGCTGACGCGGGAACAGGACCCTGCTCGGCCTGAACGAGCGGTGCGGATTGAACAGCGGAACCTGATGCGCGTTGCCTGGGTGAACAACACGTTTGCCGACACGACGGACTTCGCGGACTCCTACGAGCACGGTCGGCTCGCTGACGTTGTGATGCCCCTGATCGACGAGTGGGCTCCAGATGTAGCGCACATCCATCACCTGACTTGCCTCTCAACCCGACTCGTCTTCGCGCTAGCGGACCGCGGCATTCCGATCGTCTACACCCTTCATGACTATTGGTTGATGTGCCACCGAGGCCAGTTGCTCGACCGCCAGTACCGCCTCTGTCACGGTCCAGGCCCTCGGGGCTGCGGAGACTGTGTCGGTGACCGACAGCGACCGCTAGTAGCGGCCCTGAAGACGACCGGCCTGGCCAAGCTCGCCGCGCGCGCGCTTCCAACGGCAGCTAACGAGGTTCTCGCTTCAGCGGCGCACAGACTGAGCTCGGCAGCGTCAAACGATCGCGAGGACGGCGTCAACGCACTTGAAGCCGCGCGCGTATCCCACATGCGGGAGGTTTGCAGGCGCATCTCGCACTTCCTGGCGCCGTCACGGTACATGCGCCAGGCTTTTGTCGAATTCGGGATTGACGAGTCCCGAATCACCTGGTCGCCTTATGGGTTCGAGCATGCGGCCTTTGCCGTCCAGCGCACGGCGCCCGAACCAGCAATGCCATTGCGTCTGGGGTTCATTGGCACCCTGATGGTGTCGAAAGCACCGCACGTGCTGCTCGAGGCGTATCGCGGTCTCGCCGTTGGGTCTGTGGAGGTCCACCTATATGGCGCATCGGCGGCGTATCACGGTGACAATTCGTACCACGATCGATTGCAGTCGCTTCTGGCGTTGAACGGCGTGCACGTCCATGGTTCCCGGCCGCATGCCGACATCTCGACGGCCCTCACGAAGCTGGACGTGCTGGTCGTTCCCTCGGTGTGGCCGGAGAACAGTCCGCTCGTCATTCAGGAAGCACTGATGGCCGGCGTCCCCGTGGTGGGGTCGCGCATCGGCGGCATTTCCGAGCTCATCACCGACGGAGAGAACGGCTTCCTCTTCGAGCCTGGCAACATCGCCGAACTTTCCAACATCCTCACGCGCCTTGCGAACGAACGAACGACACTGGAGCGCCTGAGGCCTGTGTCTTGCACAATTCGAACGCTGGCGGACGACGTGCACGCGTCGGTTGCGCTGTACGAGCAATTGCGCTCGACTTCCGTTGAACCGCCCCCCGCGCCGACAAGAATCGCGGCCGTGGTGGTGAACTACCGCACCCCCGACGATACCGAACTGGCACTTCGTGCGCTTCGGGCGTCGGCACGTCCGCTCGACGACATCATCGGCGTCAACAACGACAGCCAGGCTGTCAGCGAGCATCTCCAAACGCTGGCCACCAGGTGGATTCAGACCGGCTCAAACCTTGGATTCTCGGGTGGCGTGAACGCCGGCATCCGCGAGGCGATGGCCAGGGGCGCGACACACGTCATGCTGGTCAACAGCGACGTCACTGTCCCACCTGATACGGTCACGCGCCTGTTGGCGGCTCTCGAATCGACCCCGAGGGCCGGGATTGCCGGGCCAACGATTGCGTCACGTATGCGTCCGGATGAGATTGCCTCGGGCGGCATTCGCTACAGCCGCAACACAGGCCGCATGCGGCACCTGCGTTTCGGGGCGCGATTGGAGACGTCGCGCGCCGGGTCTAACCAGCCTTCGCCAAGGCTACGGCGGTCCGCCGAAGCTTTAGCGCAGGCGGAAGACGCGGCCTACGTACGTCCTGATGCGGTGTCGGGATGCGTGATGCTCGTTCGGCGGGAGGTCTTCGAGCGGGCAGGCTTCTTTGAGGAAGACTACTTCTACGGATTCGAAGACATCGACTTCTGCATCACGGCTGCCGGGATGGGGTTTGTGACCGTGCTCGCGCCTGACGCGGTCGTGTACCACCAAGGCGGACAGTCGATTGGCTCGGACCCTGCGAAACGTCTGTACTTCGGCGCCAGGAATCACCTTCTGCTCGCTTCCCGTTTACGGGGAAACGATTCAGGGATCCTCCGACTCGCCCGCAGCGTAGCCATCGTCCTCCTGAGCGTCGTGCACGCGATCATGAGTCGTGGTGGTTCGCCGGTCTCGAGACTACGTGCCGTCGCCCGCGGCGTCGGCGATTACGCGTCAGGCAAGTTCGGTCCAGACCGCTGACTGTCGGCGGGCAGCGTGCCTGATGCACTCCTTCTCCTCAGTTCACGAATCTCGCCAGAGAGTACCGCGGCCTCCTCGATCAGACGGTCAACTTGTCGCTGCTGGCGAGACACGGTCACCGAAAACCAGAGCGCCACGACGAACACGACCAACGTGAGCAGGAGGAGAAGTACCGCGGGCGGATAGTAGACGCCCAACCAGCCGGCGGTCCTGTCTATGACGTCTCGCCTGAACGAGGCGACAAGGAGGGCACCGGCGGCCGCGAGCCACGGCAGCGAGTACGGCTCGAGCAGGCGACGTCGCCTGACAAGGTCGAACACCACCAGCAACAGGATCGTGCTGGCAAAGACGGCCGCGAACTGAACGCGGTCAGTCACGGACCTTTGTCACGGTAGGCCGGAACGGCACGACCAGAATGGCGAGCACGACTCGGGCACCGGCCCCCAGAATCCGCGACCATGTGAGTGAGGTTCGACCCGAGAGCCGTGCGCGATCCGCCACGGGGACTTCGGCAACGACAATAGAGTTCCGGCTGAGAAAGAGTCGTAACTCCGGCTCCGGATAACCATCAGGATGGTGTTCGGCCAGAAGCGCGATTGCGCGCGGCCCGAAGGCGCAGAATCCTGACGTCGGATCGGTCACTCGCCCGCCGGTCATGACGCTCAGGCATCCCGCGAGACCCCGCTGAACGATGCCCACGACGCGCCGCCGCGCCGGCGACGTCTTCGCGTAGCGCGTACCTAGTACGACCTCAGCCCTGCCTTCGTTGATCGGTCGCAACAGCGCGTCGATATCGGAAACACCGTGCTGCCCGTCGGCATCAACGCGCACGACGATATCGAACCCGAGCCGGGAGGCGTAGAGCAGACCGGCTCGAATCGCTGCGCCAATGCCGCGACGATGCGGCCATCGCAGCCAGGCCACTCCGAGATCGGCTAACAGTCGCTCCGTCCCGTCCGTAGATCCGTCGTCGACCACCAGCAGATGCAGGTCGGGGCGCTCACGTTTCAATTCGCTGATGACCGCCGGCAGATTGAGGACTTCGTTGTGTGCTGGAAGGACACCGAGAATACGGGGCGACGCCGGCACTAGCCACCCGTCTAGCCGCGCTGGCCTCACGGGTTGTCTCGCGGACATGCTGTGGGAAGGCACCGACGGATGGCCGAGCACCCTGCGGAACGCCCACGTCGTCATCGCAGCCACCCACGCCAGATCGCGGAGAAGGTGGACGAGTGGAAACCAGAAGGCGGCGGCATCCCTGAGTGCCAGCCATGCGCGCGCTCCCGCGACGACCCGCTCCAGGAAGAGCACGCCGACGAGGCCCACGGCGACCAACGCGGGCCGCACCCATGGGCCACGCGCCATGGCAATCGCCGCGGCTGCCGCGCCAAAGACAAGCGCGAGCGCCATTACCAACGGGTGCGCCATCATCGAGAAAGGCGACACCGTGTCTCCGCTCCAGCGGCGAGGGTGCTTCGACACCAGATCGAGACGTCCGTAACCAAAACCGTACTGCTGTGATAGGTACCCGAACAACCCGTCACGCCAGCGATGGACGCTGCGTGCTTCGCGGTTGAGAAGGAGGCGATATCCGGCCGCGCGCAAGCGGTAGCTGAGGTCGTTGTCGCTGCCATATCCAAGGCGCTCATCAAAGAGCCCCACCTGGTGAAGAGCCGTCACGCGATACGCGACGTTTCCCGTGCACACATGATCGGTATCGCGGCCGCGGATCCTGCGATAGCGGTCCTGAAGATCCAGGGCCATGACCCGCACCCAGGCAGATGCGTCCGCAGGCGGCACGTAGTACCCCTGCACGGCGGCTACACCACCATCGTCGAGATCCGCCAGTACGCGAACCATCCAACCGGGCTCGAGTATCACGTCCTGATCGATCTGGCACACAACCGGATATCGCGCAGCTCGAATTCCCTGGTTGAGCGCGGCGGCCACACCACGCTGCTCCGCTGCCAGCAGACGGAACGGCCAGTCGCGACCCAGGCTCTCCAGGAGGGCCCACGAGTTGTCAGTACTGTGGTCTTCGACGACGATCACCTCGAACGGACGACCGTCGGCCTGCTCGCGCACCGCGCGCAACGTGTCTTCGATGAACTCGGCTCCATTGTGAACCGGAACAACGAAGCTGACGCCGACGCCTCGTACGTAGGCCGGGTCTTCATGTACGTAGGCCGGGTCTTTAGACCCGGCGTGACCGGCAGACGTGCTCTTAAAGGAGCTCGGCATAGATGCGTTCGAGGTCCGAACAAACCGCTGGTGTTCCGAAGCGCATGCGGATCGAGCTGGAAGCATCCGACGCATGAGAACGCCACGCGACCCTGCTGCCAAGAACAACATCGATAGCAGCAGATAGCGCGAGGACATCGCCAACTGGCGCCGTAATTACGCCAGGGAGGCTTCCGAGTATTTCGCCACAACCGGAATCGTTGGACACGATGACCGGCGTGCCGACGCTCAAGGCTTCGCAGGGCACGAGACCGAAGATCTCGTGCTCGGATGGGTAGACGACGACGTCCGCGTCCGCCAACGCATCGAGCCTCGCCGACCCAGACAGTAAGCCAACGAACGTCACACGGTCGGTCAGCGCCAGCGCACCGACCAGTCCTTCCAGCTCGCGGCGACTCCCCATGTCGTTGCCGGCAATGACAAGGCGTGTCCGCGGGTCCGACACGCGCTGAAGCGCACGAATCAGCACGTCCACGCGCTTTCGCGGTGTGAGCTTGCCAAGGAACACGATTAGGGGTTCGGTGCCAATCCCGAACTGGCCGCGAAACCCTCCGCGGACGCGAGGCCCGACGGCCTCCGGCAGATCGACAGGATTGGGGAGGTACCGAATCGCCTCGTCGCGAATCCCAAGCCGCTGGAATTGTGTTCGCTCTGCGTCGGTTACCGCAATCACCCGGGCGGCGCCACGCATGACGCGACGACCCCAAAACAGGTCGAACGCCCGCTTTGCCAGATAACGACGCTCGATGATCGGCGCGGTGCCATTCGGTGCGAGAACATACGGAACGCCAGCGCGTTCGAAGGCGGCAGCGGCCATCGAACCGGGAAAGTTACGACAGGCGTGGACGTGCGCGACATCGTATTGCGACGCCTCGGCGCGAAGGAATCGTCGAAAGCCGACCGGAAGGAAAAGCTGCTGGCCGTACGCGAGGCGATTCGAGGCGTTCGGAAAAATACGGACACGGACGCCAGACGGCCGCCGAGCCGACCACGGCTTCCAGCGGCGGCCAGGGCGCTGAAGACGGCTGGTCGCGTCCGCGACATCAGTCGTGCACACGGTCACTTCGTGACCGCGCGCGGCGAGACCGTCGGTCAACGCCTCGACCACCCGAGGGATACCGCCGTAGGCCCAGGCATCGCCGCTGTACGGTGAAACGTGAAGGACCCGCATCAGAGAGGTGTCACCAGATCGTAGCTTACGCCGGACTGTTGGAAATCCTGTGAACGACCGATAGCTGACTTCGTAGCGCGCTGTCCCGACACTGCCCGCTGTTGCGCATCATGTCCGTCGCTCCGACTCCGATCGTCCCCGCGCGAGTGGGCCTCCGGTGGTCCCTGGCGCTCTTCGCGTCCGCGGCCGCGGCGGCAGTCTATCTGAACGCGCTCCACAACCCCTTCATCTATGACGATCATCGGCTGATCGTCGAGAACGATTCGTTGTCCGCGCTTCCCAACCTGCTGGCGATTGCCGTCCACGAGATTACACGGCCACTCGTCAACCTGACCTATGCGATCGACTGGTCGATCTGGGGCCTGGATCCTTTTGGCTTTCATCTGACGAACGTGCTGCTCCACACGGTGAACGTGGCGCTCGTCTTTCTGCTCGCCGGGCGCCTCACGGTCGATGCGGCGCGCCGGTCGGCCGATCCTGGTGCGCCCGCGGCCAATCTCGTGGCGGCTGCCACGGCCCTGGTATTTGCCGTCAATCCCATGATGACGCAGGCGGTGGGCTACATCAGCGGGCGATCCGAATTGCTCTGTGCACTATTCGTGTTGCTGGCGTGCCTTGCGGTGCGCCAGTTCATCATCACGTCACGTGTCGTGTGGGCATTTACCTCCGTTGGGGTGTGGCTTCTCGCGATGCTGTCCAAAGAGGTTGCCGCGGTCGTGCCGATCGTTCTCATCCTCTACGACCGGTGGCTCGCTCCACCGTCCGCATTTCCCTTCCGCAAGCGTCTAGCCTGGCTCTATGCACCGATGGGCGTTGTCACAGTGGCCGCCGTCGCGGTCCGCCTGTGGGTATTGGAGCGGGTTGAATACCCCTCGGATACCTTCGAGCCTACCTTTGTGCTCGTGCAACTCGAGGCGATTCGGCGCTACGCCATGCTTCTATTCGGGCAGGGTCCGCAGTCCATCTTTCATCAGGTCGACCCGTACACCGACTGGCTGAGTGCTCGTGCGCTCTTCACGATCGGGACCGTCCCCATAGCAATGTTGTGTGTGTGGACGCTTTACCGTCTGCATCGACTCGCGGCGTTCGGCACCGTCTGGTTTCTGCTCTTCCTTGTTCCGTCAAGCACGCTATTCATCCTCGGTCGTGGAGAGGCGATGGCGGAGCATCGGACCTACGTCGCTGGCATCGGGTTCTTCCTGGCTATTGGTGCCCTTGTCGAGCGTGGTGCCCAGGTCTA
>Ga0075430_100003688_pt1 | contig 12863 bp, 12 predicted proteins | sample RhiMetdeltSRZDD4_FD_75294 | JGI IMG/M metagenome (GOLD analysis project Ga0075430, IMG submission 75294) | Populus rhizosphere microbial communities from Tennessee, USA - Rhizosphere MetaG P. deltoides SRZDD4 | ecosystem: Host-associated > Plants > Roots > Rhizosphere > Soil | place: USA... | reverse complement strand
TCGGCGATCGTCGCCGTGGTGCTCTCGCTGCAGACCTCCGGGCCGATGCTGCTCGAGGCATTGCGCAGCCAGGACCAGTACCTGGCGGGGTCTTTCCTGATGTTCCTGTCCATGCTCACGGTTATCGGGATGTTTGTCTCGGATTTATTGCTCGCAGCATTGGATCCGCGAATTCGACTCACTGGAGGCGTGGCCAAGTGAGCGCGGCCTCTTGCCCCCCTGTTAAGGGGGGAAGCGAGCGGGTTTCTCGCGAGCGGGGGGTTTGCGTTTCTGAAAACCAAGACCCGCCGCTCGCCTTCGGCTCACGACCCCCTTGTCAGGGGGTCAAAGCGTGAGCCAGACGCTCGAACACTACGTCTCGCAGGCGCCGTTCGAGCCGCACGCGGCGGAGATCCTCACGCCGGAGCAGGAGCGCTTCTACCGCGCCTCCCAGTGGCAGATCATGTGGTGGAAGTTCCGCCGCCACCGCGTCGCGGTGATCGCGGGCGCGATCCTGCTTCTGTTCTACGCCTCGACGCTGGTGAGCGAGTTCATCGCGCCGTACAACCTGCATACGCGCGACACCAACCATATCTACGCGCCGCCGCAGCGTCTGCACCTTTTCCACGACGGAAGCTTCGTCGGACCGTTCGTCTACGGCTACAGCATGCGGCTCAACATGCAGACGTTGAAGCGCGAATACGTGGACGACCGCAACGCGGTCTTTCGGCTCCGCTTCTTCTGCCTCGGCGACGAGTACAACTTCTGGGCCCTCATTCCCGGCCGCTTCCATTTCGTCTGCCCGGCCGAGAAGGGAACACTTTACGTGCTCGGCACCGACCGGCTGGGGCGCGACCTGTTCTCGCGCATCGTCTACGGCACGCGCATCTCGCTCACCGTGGGCCTTCTCGGCATCGCGGTGAGCTTCTTCATCGGCATCACGCTCGGCGGCATCTCCGGCTTCTACGGCGGTTGGGTCGACAACGTGATCCAGCGCTTCATCGAGATGGTGCGCTCGTTCCCCGAGCTGCCCCTGTGGATGGCACTGTCGGCGGCACTGCCGATCAACTGGAGCCCGATCCTGGTCTATTTCGGCATCACGATCATCCTGGGCCTGCTCGACTGGCCGGGGCTAGCGCGCGCCGTCAGATCAAAATTACTGGCTCTGAGAGAAGAAGACTTTGCCACGGCTGCCGTGCTCATGGGCGCAAGCCCGGCGCGCGTCATCCGCCGCCACCTGCTGCCGAGCTTCACCAGCCACCTGATCGCCTCGGCCACCCTTTCCGTGCCCGCCATGATCCTGGGCGAGACGGCGTTGTCCTTTTTGGGTTTAGGTCTAAGGCCCCCGGTCACGAGCTGGGGCGTGTTGTTGAACGAGGCGCAGAACATCAACGTGGTCGCGCTTTACCCCTGGCTCATGCTGTCGGTGGTGCCGGTGTTCATCGTGGTGCTCGCCTTCAACTTCTTCGGTGACGGCCTGCGCGACGCGGCCGACCCCTACAGCAGCGCCGCACGGACCTAAGCGACAATAGCTCCCCGAGGGGAGAAGCGTGCAACAGCGCAGGAGCGTTCTGGTAGGTGTAGCAATCATCGCGGGGTTACCGCGACTCCTGCTTGCCCAATCCGGCAAGACTTACCGGATCGCCTACATGAGCGGCTATTCCGCCGAAATCGATGCCCCGCTCTTAGCAGCCTTCAAGCGCGGGTTGAGCGAGTTCGGTTATGTCGAAGGTCGCAATGTCGTCATCGAAGTCCGGCACGCGGCAGGGCAGCCTGAACGAGTATCTGCGCTTGCAACTGAGCTTGCGGCGCGCAAGCCGGATATCTTTGTGGTCGGCGCCAGCGCCGCGGCTGCGGAAGCAGTGAAGGCGGCCGCCGGCAATACCCCGATCGTGATGGCGAACGTACAGGACCCGGTAGCGAGCGGACTGGTCACGAACCTGGCGCGGCCCGGCGGCAACATCACCGGAATGTCGGACTTTCATGCCGCGAGCGTCACAAAACGCCTGGAGTTGATGAAGGAAGCGATCCCGGGGCTAAAGCTGGTTGGCGTGTTGTGGAATCAGGACAGCGCAAGCAACGCGCGCCAGGTCAAGGATTTGCAGCAGGCCGCGCCGGCGCTCGGGCTCAAGATCCTTTCCTTGCCCGTGCGCAAGCCCGAGGACCTCGACGGGTCGCTCGCGAAGCTGACCGGCCGCCCAGGTAGCGGGCTGCTCCTGCTCGGCGATTACGTGCTGTCGACCAACATGCAGCGAATCGCACAGCACGCCATCGATCAGCGCATTCCCGCGGTATATACGATCGACCGGTGGGTGGCCCTCGGCGGGTTCATGGCCTACGGAACGAACTTCGAGGATCTGTGGCGGCGGTCCGCGCGTTTTGTCGACAGGATCTTCAAGGGCGCCAAGCCGGGCGATCTGCCGATCGAGCAGCCGACCAAGTTCGACCTGATCATCAACCTGAAGACCGCGAAGGTGATCGGCGTGAACGTGCCGCGCGCCGTGCTGCTGCGCGCAGATCGGGTGGTGGAATGAACATCCTATGGCTCCCGATCGTCGTTCTGCTCGGCGCCCTTGCCGCGCCGTCGTTCGCGGTGGCACAGGGAAAAGTCGCGCGCATCGGTTGGCTGTCCGCCGGGACGGCCGAGATCGACGCTGATCTCGTGGAAGGCTTGCGCCGGGGCCTGAAGGAGCTTCGCCATGTCGAGGGCAAGGGCTATCGGATCGAGTCGCATTTCACCGCGGGTCGACCGGAGCGGCTGCCCGAGGCCGCGGCTGCGCTCGCGGCGTCGAAAGTCGATGTGATCGTAGCCTCGGGCGATCAGGCAGCTCTCGCCGCCAAGAGAGCGACCGGTACGATCCCTGTGGTAGTGCAGGTCGCCGATGCGATCGGGATCGGTCTCGTCACCAGCCTGGCACATCCCGGCGGGAACGTTACCGGCGCCTCCGATCTGCACGCTGACCTTGTGCCCAAGCGGCTTGAGATTCTGAAGGAGCTGGTGCCGAATCTTTCGCGTGCGGCCTTTCTGTCGAACCCGCGCAATCCCACTTGCGTGCGGCAAGCGAGCGAGATTCGCGCCGCGGCGCCCTCCTTCGGGCTGGCGCTTCATCCAGTGGAGGTCGCGGGCGCAGAGGACATGGAGCGTGCGTTCGGCGCGATCGCGAAGGAGAAGGTCGGCGGGCTGATCGTCTGTGGCGATCGCATGCTCGCGACGCACCGCAGCCGGATCTACGAGCTTGCGACGAAGCAGCGCCTACCCACGATGTACGCGAACCGCAGGTTCGTCCATGCGGGAGGACTCATCTCATACGGAACAAACCTCGCCGATCTTTATCAGCGGCTCGCGGTCCAAGTCGACCGAATACTGAAAGGCGCCAAGCCCGGCGACCTGCCGCTCGAGCAGCCGACCAAGTTCGAGGTGGTGATCAACCTCAGGGCGGCCAAGGCGATCGGCCTGACGGTGCCGCGGCCGCTGCTCCTGCGGGCAGACCACATCGTCGAATGAACATCCTGATCGTCGACGACGCCACCGACCTGGTGGCGCTGGCGAAGCGCTGGCTCGAGCGCGAGGGCCACGGGGTGGACGATCCGCGCCAACGAGCGTCTGCTTCGCCTGCCGGTGATGGTGGTGAGCGGGTTCGCCGATCGCCACGACGACATTGAGCGCGCGATGCAGCTCGGCGCCAACGACTACATCGTCAAGCCGCTCATGGAGTTTCACTTTCTCGCCCGCATCGGGCGCCTGGCGAGCGCGAAGCCGCAAAGTGACGTGATGGAGGTCACTGAGTTTTTTGCGCGCGGCTGCTAAGGTGGTTGCGCGATGGACGAGAACCTCAAGGCGCCGCGCAAGGCCAGCCGGACGGCCTACCTGCTGGAATCCGCCGCGATCGTGCTGCTTGCCGCGCTTGCCGCCTACGCCGCCGCGGCGTGATCAGGCGCAAAAGCGCGCTAGTTCAAGAACGCGTATAGACGCCACTCGCCAGGCACGCCCTTGAGGGTGTGCGTGCCGCGCTCAGCAAACGCGAGGCCCGAGCCGGCGACGAGGTCCTTCACGGTCTGGGAGACCACGATCTCGCCAGGCGCCGCCTTGCTGGCAACGCGCGAGCCGATGTGCACCGCGATGCCGCCGAGCTTCTCCCCGATGATCTCGCACTCGCCGGTGTGCACGCCGGCGCGGATCTCGATCCCGTGCGCGCGCGCACCTTCGCGCACCGCGGCCGCGCAGCGGATCGCCCGCGCCGGTCCGTCGAATGCGGCGAGAAAGCCGTCTCCGGCGGTGTCGATCTCCCGGCCGCGATATTCCTTCAGCTTTCCCCTCACCAGCGCCTGGAACGCCTCCAGCAGCTCGCGCCACTTGCGGTCGCCGAGCGCCGCCGCGCGCTCGGTCGACTGAACGATGTCGGTGAACTGAACCGTGGCCAGAACGCGCTCGGGCTCGGGCGCGTGCCGGCTGCCGGTAAGGAACTCCTCGATCTCGTCGAGCATCGGCTCGCTGTCGCCGAACCACGGCGGGTGGTCGACGCCCGGCAGCTCGACCAGCTTGGCACCCGGAATGCGCAGCGCCATGTAGCGCGCGTTCTCCACGTCGATATGGCGCTCCCCGGTCCGATGCAGGATCAGCGTCGGCACGCGAACCGAGGGCAGGATGTTGCGCACGTCGATCTCCCGGTTCATTTTCATGACGGCCAGCACCGCGCCGGGGCTTGCGCAGGAGCGGTAGTACGCTGCAACCGCGTCGGCCAGCGCCTCGTTGCCGACGAGGCTGGGCGCGAACATCGGAAGGTCGATGCCCTCCCTCGTGCCCCAGTGCTGCTCGATGTTCTTGAGGATCGTGTCCCACTTTTCGTCGTTCCAGGCGAAGGCATAGTCCGGCGCCCACGAACGCTTCGCGTACGAGCCGTAAAGCACCATCGCCGTCGTGCGCTGGGGGTAAGTGGCTGCGAACACGATCGACATCGGCCCGCCCTCGGACACCCCGAAGAGGGCGGCGCGCTCGGATCCGGCGGCATCCATGACCGCGTGGACATCCTCCATGCGCTGTTCGAGGGAAAAGACCTGCGACGAGCGGTCCGACATTCCGGTGCCGCGCTTGTCGAAAAGGATGAGGCGAGCGAACGAGGCGATACGCTGGAAGAACTTCGCGCGCACCGGCGACGTCCAGCTCGCTTCGATGTTGGAGACGAATCCCGGCACGAACACGACGTCGAGCGGGCCGTCGCCCACCACCTGGTAGGCGATGTGCACGTCGCCGCTTCGGGCGTAACGCGTTTCCGGGACCTGCACTAGACGAACTAGGCTGCCTGGTGGTCCGAGGAGGGAATCGTGGTCGGGTTGCCGGATTGCCCGGCGGAGAACACGCAGAACGCGTTCTTGCCGGCGCGCTTCGCCGCGTACATCGCCTTGTCGGCGTGCGCCATGAGGGTCGCGGCATCGCCCGCGTCGTCGGGGAAAATGCTCACGCCCAGGCTCGCCGAAATGCGCGTCTTGACGCCGCCGAAGAGCTCGTAGGGCCTGAGCACTTCGGCCGCGAGCTTCGCCACCACGCGCTCGACCGCGGGCGTGTCCTGCATCTGTTCGAGAACCACGAAGAACTCGTCGCCGCCCAGGCGCGCCACCACGTCGCTCGCGCGCAGGCCTTTTCGCAGGCGGCGCGCGACTTCCTGGAGGAACGCGTCGCCCGCCGCGTGGCCATGCATGTCGTTGATCTGCTTGAAGCCGTCCAGATCCATGAACACGCCCGCGAGCTTGGACCGGTGGCGGCGCGTGCGCTCGATTGCTTGCTCGAGCGCGGGCGCGAGGCTGGTCCGGTTCGCGAGGCCGGTCAGCGCGTCGTTATAGGCGAGCGAGGCGATGCGCTCGCGCGCCAGCGCGATCTCGGTGACGTCGCGGCCGATGCCGCGATAGCCGAGGAATGCGCCGGTCGAGTCGAAGCGCGGCTCGCCGGTCACCGAGAAGTAGCGCGTGCCGCCGTCGGGCATGACGCGCGCGAACTCGAAGTCGCGGAACGGGAGGTGGCTGTTGAGCACCGCCATGTGCGCCGCCCAGCCCGCCTGGTCAGGGCTCGCAGACGGCACGCCCCACGGCGTCTTGCCGATGATGCCGCGCCCGATCTGGGCCGAGCCGTAGTTCGGGCCGTGCACGATGCTGGTGATGTGGTGCTGGCTATCGGTCTCCCAGAAGAAGTCCGACGACAGGTGCGTGAGGCTGCGGAAGCGCGCTTCGCTCGCGCGCAGGCGCTCTTCCGCCTCCTTGCGCTGCAAGAACTGACCGAACAGGCTGCCGATCGCCTGCGCTGCCTCGAGCAAACGCTCGTCGGGCTCGCCCGCGCGGTGGCCGGAGAAGGCGAGCAGGCCGATGGTGCGGCCCTGCGCCACGGCCGGAAACGCGAAGGTGGCGAAGCTCCCTGCGGACTCGCGCGGCGAGCGCGAGAACACGGGCTTGCCGCCTTCCCAGGCGGCGCGCGAGCGACCCAGGAACTGCTCGGTGGCCGGCTCGCGCGCGAACCAGCCTTGCTCGAGGGTCATCTCGCCGCTCGCCGGATCGACCCGGAAGCAGCGGCCGTAGTCCCAGCCCTCGATGTCGCAGATCGCGCGCAACCCGGCCTGGATGCCGTCCGCGACGCCGCTCGCCTGCGAGAGGGCGCGCGCCACCGCGTGCTCGAGCCGCAGCAGCTGCTCGGCGCGCTTCTGCGGGGTGATGTTGCGGCCGACGCCGCGGTAGCCGCGGAAGATGTCGTCGTCGAACACCGGCTCGGCGCTGACCGCGAGCCAGACGCTCTTGCCGCCGGGGGCGAAGCGCTGGATCTCGAAGTCGCGGAACGGCTCGTGGCGCTCGAGGTGCCGCCGATTGTGTTCCCAGTAATCGTCGCTGGGATCGAGGCCGGTCTTGGCGGCGAATTCTTCCGAGGTGTAAGTGAGACGCAGCTGCCCGTCCATCTCCCAATACCAGTCGGCGAACAAGCCGCTGAGGGCGAACACGCTATTCATTTCTTCTCGGCGATTTAGGCGAGCGTGAATAACTCCATCTTATCTCCGACGCCGCGAAGGGTGTGAGTGCCCAGCGATTTCCAGGCCGCGGGCAGCGCCCGCGCCACGCGCTCGGAGACCAGCAGGTCGGTGTCCAGCTGCTTGCACAAGCCTTCGATGCGCGCCGCCTCGTTGGCCGCCGCGCCCACCACGGTGAACTCGATGCGCGCCGGCGTGCCCATGTTGCCGTAGGTGACCTCCCCGAGGTGCAGGCCGATCCCGCAGCGCAGCGGCGGCGTCCTGTTTTTATTCAGTTTATTCAGCCGCGCGAGCGCTTCCTGGGCGGCGGCGAGCGCCTTGGCGCAGGCCTCGGCCGGGCGGCCGGCGACCGGGAAAATCGCGAGCGCCGCGTCGCCGATGAAGCGCAGCACCTCGCCCTGGCGCTCGAGCACCGGCCCCAGCACGCACTCGAAATACTCGTTCAGCAGCGCCAGGAACTCGCGCCGTCCCATGGAATCGGCCAGCCGCGCCGAGTCACGCAGGTCGCAGAACCAGATCACCGCGTGGATGTCCTCGCCGTCGCCGCGCTTGATCTGCCCGGCGAGCACCTTGGCGCCGGCGCTGCGCCCGAGGTAGGCGTCGAGGATGTTGCGCGCCTTCTGCATGTTGCCGTAGATCTCGACCATGCGCGTGAACGGCGCGAGCAGCCGGCGCAGCGCGGCGAGGTCCGCTTCGCCGAAGCCTCCGGCGCGGCGCGTGGCGAAGCTCGCGGCATGCACCTCGCCGTTGACGAAGCGCAGCGGCGCCGCGATGAAGTCGGTCGCCCCCTCCTTGCGCAGGTCCTCCAGCACCGGGAAGTCGATCGGGCAAGCGGGATCGGCGAGGCGCCGCCGCACCTCGACATGCTCGGCGAAGACCACGCGGATCGGGCTCTTGAGAAACGCATCGGACTCGAGGAGGTCGTGGGCGGCTTCGGTCATCTCGACCGCGCCCTTGTCCGCCTGCCAGATGAAGGCCCGGCCGAGCACGTTCGGATGCAGCGTGCGCACGAATACGCCCACCCGATAGATCGGCAGCCCGGCGGCCACCGTGCGCCGGCAGGTGTCGAGCAGCACGTCCTGCGGCAGCCGCGCCGGCCGCGCGCCTTCGAGCAGCCAGTCGATGACCGGCTGGATGTTCAGTTCTTGGTCAGCCACAGGCTCGATTCGACCGCGTGGGGCAGCAGGGGCAGGCGGGCCAGTACACCGGTCATCGGGGATTTCTTCGTTTCATGGCTGGAAAAATCCACGCGCAGCGCACCGGCATCGATGAGCTTCTTCACCTCGCCCTGCTCGTTGTAGCGCCGCCAGGCCCACTGGCCCGGATAGTCGTCGGGAAGGAAGATGTCGTGGAAATGCACGCGCACACCAACGGGCAGCTGCGGGATCACCTCGTGCAACAGGAATTCGACGTCGCTGCCGGGCTTCACCTGGTGGCTCGAATCGATGAACAGGATGTCGTTCGCGCCGAGCGCGGCGAACGGCGCGCGGTGCAGCGTTTCGACGTGGGTTTGGAGCCACTCGACGTCGAGGCCGCGGATCGCGGCGCGCGGCTTCGGGTCGATCGCGGTGATCCGGGTATCGAGCCTGCCGTCGGCCACCGCGCGCGCCATGAAGCGCGTCGAGTGGCCCGAGCCGACTTCGACGATGCGCTTGGGGCGGGTGCTGCGCACGATCGCGTACGCCGCGGCGGCGTCGAGGCGCGGGAACCAGTCCTGGTCCCAGCGCGGGGCTGGCGGGGGTTCGGTACCGATCGCCTCGAGGTCGGAGGCGAAGCTTTCAATCAATCTCAACAACCAGGCCGTCCCGCGCCACGATCGAGCCCGGCAATAGCTGCGCCACCTCGCGCGCGACGCCGTCGAGCATGTCGTCGTCATGCTCGGGATCGTGGTGGAACACCGCCATGCGCTTGGCGCCCGCGGCGCGGCACAAGCGCACGCCTTCCTGCCACGTCGAGTGTCCCCAGCCGACGTAGGTCTCGTACTCGGCGTCGGTGTACATGCTGTCGTAGATCACCAGGTCCGCGCCTGCGATCAGATCCAGGATGTTGCGGTCCGGGGCGCCGGGGACGTGCTCGGTGTCGGTGAGATAGCAGAGCGAGCGCCCGCCGTATTCGACGCGGTAGCCGGTGGCCCCGTCGGGGTGGTTGAGCACTGCGGTGCGCACCGCGATGTCGGGACCAGGGCGCAGCGTCTCGCCCGCCTTGAACTCGCGGTATTCCATGCGCGCGCGGAACACCTGCGGCGGCACCGGGAAGAGCGGCGACATCATGAATTCGCCCAGCACGCGGCGCAGCGTCATGCCCTCGGCGAGGTGCCCGGCCCAGAGCCGGAAGCGGTTCTGCGGCTGGAAGAAGGGCTTGAAGAAGGGCAGCCCCGCGACATGGTCGAAGTGCGTGTGCGTCAGGAAGAGGTCAGAATCCAGCGGAGCGTCCGCGACCCTCTTGGCCAATTCGTTGCCCAGGTAGCGCATCCCGGTGCCGGCATCAAAAAGCAGCATGCGCCCGCCGCAGCGCACCTCGAGCGAGGAGGTGTTGCCGCCATAGCGCGCGGTGCGCGGGCCTGAGCAGGCGATCGATCCGCGCACTCCCCAGAAGCGGACGCTGAAGGGGGCAGGGGGCATTCGACAACTATAGCGGCAAAAAAGCACCCCCCGGGGACGGTAAGATTCACCTCGTCAGGGGGCGGGGGACCGCGTAGGAAGAAGACCGGGTGGAACGCAGCCTTTTCGGCTTCATTATCCGTTACAGCAAGCGCGACCAGCTGCGCATCGTGCCGTTCGTGCTGCTGACGATGGTGGTGTATTACGCCTCGCTCGACCTGCCGCGCACCATCATCAACGAGGCGATCCAGGGCCGCAGCTTCCCCGAGGGCGCCGCCAGCGCCCCCTTCTTCGGCCTGGAGCTCGGGCGGCTCGAGTACCTGTTCGCGCTGTCGATGGTCTTCCTCGGCCTGATCGTGCTGAACGGCTGGCTCAAGTTCCGCATCAACACCATGAAGGGCTGGATGGGCGAGCGCATGCTGCGCCGCCTGCGCTACGCGCTCTACGACCACATCCTGCGCTTCCCGCTCGGGCGTTTCCGCCGCGTCAAGTCCGCCGAGATGGCGACCATGATCAAGGACGAGGTCGAGCCGCTCGGCGGCTTCATCGGCGAGGCGCTCATCACGCCGCTCTTCCTCGGCGGCCAGGCGCTCACCGCGATGTTCTTCATCCTCTACCAGCACTGGGTGCTCGGCCTGATCGCGCTCGCGGTGGTGGGCGTGCAGGCCTACCTGATTCCGCGCCTGCGCAAGCGCCTGCTGGTGCTCGGCCGCGAGCGCCAGCTGACCGCGCGCGCGCTCGCCGGGCGCATCGCCGAGACGGTCGACGGCGCGGTCGAGATCCACGCCAACGCCACCTCGAACTACGAGCGCGCCGAGATCTCCGCGCGCCTGGGGCGCATCTTCCGCATCCGCTTCGAGTTCTACCAGCGCAAGTTCCTGATCAAGTTCCTGAACAACTTCCTCTCGCAGGTGACGCCGTTTCTCTTCTATACGGTCGGCGGCTACCTTGTGATCACCGGCAGCCTCGACATCGGCGCGCTGGTCGCGGTGATCGCCGCCTACAAGGACCTGCCCACCCCGGTGAAGGAGCTAATCGACTGGGATCAGCAGCGCCTCGACGTCGAGATCAAATACCAGCAGGTGATGGAGCAGTTCATCGACGAGCAGGTCGCGCCGCCCGAGATGCAGGCGCTGACCGAGCTGCCGCAGGTTCCGCGCAGCGGCAAGCTGCGCGCCTCGAACCTCTCGCTCGCCGACGAGTCGGGCACGCGCCTCGTCGACGACGTGTCGTTCGAGGCCGGCCTCGACCAGCACGTCGCGATCGTCGGCCGGCCGGGCTCGGGCGCGAGCGAGCTCGCGCAGCTCCTCGCGCGCCTCGAGCAGCCGACGAGCGGCTCGCTCGAGCTCGGCGGGGTCGACGTCACGCGCGCGCCCGAAGTGGTCACCGGGCGGGCGATCGGCTTCGTCGGCGCGCACGCCTACCTTTTCCCGGCGAGCGTGCGCGACAACGTGCTCTACGGGCTCAAGCACCGGCCGGTCCAGGAGCGCGCCTACGAGAAGGACGCCGCCGCGGAGCACCAGTTCCAGATGCGCGAGGCGGCCCGAACCGGCAACAGCACGCTCGACATCGCGGCGGACTGGATCGACTACCAGGCGGCGGGCTGCTCGAGCGCGGAGGAGGTCGACAAGCGCATCGTCGAGCTGCTGAACGTGGTCGACCTGGAGGAAGCGATTTTCGAGCTCGGCCTGCGCAGCCGGGCGCAGGCCGGCGGCGACGTCGCCCGGCGCGTGCTCGAGGCGCGCAGCCACATGCGCGAGCGCCTCGAGTCGCTCGGCATCAAGGACTGGGTCGAGCGCTTCGACCCCGCGCTGTACAACCGCAATGCCACGCTCGCCGAGAACCTGCTGTTCGGCACCCCGGTCGGACGCGCGTTCGACGTCGAGAACCTGCCCGGCAACGCGTATGTGCGCCACGCGCTGCGCTCGACGGGGCTGGACGAGCTGCTGCTGCGCACCGGCCACAAGGTGGCCGAGACCATGGTCGAGCTGTTCAGCGGCCTGCCGCCGGGGCACGAGTTCTTCGCGCAGTACAGCTTCATCAACCAGGACGATCTGCCGCAGTTCGAGGAGATCCTCACGCGCGTCACCGACGGCGGCCTCAAGGGCCTCGACGAGGCGGACCGGCGCCTGCTGCTTGCCCTGCCGCTCAGGCTGATCGCCGCCCGGCACCGCCTGGGATTGATCGACGAGACCTTCGAGGCGCGCGTGATCGAGGCGCGCCGCTACTTCGCCGCGAACCTGCCGCAGGAGCTGCGCGGCGCGGTGGAATTTTTCGATCCCGCGCGCTACAACAGCGCTGCCACGCTGCAGGACAACATCCTCTTCGGCAAGATCGTCACCGGGCAGGCGGGCGCGGTCGAGCGCATCACCAGCCTCGTGCGGGAGCTGCTCGAGGACCTCGGGCTGCGGCCGATGGTGGTACGCAACGGCCTCGACTTCCAGGTCGGCGTCGGCGGCGCGCGGCTCGCCGCGGCCGAGCGGCAGAAGGTGGCGCTGGTGCGCGCACTGCTCAAGCGCCCGGTGCTGCTCGTGCTCGACCACGCCGCGGCGGTGGTCGATCCGGCCTCGCAGGCGCGCGTGGTGGAGGGCGTGCTGCGTGAGCGCCAGGCGCAGGGCGTGGTTTGGGCGCTCACGCGCGACGAGTATGCGAAGCATTTCTCGATGGCGCTGGTGATGGAGCGCGGCCGGCTGGTGGAAAAGGGCGCGTTCGCCGAGCTGAAAAGGAAAACCGGATGAGTCTGGAACAGGAAGTCGAGCTGATCAGGCAGTTCCCGATCTTCGCGAAGATCCAGCCCGCGATGCAGAAGCTGCTGTGCTTCAGCGCCGAGCGGCTGACCTACGCGCCGGGCCAGGTGATGTTCAAGGCGGGCGACATGGGCGACTCGGCCTACATCGTGATCGAGGGCAAGGTCGAGATCAGCGTGCCGACCCCGTCGGGTCCGATCATCGTCAACACCCTCGGCCGCAACGACATCATCGGCGAGATCGCGATCTTCGGCGACGTGCCGCGCACCGCCACCGCCACCGCGCAGAGCAAGCTCGAGACGCTCAAGATCTCGAAGGAGCTGTTCACCAAGATCATCCGCGAGAACCCCGACGCCGCGCTCGAGCTCATCAAGGTGCTCGCCGGGCGGCTCGCGAACACTACCGCCCAGCTGTCGAAGACGATAAGCGGGACTCGCTCCTGATCAGAGTTCGGGGGTCGGCGACGGCGTAGACCACGAGGCGCTCGGTCTTGCCGCGCACGCGCACCTGGTGCTCGGGCGCCCGCTCGGACA
>Ga0075430_100003687_pt1 | contig 12864 bp, 11 predicted proteins | sample RhiMetdeltSRZDD4_FD_75294 | JGI IMG/M metagenome (GOLD analysis project Ga0075430, IMG submission 75294) | Populus rhizosphere microbial communities from Tennessee, USA - Rhizosphere MetaG P. deltoides SRZDD4 | ecosystem: Host-associated > Plants > Roots > Rhizosphere > Soil | place: USA... | reverse complement strand
GAGCCCGGCTACTCGCTCGGCCAGCTCGATCGCCTTCGGATGGGCGTAGCTCCAGTTGGTGTAGAAGCCGAGCTCCTTGACCTGCGCCGCCGCGGCCTCGCCGATCTCCGTGCGGCCGTGGCCGGCGTTCACGCAGAACAGCGCCGAGAGACCGTCGAGGTAGCGCTTGCCGTGCTCGTCGTAGACGTAGGAGCCCTCCCCGCGCGTGATGATGGGAATCTCGTGGCTGTCGTCGTACGCGCCCATGCGCGTGAAGTGCATCCAGAGATGGCGACGCGCCTTCTGCTGCAGGTCGCTGGGAGCGCCAGTGCTCTCCTCGTACACGGTCTCGGGGGTGGTCGCCACGCCTGACTCTCCTCGGGTCGCTTCGTCGGACTAGCCGCAGTGGACAACCGTATCGGCGCATTTGGCAATCGACAAGAGAGCGGATCGTGAAAACGACGGCCTACCGCGTACGCCGCTGCGTCCAATTAAGAGGGAGTGTTTTCGGCTATTCGCACCTTGCGTCCGCTCCGATTCGGCCATAAGTTGCGCGGCACGATGAGCCTGGAGGGCCAAGGGAGGCCCGTGCCCGCAGGCACGGGGGGCGACGGCGACCCGAGTGTGCGGCTCGAGGGGGTCACCAAGCGCTTCGGCGACTTCACCGCGGTCAGCGAGATGGATCTGGACATCTCGGCCGGCGAGTTCTTCACGATGTTGGGCCCGTCGGGCTGCGGCAAGACCACCACGCTGCGCATGGTCGCCGGCTTCGAGGAGCCCACGGAGGGCCGCGTGCTGCTCGACGGCGAGGATGTGACCGGCCGGCCCGCGTTCAAACGGCCGACCAACACGGTGTTCCAGAGCTACGCGCTCTTCCCCCATCGCTCGGTGGAGAAGAACGTGTCGTTCGGGCTCGAGCGCAAGGGGGTCGACAAGGCCGAGATCAAGCGGCGCGTGGCGGAGGAGCTCGAGCGCGTCGGGCTGGCGGCCGAGGCACGGCGCCGGCCCTCGCAGCTATCGGGCGGCCAGCAGCAGCGTGTGGCGCTCGCGCGGGCCCTCGTCAACCGCCCGGCTGTGCTGCTGCTCGACGAGCCGCTCGGCGCGCTCGACCTCAAGCTGCGCAAGCAGCTGCAGATTGAGCTGAAGCGGATCCAGCGCGACGTGGGCATCACGTTCATCTACGTGACCCACGACCAGGAGGAAGCGCTCACGATGTCGGATCGCATCGCGGTGATGAACCGCGGCGTGGTCGAGCAGGTATCGGACCCGGAGACGGTCTACGAGCGGCCGGCCACGACCTTCGTCGCGGGCTTCATCGGCGTGTCGAACCTGATGCCGGGCGAGGTCGTATCCGCCAACGGCGCCGGTACCGAGCTGCGGCTCGACGCCGGGCCAACCGTGAGCACCGAGGAGACGGGAGGCGCGCGCGCCGGGGAGCGCGCCCACGCGGTGGTCCGTCCGGAGAAGCTCGTGCTCGAGCCGGAGGGGGCCGGAAGCGGCGACGGCGCGAGCGTGGAGGGGCAGGTGGAGAGCTCGCTCTACCTCGGGACGGCGACGCAGATGGTGGTGAAGCTGGGAGACGGCACGCGCATGACCGTGCTCGTGCCGAATGCCGACGCGGAGGCGCGCCGGGATCTGCCGGCCGCCGGGCAGGCTGCCCGGCTGAGCTGGTCGGCGGAGAACATTCACATCGTGAGAGATGCGGCAGGCGGGCTCGGCGAGCCGGCCACGAAGAACGAGGGAGACGAGACGTGACGCCGACCGACGACGAACTGGAACGACACTTCGAGCGCCTGCTGCGAGACCCGCTCACGCGCCGGCGGCTGATGAAGCGCGGCGCCGCCGGGGCGCTCAGCGTGTCGGCGCTCGCCTACCTGGCGGCGTGCGGCACCGACGACCCGGGGGGCGGCGGGGGCGGTGGCAGCTCGACCGAGCAGAAGGCGATCGCCAAGGGTGAGATCGGGGACTCGCTCTACGTCGCCAACTGGCCGGCGTACATCGACGAGGATCGCGACACGCTCAAGACGTTCCAGAAGAAGTACGGGGCCGAGGTCAAGTACGTCGAGGAGATCAACGACAACAACGAGTTCTTCGGCAAGGTCCGCCAGCAGTACGACCGAGGCGACTCGGGCGGCCGCGACATGCATGTGGTCACCGACTGGATGGCCGCCCGGATGATGCGGCTCGGGTACGTCGAGAAGTTCGACAGGTCGGCGATGCCGAACTTCGAGAAGAACCTGATCCCGAGCCTCAAGTCCCCTCCCTTCGACCCGAAGCGGGACTTCACCGCCCCCTGGCAGTCGGGCTTGACCGGGATCATCTACCGCAAGGACAAGGTGAAGTCCGAGCCCAAGACGGTCGACGCGCTGTTCGACCCTGACTACAAGGGCAAGGTCACGATGCTCACCGAGATGCGTGACACGGTCGGGGTGGTGGCGGCCTCGATGGGTGCCGACCCGGAGAAGGCGTCGGTCGACGAGTTCATGGCCGCGATCGACAAGGTCGGCGAGGCCTCCCAGTCCGGGCAGATCCGAACCTTTACCGGCAACGAGTACATCAAGGACCTTCCGAAGGGCGACTCCTGGGTGATCCTCGGCTGGTCGGGCGACGCCGTGCAGCTCAAGGCCGACAACCCGAACATCGAGTTCGTGGTCCCCGAGTCGGGCAGCCACCTTTGGACCGACAACATGCAGATCCCGGTGGGCGCGCCGGAGGCGTTCACCGCTGAGAAGTTCATCGACTACGTGTACGACCCGGAGGTCCAGGCGCCCATCGCGGCGTACGTGAACTACATCACCCCGGTGGCCGGCGTCAAGGAGGTCCTCGTCAAGGAGGATCCGAAGCTGGCGAACAACCAGCTGATCTTCCCGGACGATGCGTTCCTCGAGAACACCTTCATCTTCCGTGGCCTCGACCCGGAGGAGGAGGCGGAGCTCGATGACGCGTTCCAGCAGGTGATCGGCGCCTAGCTCTCTGCGCCCGTGTCCGCCCGCTTGAGGAAAGGGGGGCTGCCGTACTTCCTGCTCCTGCCGGGGCTTGCCTGGCTCTTCGTGTTCTTCGCGATCCCGCTGTTCATCATGCTGCTCGAGTCGCTCAAGTCGGGCACGATCGACACCGGCTTCACGCTCACCTGGGAGTTCTCGAACTACACGGACGCGCTCTCGGACTACAACGAGCAGTTCATCCGCTCGTTCGAATACGCCGGCATCGCCACGATGCTCGGCATCCTGATCGGGTACCCGCTCGCGTACGTGATCGCCTTCCGGGGCGGCAAGTATCGAAACGCGTTGCTGCTTCTGGTAATCGTTCCGTTCTTCGTCACCTACCTGATCCGCACGCTCTCGTGGGAGACGATCCTGTCGGACGACGGTGTCGTGGTCAGCTTCCTGCAGACGATCGGGCTCGTCTCCGAGGACGGGCGCCTGCTCGACACGACAGTGTCGGTGGTGGCGGGCATCACCTACAACTTCCTGCCCTTCATGATTCTGCCGCTCTACGCGTCGCTCGAGCGGATCGACCACCGGCTGCTGGAGGCGGGCTACGACCTCTACGGGCGCCGGCGCGACGTGTTCCTTCGGGTGACCTTGCCGCTGTCGATGCCCGGCCTCGTGGCGGGCACGCTGCTCATGTTCATCCCGGCAGCCGGCGACTTCATCAACGCGGAGCTGCTCGGCACGCCCAACCAGTTCATGATCGGCAACGTGATCCAGTCGCGCTACCTGGAGGTGGCCGACTACCCCACCGCGGCGGCGCTCTCGTTCCTGCTGATGGCCTTTATGCTGATCATCGTCGTGATCTGGGCGCGGATCGCGGGCACCGAGGCGCTGCTCGGCACCGAGGGTGAGACGCGCTGATGGAGGCCGCCACCGCCAAGGCGCCCCGCGCCTCGCAGCGCGACGAGAGCCACGGTCCTCTCGCCCTCGGCCGGCGCGGGCTCAACTGGCTGCTCAACCTCTACGCCGGGCTGGCGCTGATCTACCTGCTGGTGCCGATCGCGATCATCCTCGTCTTCTCGTTCAACGATCCGGTCGGGCGCTTCAACTTCATCTGGAACGAGTTCTCGCTCGACGCCTGGAAGGCGCCCTTCGACGTTTCCGGCATCGGCGACGCGCTCTCCAAGTCGATCGAGATCGCGGCGCTCTCCACGATCGGCGCCACGATCCTCGGCACGATCTCGGCTCTCGCGCTCGTGCGCTACGAGTTCCGCGGCCGCGCGCCGGTCAACTTCTTCATCTTCATCCCGCTCGCCACGCCCGAGGTCGTGCTCGGTGCGGCGCTGCTGTCGCTGTTCCTGAACGCGGGGTTCGCCACCGGCTTCACGACGATCCTGATCGCGCACATCATGTTCAACCTGTCGTTCGTGATCATCACGGTGCGCTCGCGCCTGATCGGCTTCGACCGCTCGCTCGAGGAGGCGGCGCAGGATCTCGGCGCCACGCCCTGGGAGACCTTCAGGCTCGTGACGCTGCCGCTGATCATGCCCGGGGTGATCTCCGCCGCCCTGCTCGCGTTCGCTCTCTCGATCGACGACTTCGTGATCACCAACTTCAACGCTGGCTCCACGATCACGTTCCCGCTCTTCATCTGGGGCGCCGCGCGCGTGGCGGTACCGCCGCAGATCTACGTGATCGCGTCGATGATCTTCCTCTTCACGGTGGCGATGATGATCCTCACCGTCTGGCAGCAGCGCCGCGCCGAGAAGATGGCCGCGGTCAGGCCCGAGCCGGAAGAGGCGTGAGCGCCGAGCTCGACGCGCTCCTGGCGCGCGAGCGCGAGCGCTTCGCGGCCGAGCACCCGCGCTCGGGCGAGCTGCACGAGCAGGCCCGCGGCTCGCTTCTCGCCGGGGTGCCGATGTCGTGGATGACGATGTGGGCGGGCGCTCATCCGGTCTACCTCGCCGAGGCCCGCGGCGCGAGCGTGCTCGACGTCGACGGCAACGAGTACGCCGACTTCTGCCTCGGCGACACGGGCGCGATGGCCGGCCACTCCCCGGAGCCGACGATGCGCGCGATCCGTGAGCGGCCGGGCATCACCACGATGCTCCCCACCGAGGACGCCGCCTGGGTGGGCCGCGAGCTGGCGCGCCGTTTCGGCGTGCCGTTCTGGCAGTTCTCGCTCACGGCCACGGACGCCAACCGCTGGCTCCTGCGGATCTGCCGCGAGGTGACCGGCAGGCCGCGGGTGATGGTCTTCAACTGGTGCTACCACGGCTCGGTCGACGAGGCGTTCGTCACGCTGCACGACGGCGCGGAGCGCTCGCGGGTGGGCAACGTGGGCCCGGCCGTCGACCCGGCCGACACCACCCGCGTGGCCGAGTTCAACGAGCTCGGCACCGTAGAGACCGCCCTGGCCAGCGGCGACGTGGCGTGCGTGCTGATGGAGCCGGCGCTCACGAACATCGGCATCGTGCTGCCCGAGGACGGCTTCCTGGCCGCCGTGCGGGAGGCCTGCAGCCGCCACGGCACGCTGCTGATCATCGACGAGACCCACACCCTGAGCGCCGGCCCGGGCGGCTGCACCGCGGCGTGGGGACTCGAGCCCGACGCGGTCTCGCTCGGCAAGTCGATCGGCGGCGGCGTGCCGATCGGCGCCTACGGGGTGAGCGCCGAGTTGGCCGAGCGCATCGCCGCCCTGGAGGACGCCGACCTCGAGGACACCGGCGGCGTTGGCGGCACGCTCGCGGGCAACGCGCTGTCGCTCGCGGCCGCGCGGGCCACGCTCGCCGAGGTGCTCACCGACGAGGCCTTCGAGCGCATGATCGCCCTGCGCGAGCGCTTCGTCGCGGGTGTGGAGCAGGCGCTCGCGCGCCACTCCACGCCCTGGACCGTCGTGAGCCTCGGCGCCCGCGCCGAGTACCGCTTCGCGGCCGACCCCCCGCGCACGGGCGCCGAGTCGGAGGCGGCGGCCGACCGCGCGCTCGAGGAGTACCTGCACCTCTACCTGCTCAACCGCGGCGTGCTGATCACGCCCTTCCACAACATGGCGCTGATGTGCCCGGCCACGACCGAGGCGCACGTGGACCGTCACACGGAGGTGTTCGGAGCGGCGCTGGACGAGCTGTACGGGTGACCGAGCGTCACCGACTGGGCAATGCCGCCGTGGCCGACGAGGCTGTCTAGTCTCGTCCGGGTGAGCACCTACGACGAGATCGCCTCCCTGCCGCTCGAGATCGACGGCTACTCCTACGACGGCCGCGAGCTGGCCCTCAACGGCTTCACCCGCTTCACCACGCTGATCGCGCTGGAGGGCGGCGGCGAGCAGGGTGTGGGCGAGGACGTGGTCTACGACGGCGTCGACCACGCGAACCTCCAGGCCGAGGGGCTCGACTTCCCGCTCGCGGGCTCGTGGACGATCGACTCGTTCTCGCGCCGGCTCGAAGAGCTCGACCTGTTCACGGCTCCCCCGGTCAGGGAGACCTCGCGCGAGTACCGCCGCTGGGCCTTCGAGTCGGCGGCGCTCGACCTCGCCCTGCGCCAGGCGGGCGTCTCGCTTGCGGAGCATCTCGGGCGCGAGGTCCGGCCGCTCAACTACGTCGTCTCGACGCGGCTCACCGCGCCTGCCGAGGGCGAGCCCGAGACGCTCGACCGGCTCACCGCGCTGCTCGAGCTCTACCCGACCACGCGCTTCAAGCTCGACCCCACCAACACCTGGACCAGCGAGCTGATCGACGAGCTCGTGGCGCTCGGCTGCGTCGACTCGCTCGACCTCAAGGGGCAGTACAAGGGCACGCCGGTCGACGTGGACACCGACCCCGAGCTCTACGCCCGGCTGTGCGACGCCTTCCCGGAGGCCTGGCTCGAGGACCCGGACCTCACCGACGAGACGCGGCGCGTGCTCGATCCGCACCGCGACCGCGTGACCTGGGACGCGCCGATCCACTCCGTCGACGACATCCTCGCCCGCGAGTGGGAGCCGAAGATGGTGAACATCAAGCCCTCGCGCTTCGGCCCGCTCAGCGCCCTATTCGCCGCCTACGACTTCTGCGACGAGCGCGGCATCGGCGCCTACGGCGGCGGCCAGACCGAGCTCGGGGTGGGCCGCGACCACATCCAGTACCTGGCCTCGATCTTCCACCCGGATACGCCCAACGACGTGGCGCCGCGGGAGTTCAACAACGTGGAGCCCACGCCCGGCCTGCAGGAGAGCCCGCTCCAGCTCGACGTGGCCGCCAGCGGGTTCCGTTTCGCCGGGTAGCGGGCACCTCGAAGCCATGGTCAAGGAGTTCCGCGAGTTCATCCTGCGCGGCAACCTCGTCGAGCTCGCGGTGGCGGTGGTGATCGGCACGGCGTTCGCGGCGGTCGTGAGCGCCTTCGTGGCCGACCTGATCACGCCGCTGATCGCGGCCGTGGGCGGCGAGCAAGACTTCTCCGGGCTCACGTTCGAGATCAACGACAGCACGTTCCGCTACGGCGACTTCATCAACGCGCTGCTCACGTTCGTGATCATCGCCGCGGTGGTGTTCTTCTTCGTGGTCAAGCCCGTGAACGCGCTGATGGCGCGCCACGCCACCGAGCCGGACGTCGAGCGCGAGACGCGCGAGTGCCCGGCCTGCCTCAGCAACATCCCGGTGGGCGCGCGGCGCTGCGCGTTCTGCACGGAGGAGCTCTCGGCCGCCGCCTGAGCCGCGTGGCCATGTCGGCCGCCCTAAGTCGGCGTCTGCGCTAGCGTCGCGGCGCACCATGCCAGCAGACCGATTCGTCCAGGCCCTTAACGACCAGATCGCGCGCGAGTTCGGCGCCTCGCAGCAGTACCTGTCCGCCGCCGTCTGGTACGACGACCGAAGCTTTCCGCGGCTCGCGCAGCTCTTCTACGACCAGTCGATCGAGGAGCGCGGCCACGCCCTGATGATGACCAAGTACCTGCTCGACTCGGGGGCACCGGTCACGGTGCCCGGGGTCGACGCGCCGCGCGGCTCGTTCGACGACCACGTGGCTGCGATCAGGATCGCGCTCGAGCAGGAGCGGCGCGTGACCGACCAGATCTCGGAGCTCGCGTCCGTGGCCCGCGAGGAGCGCGACTTCGTGAGCGAGCAGTTCGTGCAGTGGTTCCTCAAGGAGCAGGTCGAGGAGGTGGACCTGTTCTCCACGCTGCTCGATGTGGCCGAGCGCACACGCGAGCGGCCGATGGACCTCGAGGACTTCATCGCCCGCGAGGGGATCGGCGGCGGCGACCAGTCCGCCGACCCCACCGCCCCGCCGGCGGCCGGCGGCGCGTGATCGAGGTCAACCCGCTCCACCCGGGCGCCCAGACGGCGCTCGAGGTGGCCGAGCGCGCCGCGGCTTTCATCGACGAAGCGCGCTCGTCGCTCGACCTCGCGCTCTACGACGTGCGCCTGCCCGACGAGCCCGGCGACGTGGTGGCGGGCGCGCTGCGCAACGCCGCGGCCCGCGGCGTCGCGGTCCGCATCGCCTACAACGCCGACCACGACGAGCGCGAGATCCCGCCGCCGCCGCGCACCTCGCCCGAGCTGCTCGAGGAGCTGCCGTTCCCCACCTGCGGCATCCCGGGCATCCCCGACCTCATGCACCACAAGTACGTGGTGCGCGACTCCGAGGCGGTCTGGACCGGCTCGGCCAACTGGACGACCGACTCCTGGACGATCCAGGAGAACGTGCTCGTGGTCGCCCAGTCCGCCGACGTGGCGGCCGAGTACAAGCGCAATTTCGAGGAGCTGTGGCGCTTCCGCGACGTCGACCGAAGCGGCCACGAGCGCCCGCGCGACCTCACCGTCGACGGCCACCACGCCCGCGCCTGGTTCACGCCCGGGCACGGCGAGGAGCTCTCGCACCGGATCGCCCAGGCGGTCGGCGCCGCCCGCGAGCGGATAAGGATCGCCTCACCCGTGATCACGGCGGGCCCGGTGCTCGGCACGCTGGCCGAGGTCGCGGCGGAGGCGAAGGTGGACCTGCGCGGCGTGATCGACCGCACGCAGATGGACACGGTCGTCTACCAGTGGCGCACCAACGGCCGCTCGGCCTGGAAGATCCCGATCCTCGGCTCGGTGCTGGAGCACGCCGACTTCCGCGGCAAGCCGTCCACGAAGTACTCGCCCGAGACTCCCCACGACTTCATGCACGCGAAGGTGACCGTGGCGGACGACCGGGTGTTCATGGGCTCGTTCAACCTGTCGCGCTCGGGCGAGATGAACGCCGAGAACGTGCTCGAGATGGACGACCCCGAGCTGGCGCACCGGCTGGCCGCCTACATCGACGAGGTGCGCGAGCGCTACGACGCTATGCCCGCGCCTGACGGTGGGCCGCCCGCATGAGCACGTCACGGACCTCCTCCGGGTCGTCGGTCAGCTGCAGCAGGTCGACGTCCGGAGGCGAGATCTTGCCCTCCGCCAGGAGGCGCTCGCGGATCCAGTCGAGGAGCCCCTGCCAGTAGTCGGAGCCCATCAGCACCACCGGGAAGTTGCGCACCTTCCCGGTCTGGATCAGCGTAAGCGACTCGAACAGCTCGTCGAGCGTGCCGAAGCCGCCCGGGAACACCACGAAGCCGCTCGCGTAGCGCACGAACTCGATCTTGCGGGCGAAGAAGTAGTGGAACTCGAGGGCGATGTCGCAGTAGGGGTTGATGCCCTGCTCGAAGGGCAGCTCGATGTTGAGCCCGATCGAGAGCGCGCCCGCGTCCCTGGCGCCGCGGTTGGCCGCCTCCATGACGCCCGGCCCGCCGCCCGTGATGATCGCCAGGCCCGACTCGCCAACGAGGCGCGCCGTCTCGCGCGCCAGCAGGTACTCCGGGTCGTCGGCGGCGGTGCGGGCCGAGCCGAAGAACGAGGCCGCGGGGCCCACCTGGGCCAGCGCCTCGAACCCCGTCCGCAGCTCGCGCGTGATGCGCTCGAGGCGATCCTCGTCGGTGAGCGTCGAGACGACGACGGGCTCTTGCGCGGCGATGAGCTCCTCGTCGAGGGTCTGCGGCATGCGCGGCTCGGGGGCCTTGCCATCTGGCATGACCCCCGAGCCTAGATGTCTGACTCGACCGTGGGCGCCTACGGCACGCGGAAGGCGATCGTCTCGACCCCCGCCTGCTCGAGCGCGCTCGGCAGCCGCGTGGCGAACGGGTGCTCGTCGGCCGCGAGCTGGCGCGGGTTCGCGATCAGGAACGCCGTGCGGCCCGGCGTGCGCTGCACGCGGTAGCGGGCGTCGTAGCGGCGCAGGATGCGCGCGGCACGCGCGGCGCTCGAGCGCTCCACCGAGAGCCTGATCGTGGCGCTCGAGCCCACGAGCTGCTTGGCCGCCGCACGCGAGCGGCGCACCCGGGCGGCGCTCACGAGGTTGCGTCCGCTGGCCCTCGCGGCGGTCCCCGCTCCGGCGCCGAGGATCGCGTTGCGCAGCACCTTCTGCGTCCCGTTCGTGAAGGCGCGGAAGTTCGGCTCGACCGAGAAGACGGTCGACCGGCCCGCGCCGAACGGTTCGTCGATCGCGGCCGCGGTGCCGCCGAGCTCGGCCTCGGTGTTGTCAGAGGCGAAGCCGGAGATGAAGAAGTCCTCGCTGGCCGCGGGCGGGAACTGCATCGCCACGCTCGCGGGGTTCGAGGCCGTCATCACGTCGTCGTACTCGTAGAACGCGTAGGCGAACGGGCCGACCCCGTTGTCCAGCGGGTCGCTCGTCATCTGCACACGGAACAGGCTGCCGGGCACGTCCGTGGTCGGCGAGTCGAGCAGCGCGGTGGTCACGCCGATGCGTGCCGCGAGCTCGGTGCCGCCGCGCCACGAGATCCAGTGGCCGCCGGCGCCGACCCAGTCCTGCAGGGCGCGGATGCCGCGACCGCCGAGCGCCTTCTCGCCGCTCGTCGCGCTGCCGTTGGGCACCAGCACCACGTCGAAGTTGTCGAGCGCGCCGCTGCCGATGTCCTTGGCCGTCACGTCCTGATAGGGCAGGTTCCAGCGCCGCTCGAGCAGGTAGCGCAGCCAGCCCGAGGACTCGATGGCGCTCGTGCCGTCGTCGGTCTGGAACAGGGCGACCTTGAGAGCGTCCCTGCCGATCGCCGGCTCGCCCGGGTCGCCCAGCTGCGGCGCCGGGCTCGCGGCCGGGCTCAGCTCGAGGCCAGAGGAGCCGCCCTGCACGTTGAACAGCAGCGGCTGGCTCCAGGCCGTCACGTCATAGAAGTAGGGGAAGGGCGTGTAGGTGTCCTCGTTCAGCATCGCCTGCACCCAGTGCTTCTGCATCTGGGCCATGGGGATCCAGTAGGTGCCCGCAGGCAGCGTGACCGCTTGGCGGTCGCGGCCGTAGGGCTTGTAGTCGGACACCCGGAGCTGCCTGTTCAGCTGGTACACCTGCACGTCCATCCGCTGCAGGCGCCGCACGATCGCCTGGACCTCGCGCGTCTTGGAGGGGTCGTCGGCGCGCAGGAAGTAGTGGCGCAGCGGCTCGGTGGGCACGTCGGTCACCACTTCGTTGCCCGGGTTCACGATCTCGTTCGGCTCGAGGAAGCCGTTCACGCCCTGGGTGTAAGCCTCATGCCAGGAGGACGCCCATTCGCTCAGGATGCGCGCCTTGCGCTCGGCGGCCACCGACAGCGACGTCCACTGGGTGAGGTACTGCTCGTACAGCCGCGTGGCGATCGGGTCCCCGCTCGCCTTCTCGAAGGTCATGCCGGCGGCGCCGAAGCCGGTGGCGGGCACGGTGTCGCCGTAGCCCATGTAGAACAGGTCGTAGAGATCGCGGTTGAAGAACGGAATGCCCTGCTCGGTGAACTCGTCGATCATCGCGCAGCCGTAGTCGTTGTTGATCCAGGAGACCGCCTCGTCGGTGATCTCGTGGTAGATCGGGTCGGCGTTGGGGGGGAAGAAGTAGGTCTTCCTGCCCATCTCGTGCGCGTCGATGAAGAGCGGGCCGGGGTACTGGCGCAGCAGCTCGATCTTCCCGTCCGTCTCCGGCTGGGTGCGCGCGAACCAGTCGCGGTTCATGTCGAAGCCGTAGAAGTTGCGCCGGGTGTCGGCCTCGCGGCCGTCCGGGTTCTGAATCGGCAGCAGCACCACCACGGCGTTGTCGAGGATCCGCTGGGCCGAGGCGTCGGTGCGGTCGGCCAGCTCGTACAGCACGCGCAGCGACGCGTCGGTGCCCGACTCCTCGCCGCCGTGCACGTTCGACGCGACCCAGAGGATGGCCGGGTTCGACGCGATGATCTGGTTGGCCTCGGCCTCCGTCGTCAGCGGGTTGCGCAGCGCCTGCGCCGCCTGCCGCACGCCCTGCAGGCCGGCGGGGGTCAGCCGCTCGGTGCGACCGACGATCGCGTAGCGCAGCTCGCGGTCCTGCCAGGTGCGCGCGGGGAGGCTGCCCGTGATCACCTTGTCGCTCGCGCGGTCCACGGCGTCCATGTACTGGTAGGCCTGCGCGGTGGTCACCTCGCCGCCGTCGCCGCCGGGGTTCTTCACCACGTCGCCGAGCTTGGGCGTCGTACCGGCGAACTGCGGCGCGGTCTGGGCAGGAGCGGGGGCGCACGGCGTCTGGGCCGCGGCAGGCGCCGCGAGCACGGCGGCGGCCACGAATACGGCGAGGGCAAGGGCGAAGCGGCGCATCAGTTCTCCCGGGGGTGAGGTGCCGGCAGGGGTCCCGGCAGGCAGGCCCTGCGGCTCGCGAGCGCGCGCTCTCCGCTCACGCACTCGCGATCCGCGGGATTTCCCCTTCCCCCAGGAAGCTCGGCGAAGGTCCTACCCGGAACAGCCGCGTGTGACGCTTACCGGCGAGGAAGAACCTGCCCGCGTGCTTTAGACGAATTGGCCTACAGCGCGAGCGACAGCGGCTGCTCGAGCAGTTCCTTCACGCGCGCGAGGAACTTGGCGCCGTCCGCTCCGTAGAGGATGCGGTGGTCGCACACCAGGCTGAGCGTCATCTGGTCGCGCGCCACGATCCGCCCGCTCTCGTCCACCGCCGGGCGCTT
>Ga0075430_100003686_pt1 | contig 12864 bp, 10 predicted proteins | sample RhiMetdeltSRZDD4_FD_75294 | JGI IMG/M metagenome (GOLD analysis project Ga0075430, IMG submission 75294) | Populus rhizosphere microbial communities from Tennessee, USA - Rhizosphere MetaG P. deltoides SRZDD4 | ecosystem: Host-associated > Plants > Roots > Rhizosphere > Soil | place: USA... | reverse complement strand
GCGATCCGCCAGTTCCCGGTCGACGTCGGCCGGCGCAACGTGATGTACGTGCATCTGACGCTGGTGCCGTGGATCGGCCACGCGAGCGAGCTGAAGACGAAGCCGACGCAACACTCGGTCAACGAGCTGCGCCGGATCGGCATCCAGCCCGACATGCTCCTCTGTCGCTCGGAGAGCGAGCTGAGCACGGACATCCGCAAGAAGATCGCGCTGTTCGCGTCGCTGCCCGTCGACGCCGTCGTCTCGGCGATCGATGTCGACAACATCTACAAGGTGCCGCTCTGGTACGAGTCCGAGGGCGTCGACTCGTTCATCTGCGACCACTTCGGGATCGAGGCGCCTGCCGCGGACCTGAGCGAGTGGCGGCGGATCACGCAGCGCGCCGACGAGGCGTCCGAAGATCTGCGGATCGCCGTCGTCGGCAAGTACATCGCGCTCGAAGACGCGTACAAGTCGGTCTCCGAGGCGCTGCATCACTCCGGTTTCCTCCACGGCGCACGGGTCGAGATCGACTGGGTCGACTCGGAGTCGCTCGACACGGCCGAGTCGGCCCTCGAGCGACTCGGCGGCGCCGATGGGATCCTGATCCCCGGCGGCTTCGGTGGTCGCGGCATCGAGGGCAAGATCCGCGCCGCGCAGGTCGCGCGCGAGCAGCGGATCCCGTACCTCGGCATCTGCCTCGGCATGCAGATCGCGGTCTCCGAGTTCGCGCGTCACGTCGCCGGCATGGAGGGGGCCAACTCGACCGAGTTCGACCCCGAGACGCCGTTCCCGGTGATCGATCTGCTGCCGGAGCAGAAGGAGGTCTCAGACCTCGGCGGGACGATGCGCCTCGGCGCCGATCCGATCAAGCTTCACGCCGGTACGCGGGCGCGTGACGTCTACGCGGGCGAGGGCGTCGTCTACGAGCGCCACCGCCACCGCTACGAGGTCAACCTGCGGCTGCGGGCCAAGCTCGAGGCCGCGGGCCTGATCGCCTCCGGGACGTCACCGGACAACCGCTTGGTCGAGATCGTGGAGCTCGAGGACCACCCGTTCTTCGTCGCCTCACAGTTCCACCCCGAGTTCAAGTCGCGGCCCGAGCGGCCGGCGCCGCTGTTCCGCGACTTCGTCGGGGCCGCGCTCGAGCAGCGCCGCGGCGGGGCCTCGCAGCAGGAGCGTCAGCCCGCCTCGGATGCGTCCAGCGTCTGAGGTCGAGCGCCGCCGGCTGAACGAGACGTTCGCCGCGCTCTGCCGGATTCGCTCCGTCTCCGGCGAGGAGGCGGAGATCGCCGCGTGGGTCGGCGACCAGCTGCGCGCGATCGGCGCGGCGGTCGACGCGCCGGACGCGGCGGGGAACCTGCTGGCGCGCGTCGGTTCTCCGAGAGATCCGGACGGCCCGACCGTGCTGCTCTGCGCGCACCTCGACACCGTCGGGCACGATGGGGTGGTCGAACCGATCTGCGTCGACGGCGGCTGGATCAGCGCCGGCGAGACGATCCTCGGCGCCGACAACAAGGCCGCGGTCGCGGTCATGCTCGAGGCCGCCCGCCGGGTCGTGATCGAGGGCGCGCCGGTCGGCGTCGAGCTGCTGTTCACGACCGGCGAGGAGACCGCGCTCGCCGGCGCCAAGGAGTTCGACCGTGAGCGGCTGGGCTCGACCTTCGGCTTCGTCTACGACCATGCCTCGCCGATCGGCGAGATCGTGATGGCGTCGCCGACCTACTACCGGATCGAGGCGAGCTTCCACGGGGCACCGGCGCATGCCGGGATCCGTCCCGAGGACGGTCGCAGCGCGATCGTCGCCCTCGCGCGAGCGATCACGTCGATGCCGCACGGCCGGATCGACAGCGAGACCACCGCCAACGTCGGTGCGATCGCCGGCGGCACGCCGGGCCACACCAACGTCGTCGCCGAGCGGGCGTCGCTGCTGGCCGAGGCCCGCAGCCTCGACGCGGCGAAGGCCGAGTCGCTCGTCGCCGAGATCGTCGACCGGATCCACGACGCCGCGAACCTGCCGGAATGCTCGTGCGACGTGGACGTCGTCGTCGAAAAGCAGTTCGACGGCTACGAGCACCGTCAGCGCGCGACCGGCGTCGTCGTCGCCGAGGCAGCGCTGCGCGCGTGTGGCTACGAGCCGACGCGGATCGTCAGCGGCGGCGCATCGGACGCCAACGCGCTGCTCGGCAACGGCTTTCCGTGCACCAATCTCGCCAACGGCACCGAGCGCAACCACCAGACCGACGAGCGCGTCTCGGTCGCCGCGCTGGAGAGCATGCTCGACGTCACCTACGCGCTGCTCGACGCGTCCGCGGAGCCGCCCGGCGCATAGGCGGTTGCAGCACAGAGGACCGCCGGTGCTCGCCGGCGAACTTCTCTGGTATGGCCTTCGCTCCGACCTCCGTCGCCCATCACGCGCACGACGCCGACGATGGGCAGCTCGCGAGCCTGGCGCTCGACTTCATCGCCTACCTCGAGTTCGAGCGCGGCCTGTCGCGCAACACGCTCGACGCCTATCGCTCCGACCTGCTCCAGTTCGCCGGCTTCCTCAGTCGCCGCGAGGTCGGCGTTCTCGAGGCGAACCACGGCGACCTGACCGCGTTCCTCGACGAGCTTGCGGCTGGGGGAGACGACCGTCCGCCGGCGGCGCCCGCGACGCTGCAGCGCAAGGCCGCGTGCCTGCGGTCCTTCTACCGCCACCTCCGGCGCGAGGAGATCCTCGACCACGACCCGACAGCCGATCTGCGCGCTCCCCGCAAGAGCCAGCGGCTGCCGCACGTCCTCAGCCGGACCGAGGTCGAGCGGCTCCTGGCGATCCCGCGCGGCGGCGATCCGGCGATGCTGCGTGACCGCGCGCTGCTCGAGCTGATGTACGCCTGCGGCCTACGCGCGAGCGAGGCGACGTCGCTCGACGTCGGTGACGTCGATCTGCGCCACGCGATCCTCCGCGCCCGCGGCAAAGGCTCGAAGGAACGGCTCGTTCCCGTCGGCCGCGACGCGATCGCCGCGACGCGCGCCTATCTCGAGCGCGGGCGGCCGCGGCTCGTCGGGCTGCGCGAACAGCCGCGGCTGTTCGTCAACCAGCGCGGCGGCGAGCTGACGCGCCAGGGCCTCTACAAGATCGTCGCTCGTCATGCCGAGGCCGCCGGCCTCAAGGGCAAGATGAGCCCGCACACGCTACGGCACACGTTCGCGACGCATCTGCTCGCCGGTGGCTGCGACCTGCGCGCGCTGCAGGAGATGCTCGGCCATGCCGACATCGCGACGACGCAGATGTACACGCACCTGTCGGCCGAGCGGCTCAAGGACGCCTACTTCGCCGCACACCCCCGAGCAAGCAGCTGACGCGGCCCCCGAGGTCGCCCGGCGGCGTCCTCGACTCTCGAAATACGGTTGTATTCCTTCGAGTCTGCGTCCTTGCCGCGCGACCTCGGTGATCCGCCTCAGCCGCTTGCTTCCATCCCAATGAATCCATCTCGGCGCCGGGCGTTCGTCGTCACGCTCGACGCCTGCGGCGTGGGCGCTCTGCCCGACGCCGCCGACTACGGCGATGCCGGCGCCGACACGCTGGCGCACCTGGCCGAGCTGGTTGGCGGCTTGCGACTGCCGACGCTGGCGAGGCTCGGGCTGGGGGAGATCGGATCGCCGATCGCCGGTCTCGCGACGAGCGAGGCACCGGCGGCGATCCATGGGCGGCTGGCGCCCGACGGCCCGGGCAAGGACTCGACGAGCGGGCACTGGGAGTTGATGGGCGCCGGCCCGACGGCGCCGATGCCGACCTACCCCGACGGCTTCCCGCGTGAGCTCGTCGCCACGCTCGAGCGGATCACCGGCGCGCGCTTCTGCTGCAACAAGCCGTACAACGGGCTCGAGGCGCTCGTCGACTTCGGCGAGCACCACCTGCGCACCGGCGAGCTGATCCTCTACACGTCACAGGACTCGGTGCTCCAACTCGCGGCGCACGTCGACCGCATGCCCGCGGACGCGCTTGTCGCGACTTGCCGGCTGATCCGCGGGGCGATGGCCGGCGAGCACGCCGTCGGGCGGGTGATCGCGCGCCCGTTCGCCGGCGCGCCGGGAGCGTTCGCGCGCGTCGAGGGCCGCCGGGACCTGTCGCTCACCCCGGCCGGTCCGACGGTGCTCGATCTGCTCGACGACGCCGGCGTTGCCGTCCATGGTGTCGGCAAGGTCGTGGACCTGTTCGGCGGCCGCGGCATCGCCCAGCACCATGAGGCTCACGGCAATGGGCCGGCGATCGACGCGACGACGGAGCTGATCGCCCAGCTCGACGCCGGGATGGTCTTCACGAACCTGATCGACACCGACCAGCTCTACGCGCACCGCAAGGACGTCGCCGGCTTCCACGCCGCGCTGCGAGAGATCGACGAGGCGGTGTCGGCATGGCTACGGCTGCTGCGCGACGGCGACCTGCTGGTGCTGACCGCCGATCACGGCTGCGACCCCGCGGCCGAGCACAGCGACCACACCCGTGAGTACGTGCCGCTCTTGGCCACAGGCCCCGGCGTCGCCGCCACGAGGCACGACGGGGCGATGGCCGACGTCGGCGCGACCGTGCACGGCTGGCTGACCGGCCGCGCCCCCGCAGGGCTGCCGGGCACGAGCTTCATCTGAGCGATTACCTTCAGGGCGATGCCCGAGCTGCCCGAGGTCGAGACGGTTCGCTCGCAGGTGGCGCCGCTCGTCGAGGGCCGTGTGCTCGAGCGGTTCGAGGTCGTCGACCCGCGCTGGTGCTGGCCGCTCGATCCCGGCGCGCTCACCGACGCGGTCACCGGGAGGCGGATCGTCGCGCTCGCGCGGCGCGGCAAGTACCTGGTGCTTGAGCTCGACGGCGACGTCTGGCTGCTTATGCACCTGCGGATGACGGGCAACCTGCTCTACGACCCCGTGCGCGGGGAGGGAGGCGACGTTCCGTACACCCGCGTCGTCTTCGGCCTCGACGACGGCCACGAGCTGCGCTTCTGCGATCCGCGCCGCTTCGGTACCGGCGAGCTGATGCTCGGCCGTGACGCTCGCGACGCCTTCTTCGCCTCGCGGCTCGGGATCGAGCCGCTCGACGGGGAGCTGACGGGCGAGCGTCTGCGGGGCCTCGCTCGCGGTCGCCGCGCGCCGATCAAGCCGTTCCTGCTCGACCAGCGGAAGATCGCGGGCGTCGGCAACATCTACGCCAACGAGGCGCTGTTCCGGGCGCGGATCCACCCGTTGCGACCGGCTGGCTCGCTCAAGAGGACGCAGTACGACGCGCTCGCCACCGCCGTCCGCGACGCCCTGGAGGCCGGCCTCGCCGCCGGCGGCGCGTCGATCGACGACTTCCGTCACGCCGACGGCCTGACGGGATCGTTCCAGGACGAGTTCCTCGTCCACGGCCGTGAGGGCGCGGACTGCGTCCGCTGCGGGGGGCCGATCCGCAAGATCGTCGTCGGCGGCCGCGGGACCTATCTCTGCCCGCGCTGCCAGCCGGTGCCGCGACGCTAGCCGGCGGCGGCGACGAGCTGCTTGAGCCGGCCGGAGCGATCCGCCTGCAGCAGCTCGGTGAATCCGCCGACAAGCTCGTCGCCGATCAGGACCTGCGGGAACGTCATCATCCCGGTGCGCTCGACGAGCTGGGCGCGTCCGTCCGGGTCGCGCTCCAGATTGATCTCCTCATACGCGTGTCCGCGCGCGTCCAGCAGCGCCTTGGCGCGCTCGCAGAATGAGCAGAAGTCCGTCGAATACACCGTGACATTCGCCATTACTTCACTAAGGATAGCGCTCTGATGGCCGGCCCGGTCCGCACCGAGGCTGTCGTCCTGCGCTCGATCCGCTACGGCGAAGCCGACCGGATCCTGCACTTCTACACGCCGGGACGAGGGCGCGTCGGCGGCATCGCCAAGGGCGTGCGCCGCTCCCGCAGCCGCTTCGGCGGCCGGCTCGAGCCGTTCTCGCGCGTCGCGCTGATCCTGCACGAAGGCCGCAGCGATCTGCTGACGGTGACGGCGGCCGACAGCGTCCGCACACACGCACGGCTGCGCGAGAACGGGCCGGCGCTCGACGCCGCCGCGCGTGCCTGTGACGCGGTGGCGCGGATGTTCGAGACCGCGAACCCGCAGCCGGAGGTCTTTCACCTGCTCTGCAACGAGCTGGCGCTGCTCGACGACGAGCCCGATCGCGCGACATACGCCAACCAGCTCGCGTTCCGGCTCAAGCTGATGCTGGTGGCCGGGTTCGCGCCGCAGCTGTCGGCCTGCGCCGAGTGTGGAGCGATCGAGCACCTCCAGGGCTACAGCGGCGCGGCGGGTGGCGTCGTCTGCGCGGCGTGCGAGGCGTCGGCCTTCTCGCTCGGCGAAGAGGCGCACACGTTCATGGTCGCGGCGCTCGGCCGGCCGCTGCTCGAGGCTCCCGCGGCGAGCGAGCGAGCACTGCGGCAGGCCGAGCGAGCCATCAACGAGACGGTCGAGCATCACGCCCACCTGCGGCTGCGTCCGGCTGCCGCCGGTTAAAGCGCCGCGAAGCTCCGGCCGACGTACTTCGTCATGGCCCTTGCCCTTCGCCGATCGCCCGGTAGCATCGCCGCCCCTATGACCAGGCTCTTGTACGACTTCTCCGAAGGCTCGCGCGAGATGCGGGATCTGCTCGGCGGCAAGGGCGCCAACGTCGCGGAGATGACGCGAATTCTCGGCGAGGCGCGCGTACCCGCCGGGTTCACGATCACGACGGAGGCCTGCGTCGCCTACATGCGGGCCGGCAACACGCAGCCGGAGCAGCTTGCCGGCCAGGTCGACGACGCGCTCGCCCGGCTCGAGCAGCGCGCGGGCAAGCGGCTGGGCGATCCGGACGACCCGCTGCTGGTGTCGGTGCGCTCGGGCGCGCGCGAATCGATGCCGGGGATGATGGACACGGTCCTCAACCTCGGGCTCAACGACGCGTCGGTCGCAGGGCTCGCGCAGCGCACCGGCAACGCCCGCTTCGCGTGGGACTCCTACCGGCGCTTCGTGCAGATGTTCGGCAACGTCGTGATGGGCGTCGAGGGCGAGCGCTTCGAGGCCGAGATCGCCCGCGTCAAGGCCGACCGCGGCGTCAAGCTCGACACCGGCCTCGACGTCGACGCGCTGCAGGAGCTGACCGGTGCGTTCAAGGGCTTCTACGACTTCCCGAGCGAGCCGCGGGCACAGCTCGAGGCCGCGATCTGCGCCGTCTTCGACTCGTGGATGGGCGATCGCGCGGTCACCTACCGGCGGATCAACCACATCCCCGACGACTGGGGAACCGCGGTCAGCGTGCAGCAGATGGTCTTCGGCAACAAGGGCGAGACGTCGGGGTCGGGCGTGGCGTTCAGCCGCGACGAGGTGACGGGTGAGCCCGATCCGTCGGGTGACTTCCTGATCAACGCGCAGGGCGAGGACGTCGTCTCCGGCGTTCGCAACACGCTCGACATCGGCGACATGGCGACGCAGCTGCCTGACGCGTACGAGCAGCTGATGGAGATCCTCAGAACGCTCGAGGCGCACTACAAGGACATGCAGGACACGGAGTTCACGGTCGAGGAGGGGCGCCTCTACATGCTCCAGACGCGCAACGCCAAGCGCCCCGCGCAGGCGGCCGTGCGCTTCGTCGTCGACGCGGTCGGCGAGGGACTGCTGACGAAGGCCGAGGCGCTGCAGACAATCGACGCCGAGAAGCTCGAGGCGCTGCTGCATCCGACGTTCGACCCGGACGCCGACTACGAGGTGCTGGCGCGCGGCGTCGCCGCCTCGCCGGGCGCCGCCAGCGGCGCGATCGTCTTCACCGCTCCCGCCGCGGTCGCGGCACGCGAGGAGGGCCGCGACGTGATCCTCGTTCGCACGTTCACCGAGGCCGACGATGTCGCCGGGTTCCACGCCGCGCGCGGGATCCTGACGTCCGAGGGCGGCAAGGCGTCGCACGCGGCGCTCGTCGCGCGCGGCATGGGTGTGCCGGCGGTGACCGGTGCGTCGGCGATGGACGTCGATGTCGTCAACGGCACGATGACCGTCGGCGACACCGTCCTGCACGCGGGCGATCACATCGCGATCGACGGAACGACCGGCGACATCACGACCGCCGACGTGCCGCTCGTCGAGCCCGAGATGTCGACGGACTTCGAGCAGGTGCTTGCCTGGGCCGACGAGCTGCGCGACATGAAGGTGCGTACGAACGCCGACACGCCCGAGGACGCGCGCAAGGCGCGCGAGTTCGGCGCCGAGGGAATCGGACTCTGTCGCACCGAGCACATGTTCCTCGGCGACCGCCAGCCGCTGATGGCGGCAGCGATCCTGGCCGACTCCGAAGAGGAGCAGAGGGACGCGATCGAGCGTCTGCGCTCACTCCAGGAGGACGATTTCGCGGGCATCTTCGAGGCGATGGACGGGCTTCCGGTGACGATCCGGCTGCTCGATCCGCCGCTGCACGAGTTCCTGCCGCACGTCTATGACCTCGAGCGCGAGCTCGACCGGGCGCGCACCGAGGGCAGCGACGAGGTCGCGCGGCTCGAGCACACGTTCGAGCGCGTCCGCTCGCTGCAGGAGGTCAACCCGATGCTCGGTACGCGCGGCGTCCGGCTCGGGATCCTGCGGCCGACGCTGTACCGGATGCAGGTCGAGGCGATCTTCGCCGCCGCCAAGCGCGTACCCGGCGCGATCGTCGAGATCATGGTCCCGCTCGTCGCCTACGAGCGCGAGCTGCAGCTGGTCCGCGGCCTGATCGACGAGACGGCCGAGCGCGTCGGCGCCGGCGATTACCTCGTCGGAACGATGATCGAGCTGCCGCGTGCCTGCACGCTCGCCGATCTGATCGCCGAGCACGCCGACTTCTTCAGCTTCGGCACCAACGACCTGACGCAGACCGCGCTGGGCTTCTCGCGCGACGACATCGAGGCGAAGATCCTCGCCCGCTACATCGACATGAAGGTCTTCGATCGCTCGCCGTTCGAGACGATCGACGTACCCGGCGTCGGCCAGTTCCTGCGCATGGGCGCATGGCTCGGGCGCAAGGTCAAGAACGAGCTCAAGCTCGGCGTCTGCGGTGAGCACGGCGGCGACCCGGACTCGATCGCGTTCTTCCAGAGCTCGGGCATCGACTATGTCAGCTGCTCGCCGTACCGCGTTCCCGTCGCGCGCGTCGCCGCCGCGCAGGCCGCCGTCGCGCACCCACGCGGCTGAGGGAGCACTGCCTGCTCGCCGCGCGCCCGGGACGCTGCGAGACTAGAGCGGTGGACTTCGCCGCGGACCGGATGCGCTTGGAGAGCGAGTGGCTCTCGCCGCTCGCCGCGCGCTCGTACCCCGCCGTGCGCCGGCGGCCCGAGGCCGACTGCGGCGTTCGCACGCCGCTGCAGCGCGATCGCGACCGGATCGTCCACTCGAAGGCGTTCCGGCGGCTCAAGCACAAGACGCAGGTCTTCGTCGCGCCCGAAGGCGACCACTTCCGCACGCGACTGACGCACACGCTCGAGGTCACCCAGATCGCCCGCACGGTCGCCCGGGCACTGCGACTCAACGAGGACCTGGTCGAGGCGATCGGCCTCGGCCACGATCTCGGCCACCCGCCGTTCGGACACGTCGGCGAGGAGACGCTCGACGACTGCCTGCGGGCGCGCTTCGGCGGTGGCTTCCGCCACTACGAGCACTCGCTGCGCGTCGTCGACGTGCTCGAGGACCTCAACCTCACCGACGACGTCCGCGACGGCATCCTGTGCCACTCCGGCCGTGCCCCGATGCCGCGCACGCTCGAGGGGCGGATCGTGCGCGTCGTCGACCGCGTCGCCTACATCAACCACGACATCGACGACGCCCTGCGCGCCGGTGCGCTCGACGCCGAGCGACTGCCCGCAGAGGCGATCGCGGTGCTCGGCGACACCGGCTCGAAGCGGATCGACACGCTCGTCCACGATCTCGTCGAGCACTCGGCCGCGGCCGGCGACATCGTCCAGGGCCCCGAGGCCGGCGCGGCGATGGTGGCGCTGCGGGAGTTCATGTTCGCGGAGGTCTATCTCGGCCCGGTCGCGCGCGCCGAGCACGAGAAGATCCACGCCGTGATCCGCGTGCTGTTCGAGCATTGGGCCGACCACCCTGAGCTGTTGCCGGACGGCGGCGGTGTCGCCGGTGCCGACGTCGCCCAGCGGGTCACCGACTATGTCGCGGGAATGACCGACCGCTACTGCCTGCGGGCCTATGAGGAGCTCACGGTGCCGCGGGCGCTGGCGCTCTGATGCCGCGCTACACCGACGAATCGAAGGAGCGCGTCCGCGACGCGATCGACATGATCGATCTCGTCGGCTCGCGCGTCGAGCTGCGCCGCTCCGGCGGCACGTCGTTCACCGGACTGTGCCCGTTTCACGAGGAGCGCTCGCCGTCGTTCTCCGTCGACGCGGCGAAGAAGCTCTACCACTGCTTCGGCTGTGGCGAGGGCGGTGACGGCATCAAGTTCGTCCAGCAGCTCGAGGGGCTCGACTTCGTCGGCGCGCTCGAGTACCTCGCCGACCGCTACAAGGTGCCGCTCGAGGTCCTCGAGGAGGACGCCGGCGCCGCACAGCGGCGCGAGCGGCGCGAGCGCCTGCTCGAGCTGCTCGAGCGCGCGGCGACGTTCTACGCGCGGACGCTGTGGGAATCGGCCGAGGCGGCGCCGGCGCGCGAGTACCTCGCCTCGCGTGGGCTCGAGGAGGCGACGCTGCGCGAGTTCCGCGTCGGCTACGCGCCGTCGGCGTGGGACAAGATGCTGTTGGCGTCGCGCCGCGCGGGCTTCGAGAACCGCGAGATCTACGACGCCGGCCTGGCGCAGCGCGGCAAGCAGTCGAACCAGATCTTCGATCGCTTCCGCCGCCGGATCATGTTCCCGCTCGCCGATCGCCGCGGCCGCGTGCTCGGCTTCGGCGCTCGCGCGCTGGGTGCCGACCAGAAGCCGAAGTACCTCAACACCTCCGAGAACGAGGTCTTCCACAAGGGGCGCCAGCTGTTCGGCTCCGACGTCGCGCGGGCCGCGGCGGCGAAGGCAGGGAGCGTGATCGTCGCCGAGGGCTACACCGACGTCCTCGCGCTGCACCAGGCCGGGCTGCGCAACGCGGTCGGGATCATGGGCACGGCGATGACGCCCGAGCAGGTCGAGGCGCTCTCCGGTCTCGCTCCGACCGTCGTGCTGGCGCTCGACGCCGACGGCGCCGGCCAGGAGGCGATGCTGCGTGCCGCCCGGGTCGCCGCGGGGCGCAAGCTCGAGCTGCGCGTCGTGCCGCTGCCGGTCGGTGCCGATCCTGCCGACCTCGTGCAGAGCGAGGGGCCGCAGGCCGTCACGGAGCGGATCGAGGCGTCGGTCCCGTTCGTGCGCTTCCGCGTCGAGCGTGCTCTCGCGACCGCCGACCTCTCCGGCGCCGAGGGCAAGGACCAGGTGATCGACGAGCTGCGCCCGGTCTTCTCCCAGCTGCCGCCGTCGGTCATGCGCCAGGAGCTTCAGCACATGGTCGCCGAGCGGCTCGATCTCCACGAGGAACTGGTCGCGCAGCTGCTCGGGCAGGCGCCGACGGTGCGCCCGGCTGCGGCGAGTACGCCATCCAGCACCGCGAACGACGCGCCGTCCCCGGCGCGGCCGGTCTCGCGTTCGGAGCGCATCGAGCGCACGTTCCTCGCGCTGTGCATCGCGCTTCCGGGCCCGGGTGCCGAGGCGCTCGCGCGCGTCGGCGACGACCACTTCGGCTCGGCCCTGCAGCTCCGTGCCGCCGTGCATCTGCGTGCGCACCTCGCGTCGCCCGCCGAGGGAATAGACGAATCCGACGAGGAGCTGTCGCGGCTGATCACCGAGCTCTCGGTGCGGGCAGGGCGCGGAACGGCGACGAAGCAGCTCCTGCGCGCCGAGGAGCTGCAGCTCGAGCTGGCTCGGATCGATCGGCTGATCGTCGCCGCGCGTGGCCCTGACGCACCACCGAACGTCAGCGTCGCCGACCTGGCGCGCGAGCGGGCGACCGTCAAGGCCGATCTCGACGCGGCGATGGACTCGGCGATGGAAGCCTCGGCCGAGGCCCGCTAGAGCAGGGCGACGAGCCCGACCACGACCAGGACCCAGAACGCCGCGGTGAAGGCGACGAGGCCGAGGAGGCAGGCGACGTCGGAGATCGTGATCCCCGGCCGCCGCTGACGCTCTTCCCGTGGTGCGGTGCTCATTGCTGCATCGTCGACGGAGACGACGATGCAGTCGATACCGCTGTTGCGCGATTCGAAGCTCCGGGGGTGGGACTCGAACCCACAACCCTTCGATTAACAGTCGAATGCTCTGCCGATTGAGCTACCCCGGAACGATCCTGCGATGCCGCGTCATTCGGCCCGACGAGGCGCGCCTAGGGTAGCGGGCGCCGGGCGGCGAAGGCCTCGAGCAGGTCCGCCGCTCGCCCAGGGCCGTTCGCCGGAGCGAGTCCCCGCACTCGTGCGCGTATGGCGTCGTCGCCGAGCGCTCTGAGCGTGGCGGCGCGGATCGACCGCGGCCCGGCGAGACGGCGCGGCAGGCGCAGGCCGAGGCCAGACCACGCGAGCCTCGCGGCGTTCTCGTTCATGTCTCCGGCTGCCGGAACCGCGAGCACCGGCGCCCCGGCGGTCAGCGCGCGCACGAGCGTCCCGTGGCCGGCGTGGCAGATGACCAGGTCCGCGGCGCTCATCGCCCGCTCGTACGACAACCACGGTGTGACGCGAGCGTTCGTCGGGACCCGCAGCGGTGGGTCGGGCGTACCACCGCCCACACTGGCGAGTACGCGCACGTCGGCATCGGCGAGACCGTCGAGGCAGGCTCGCAGCAGATCGTGGCCAGGGTCGTGGACCGTCGACGGTGCGACGACGACGAGCGGGTCGTCGCCCGGCGGTGGCTCGACGTCCGGTGCGTCGAGGGTGACGTGCATCG
>Ga0075430_100003685_pt1 | contig 12865 bp, 9 predicted proteins | sample RhiMetdeltSRZDD4_FD_75294 | JGI IMG/M metagenome (GOLD analysis project Ga0075430, IMG submission 75294) | Populus rhizosphere microbial communities from Tennessee, USA - Rhizosphere MetaG P. deltoides SRZDD4 | ecosystem: Host-associated > Plants > Roots > Rhizosphere > Soil | place: USA... | reverse complement strand
GCAACGGCCATCATCGTCACCGCATTATCGCTGGCTTTTATAATAATAGCGGTGATAAAAGATTAGCCGCAGTTTCGCTCGGCCAAATTCGAAATTCGCAATTCGAAATTCGAAATTCGTAAATGTCTCGTCCCCGTTCCACCAACAAGCTCATTCTCTTTTTCGTCGCGTTAGCGGCCGCGCTGCTGGCGGTCTGGCTGTTCTGGTCGTTCGAGCCGGACGTGAGGGCGCTGCTCGGCCGGCGAATGGGAACGAGCCCGTCGCCGTCGGTGGACACCATCGTCGCTGCGGTCAAGTTGTTCCTCCTGGGAATCCTCGGCTACCTGCTCGTCCGCGCGCTCAACTCCTTCTTCTTCGAACTCGCGTTTCGCTTGAAACGAATCGACGCGCCGACGCTGATCCGAAACATCTTCACGATCGTCGCGTTCTCGATCTTCTTTTTGATCGCGTTTACGTTTCTCTTTCCCGACGTAAACCTCGGCGCGCTGTTTACGACCTCGGCGATCTTCGGCGTCATCCTCGGTCTCGCGTTGCAGGACACGCTGGGGAACTTCTTCTCGGGGATCTCTTTGCAGGCGGACCGTCCGTTTCAGGTCGGCGACGTGATCGCCGTCGGCGCGCAGCGGCACACCGGAGTCGTGGAAGAGATCAGTTGGCGTGCCATCAAGATCCGGACTTTCACGAACCACGTGGTCCTGATCGCAAACAGCACCGCCGCCAAAGAACCGATCGAGGTCTTCCCGCGCGACAACCTGAACGCGCGAGTCGTTTGGTTCAACACGCTCTACACTGACTCGCCGGCCAAGACGATTCACGTCGTCCGCGAGGCAGTGCGTGAAGCTGAAAACGTCTCGGACAAGGTAACTCCCGTAGTTCGCATCCGAAACCTCGGCGACAACGGCGTCGACTACGAAGTGAAATACTGGCCCGAAGACTACGCCAAGTACAACGACACGGACGCACTGGTTCGCCAGCGCATCTGGTACGCGTTCCGCCGCGCGGGTCTGAACTTCGCCTACCCGACACGGACGCTGTATGTCGAGCGTCCCAGCAAGGCCGCGGCGCGGGACGTCGATGGCGGCGCGATCGCGGAAAGACTGTCGGCCGTCGATCTCTTCGCGCCCTTGTCGGCGGACGAGACTGGCTTGCTGGCTCAAGCGGCAGTCCGGCACGTCTTCGCGCCGGGCGAGATGGTCATTCGCGCCGGTGACCCTGGTTCGTCGATGTTCGTCGTTCACAACGGCCGCGTTCAGGTGCAGATCAACGAAAACGGCCGCTCACGCAGCATCGCCACGCTCAACGAAGGCGACTTTTTCGGCGAGATGGCGCTGTTTACCGGCGAGCCCCGGACCGCGAACGTCGTCGCCCTCGAGGAGACCGAAGTACTGGAAATCGGCCATGCGGCGATGAAAAGAGTGTTCGACGCTAACCCCGATCTCGTTGAGTCGCTGAGCTTTATCATTGCCGAACGCCGTCAGGGACTCACCTCGCTGGCCGACGTGGCATTGCCTGTCGCGCACACCTCCGCCGGAATCCTGTCCTCTATCAAGCGCTTCTTCGGACTATAACGACCGCTTACGTCCCGCACTAACCCGATTCGAAACCTCTCATAGGGACTCTTCTCGATCCCGATACTTGACAAGCCTGCACTCAACCTTTATTATGCTGCCACGCTCATAGGGAGAGAGCTAAAAGAACAAGGCTTATATATATAAGGAGGAGAGAGCTCATGAGTATCGTTCGGTATGACCCTTTTCGTGATCTGCGTACGTTGCAGGAAGAGGTAAACCGCCTGTTCTCGACCAATCTAACCCGTGCTTTCGATGATGAAGGCATCGGCCGCGGGGCCTGGGCGCCCAGCGTCGACATCTACGAGAACAAGGACCAGATCGTCCTCGAGGCTGAACTGCCCGGAATGAAGCAGGACGACTTCGACCTCTCAATCGAAAACAACGTCATCACCCTTCGCGGCGAGCGCAAGTTTGAGAAGACCGACGAGGGCGACAATTACCATCGAGTTGAACGCTCCTATGGTTCGTTCACTCGCTCGTTCACGTTGCCTCAGACCGTTTCCGCCGAAGGCGCGACCGCTGAGTACAACAACGGCGTGCTGCGCGTGACGTTGCCGAAGCGCGAGGAGACGAAAGCGCGTCGCATCCAGGTGAGCGGCACTTCAGCCGGCGCTTCGCAGAAGACGATCGAAACTACGGCCGAGACCGGCAAAACCAAGGAAGCGTCCAGCGGGCGCTAAGCGTTGACGGGGGCACATAATCGCGAGCGGGCTCGTCGCAGTTTGGGATGCGAACTCGAGCCCGTTCGAGTCTTTTTAGGTAACACTGATTTTTAACGACGGACTTAAGAAATGCGTTTAGATAAGTTCACACTACGTGCACAGGAAGCAATTCAATCGGCGATTGAACTGGCTGAAAGAAACAATCACCAGCAGGTCGAGCCTGAGCACTTGCTCGTCGCGATGCTCGAGCAGGAAGAAGGAATCGTTCGCCCGCTGATCGGCAAACTCGGCGCTAACGTTGCCGTCATACTCAACGACACGCAAGCTGCCGTCGCGCGCTTCCCGCGCGTGCAGGGTGGGCAACAGTATTTCAGCACGCGCACGACCGCAGTTTTCACGGAAGCACAGAAGCAGGCCGACAAGCTACAGGACGAGTTCATCTCAACCGAGCCGCTGCTGATGGCGATCGTCGAAGATAAAGACGGCGACGCCGGCAAGATCCTGCGGCAACACGGCGTCAACAAAGAGGATCTGCTCAAAGTGATCCAACAGATGCGCGGCGGTTCGCGCATCACCGACCAGAACGCCGAACAGAACTACCAGGCGCTTTCGAAGTACGCGCGCGACCTGACGGAGCTGGCGCGCAAAGGAAAACTCGATCCGGTTATCGGCCGTGACGACGAGATTCGCAGAACCATTCAAGTCCTCTCTCGACGGACCAAGAACAATCCGGTGCTGATTGGCGAACCCGGCGTAGGTAAGACTGCCATCGTCGAAGGCCTGGCCCAACGCATCGTCTCGGGCGACGTGCCGGAGACACTGCGCAACAAGCGTTTGGTCGGGTTGGATCTCGGCGCGATGCTCGCCGGCGCGAAGTATCGCGGCGAGTTTGAGGATCGCCTCAAAGCAGTGTTGAAAGAGATCGAGAACGCCAAAGGACAGATCATTCTCTTTATCGACGAGCTGCACACGCTGGTCGGCGCAGGCGCGGCCGAGGGCGCCATCGACGCGTCGAACATGTTGAAGCCGGCGCTCGCTCGCGGCGAGCTCCGCTGCGTCGGCGCGACGACTCTCAACGAATACAAGAAACACATCGAAAAAGACGCGGCGCTCGAACGTCGTTTCCAGCAGGTCTACGTCGGCGAGCCGACGGTTGAAGACACGATCGCGATCCTGCGCGGGTTGAAAGAACGCTACGAGGTCCATCACGGCGTCCGCATCAAAGACTCCGCTATCGTAGCCGCGGCAACGCTGTCAAACCGCTACATCACGGATCGATTCCTTCCGGACAAAGCCATCGACTTGATCGACGAAGCCGCCTCGCGGCTGCGCATCGAGATCGACTCGCTGCCGCAGGACATCGATGAACTCGAACGCGAGATCATCCAGCTCGAGATCGAACGGCAGGCGCTTCAGCGTGAAGAAGACGAAAAGTCGAAGGCACGTCTGAAGGAGATCGAGCAGCGCATCGCCGATCTTCGCGAGAAGTCGTCAGGCATGAAGGCGAAGTGGCAGTCCGAGAAAGAAGCCATCGACCACATGCGCACCGCAAAAGCGGAGCTCGAGCAACTCAAACTCCAGCTCGACCAGGCGCGCAACGCCGGCGACCTCGGACGTGCGTCTGAAATTCAGTACGGCAAGATTCCCGAGTTGGAGCGCAAACTGAAAGCTGAACAAGACAAGCTCGCGGCGTTTCAGCAGGACGGCGTGATGCTGAAAGAAGAGGTCGACGAAGAGGACGTCGCACTCGTTGTCGCCAAGTGGACCGGAATTCCTGTTTCGCGCATGCTCGAAGGCGAGATGCAGAAACTGGTGACGATGGAAGAGCGGCTTGGCATGCGCGTCATCGGCCAGGAAGAAGCGCTGACCGCTGTCGCCAACGCGGTGCGTCGTGCTCGCGCGGGTTTGCAGGATCCGAATCGCCCGATCGGTTCGTTTATCTTTCTTGGGCCAACGGGCGTCGGCAAAACTGAAACTGCGCGCGCGCTCGCGGAGTTTATGTTCGACGATGAACGCGCGATGGTCCGGCTCGACATGTCGGAGTACATGGAAAAGCATGCCGTAGCGCGCATGATCGGAGCGCCGCCGGGATACGTCGGTTACGAGGAAGGCGGACAGCTCACGGAAGCCGTTCGCAGGCGTCCCTATGCAGTCATCCTGTTTGACGAGATCGAGAAGGCGCATTCGGACGTCTTTAACGTCCTGCTCCAGATTCTCGACGACGGAAGACTGACGGATTCGAAAGGCCGCACAGTCGACTTCAAAAACACGGTGCTGATCATGACGTCGAACCTTGGTTCGCGCGAGATTCAAGCAGCGGAAGGAGACGAGAAACAGGTCCGCGAAGCGGTGCTTCAGGAACTGCGCTTGCACTTCAAGCCGGAGTTTCTGAACCGCATCGACGACGTCGTTATCTTCCATCAGCTCTCGCAGGAACAGATCGGCAAGATTATCGACGTACAACTCGAACGTCTGCGTGCGATGTTGGCCGAGCGAAACCTGACACTGGTGCTGGAGCCTTCAGCGAGGGAGTTGCTCATGCGTGAAGGTTACGATCCGAGTTACGGCGCGCGTCCGCTGAAACGGGCGATCCAGTCGCACATTCAGAACCCGCTCGCGGTAAAACTCTTGCAGGGCGAGATACTGCCGGGTCAAACCATCCGCCTGTCGGCGAAAGGCGACACGATGGAGTTCAAGACCGATCAAGCGTTCGCGACGGCGTAAGGCAGGCCACGGATTGAAGAAAAAAATTGGAGAGTTGATTGATGTCACAACAGTGGAACCCTTTGCAGGACCTGATGCTCCTGCAGGATCGAATGAACCGATTGTTTGAAGACGCGACGCAACGGCGCGCGCAGACCGAGACCGGCGCGGAGTTTGAGCGCGCCGACTGGACGCCCGCATCTGACATTTATGAAACAGAGACGGGCTACGTGATCGCGATGGACTTGCCGGGCATCAATCGCGATGACCTCGAGATCGACCTCGACGAGAACCGGTTAGTCGTGAAAGGAACACGGAGCGTTGAGGAGCCGCGACATCGCAGCGAAAGACCGCGCGGAAAGTTTCTGAGAAGTTTCAGCATTCCCGGCTCAGTCGATCAGGGCCGAATCGGCGCTGAGTACAAAGACGGCGTGTTGCACATTCGTCTGCCGAAACGGCAGGAGCAGAAGGCGCAGAAGATCACTGTCAAAGTTTCGTAATCAGGACAAGGGGAAGGATTGTTTCACCATGGCGGAAGAGGCTCAGGACGAATTGAGGGTTACTGACAAACGTCGCATTTATCTCGATCCCGATGGATCCGAACACGTAAACGAGGAAGCTGAACGGCCGAACCTCAAACCGACTTACGTCGAAGAGCTCGAGGCGCGGACACAGGCGGCGGAGAGACAGGCGCAGGACGTTCAAGCGCGTTTCGATCAACTGCGGCAGCAGTTGCAGCGCGAGACTGACGCAACGCGCCAGCGTTTGAATCGTTCCGCCGAAGAACGTGCCGCGACGGAGAAAGCCAAATTTATTACTGACTTTCTGCCCGCCCTCGACGATCTGAACCGCGCTATCGAAGCTGTTTCAAGCGACGCGCCGAAAGACGCGGTGTTGGAAGGCATTCGCCGCATCGCCACGAGCGTGCAAAACGCGCTCACGAACGCGGGCGTCGAACCGATCGATTCCGTCGGCGAACCGTTCGATCCGGAGTTACACGAAGCGGTCGACACCGCCGAGGCAGACAGCGAGATGGACGGAAAGGTGATTAGTGAATATAGTCGCGGGTTCCGAATGGGTGAGAGACTGCTTCGGCCCGCGCGTGTGCAGGTCGGACGCGCCGCTGAACAAGCGAGAAATGCGACCGAACAATAACAGTTAAGGAGAAACGAGAGTGCCGGCAAAAGAGTTGAAGTTCAGAGAAGAAGCACGCAACTTGATGCTTCAAGGTGTTGATACGCTCGCGAATGCGGTGCGCGTCACGCTCGGTCCAAAAGGACGCAACGTGGTCCTCGGGAAGAAGTTTGGTTCGCCTGTGATTACCAAAGACGGCGTGACGGTCGCGAAAGAGATTGAACTTCGAGACAAGTATCAGAACATGGGCGCACAGATGGTGCGCGAAGTCGCCGTCAAGACGAACGACAAAGCCGGCGACGGCACGACGACGGCGACGGTTCTGGCGCAGGCTATTTTCCGCGAGGGCGTGAAGAACGTCGCGGCGGGCGCGAACCCGATGTCGTTGCAGCGTGGCATTCAGTTAGCTACGGACCAGGTCGTCGCCGAGCTGGAACGGATGTCGAAGAAGGTCAGAGGCAAGGACGAGTTGACGAACGTCGCGACGGTTTCCGCGAACAACGATCGCCACATCGGCGAGCTCATCTCCGCGGCGATGGAGCAAGTCGGTAAAGACGGCGTCGTCACGGTCGAAGAGTCGAAGACGTTGCAGACCGAGCTCGAGATCGTCGAAGGCATGCAGTTCGATCGCGGCTACCTGTCGCCTTACTTCGTGACGAACCCCGATCGCATGGAAGCGATCCTCGACGACCCCGCAATTCTTCTCTATGAGAAAAAGATCTCCGCGATGCGCGATCTACTGCCGATACTCGAACAGACTGCTGGTTCGGGACGCGCGCTGTTGATCATCGCCGAGGACGTCGACGGCGACGCGCTGGCGACGCTGGTTGTGAATCGACTCCGCGGCACGATCAAAGTATGCGCAGTGAAGGCTCCGGCGTTTGGCGACCGACGCAAAGCGATTCTCGAAGACCTCGCCGTGCTGACCGGCGGAAAAGTGATCACCGAAGATCTCGGTATTAAACTGGAGAACGTGACCCTCGCCGATCTCGGCACGGCCAAACGCGTGATCGTCGACAAAGAAAACACGACGATCGTCGAAGGCGGCGGCGATCCGAAAGCGATCCAGGGACGCGTCGGAACGATCCGCAACCAGATCGAGGAAACGACGTCAGACTACGACCGCGAGAAGCTCCAGGAGCGGCTCGCAAAACTCGCGGGCGGCGTGGCCGTTGTTAAAGTCGGCGCACCAACGGAAACCGCGATGAAAGAGATCAAGATGCGCGTCGAAGACGCACTGAACGCGACGAAAGCCGCGGCGCAGGAAGGCATCGTGGTCGGCGGCGGCCTCGCGCTCTTGCGCGCGTCGAGAGTGTTAGAAAATCACAACAGTGACGATCCGGACGTTCGTACGGGAGTGAACATTGTGCGCCGCGCTCTTCAGGAACCAATCCGGCGTATTGCCGAGAACGCCGGCATCGAAGGCGCGGTTGTCATCGGCGAAGTTGAACGACTGAAAGGGAATAAGGGATATAACGCAGTGACCGGCGAGTTTGAAGATCTCGCGGCCGCTGGAATCATCGATCCGACGAAGGTGGTCCGCACGGCGTTACAGAACGCCGCGTCGATAGCAGGGCTGCTTTTGACCACCGAGGCCGCTGTAACTGATATGCCTGAACCAAAGAAGGCGGGGCCGCCGAGCCCGGGAGGTGACGACTACGATTATTAAACACTCGGGATCTCAGACTTGAGATCTCAGATTTTAGAGTTCCGGCAGGCGAATTGCAGGATCGCCTCGCCGGTAATAGTTATTGCATTGAAACGCAACGGCGCTTATCCTGACGACATCCAACTCTCCGCGGTTGGATGTTGCAGCCGCTGTTTGAAAGTAGAGAGTTTCCGTCGATCGGTCAATCTGATCGGGTCGATGGGCTAATAGAATTATGGTTGACTTAGGATCATACAAGGACAAATTTGGCGACAGCGGGCAGCGTATTTTGGAACACGCGCTGAACGAGTCGCGCCGTCGCGACCAAAACTTCGTATCGGTCGAACACATTCTTCAGGCTTTGACGGTCGAAGAGCCTGATATGTTCAACTCCGCCATGCGCGAGTTGTCGCTCGATCCGGTTGTGGTCAAAATGGCCATCGAGAAACGTCTCAGCAGCAGCCGGCAGCAACACGTTGGCAAAGGCTTTCGCATCGGTCCGGATACGACCGACCTCTTCAAACGCGCCATGGAGCGCGCGCGAACTCAGGGTCGCAAGACCATCGAAGCCACCGACATCTTCGAAGCGCTGAGCAATTCGGACAGTCTGTTCGTTGACGTACTGCGGACCATGGGCGCTAACCCTGATGCTGTAGCAGAAAACGTGCGAGCACAGGTCCAAAAACGAGAACAGGAAGAAGAGCTCAACCGAAAGAAGTTCGAGCTTCCGCCTTACCTGAAACACTTCGGGGTTTCACTCAACCGGCTGGCGCGGGCCGACAAGATTCCGCCTACCATCGGCCGGGAAAAAGAGATTCAACAAATCATCGAGATCCTCTGCCACCGCGAGAGGGCCAATTCACCAATGCTCGTCGGTGAACCCGGCGTCGGCAAGACCGCGGTCATCGAAGGTCTCGCGCGCTTGATCGAACTGGAACCGGACAAAGTTCCCGCTCGCTTGCGCAGTTCGCATATCGTGCAGTTACAGATGGGCGGCATCGTCGCCGGCACCATGTTGCGCGGCATGTTCGAAGAGCGCATCAAGGGAATCATCGACGAAGTCAAAGAACGCGATAACCTGATCCTCTTCATCGACGAAGCGCACACAATCATCGGCGCAGGCGCAGCCCTGGGCACGTCGTCCGACGCGGCGAACATGTTCAAGTCGGCGCTGGCCCGCGGCGAGATGCGCATCATCGGCGCGACCACGATTTCAGAGTACAAAGAGTACATCGCAGACGACGAAGCACTCGCGCGCCGCTTCCGCATGGTGAAGGTCGTCGAGCCGTCGATCACCGAGACGCGCGAGATTCTGCTTGGTCTTCGTCCGCGGCTGGAGAAGAACTACTCCGTCAAGATCTCAGACGACGCGATCAATATGGCGTTGGAAATGGCGCCGAAGTACATCCGCAATCTGCACCTGCCCGACAAAGCCATCGGCTGGCTCGACACTGCCGCCGTCAAGGTGGAGATCAATGAACCGCAGAAGATGGTGGTGCAGCCGGAACACATCATCGACGTCATCTCGCAGGAGTCGCGTATTCCGCGCGACATGATCTTCCGCGACACCACCGAGCGCTTCGCGGTGACGGAAGCGAGGTTGGGCCGTCGTGTTATCGGTCAGAAAGAAGCCATCAAGGCGGTCGCGCAGCGGCTGCGCTTGAACAAGGGACCGCTGAAGGAGTCGCACTACAAACCCGACGGCGTGCTGCTCTTCCTTGGACCAACCGGCGTCGGCAAGACCGAGTTGGCGAAGGCTGTTGCCGAGTTCATGTTCGGCGACGAAGAGAAGATGGTCCGCATCGACATGTCGGAGTACAGCGATGGGACCGTCAGCGTCGAAAAACTGATCGGCATGCCGCGCGGCATCGTCGGTTCGGAACGAGGCGGAATACTCACCGAGCAATTGCGTGAGAACCCGTACACGGTGTTGCTGCTGGATGAAGTTGAAAAAGCTTCGCCGTACCTGATGAACCTGTTCCTGCAGGCATTCGACGAAGGTTGGCTGACTGACGGACGCGGCAAGAAGGTCTACCTTTCGGACGCGATCATCATCATGACTTCGAACCTCGGTTCGGAGAGTTTCAAACGGTTCGAAAAACCGCTCGGCTTCGGCACGAAGACCGCTTCGGATTTCCGCGCCGTGAAGAACGAAGTGATGAAGGCGTCGGAGCAGCGCTTCTCGCCGGAGTTCCGCAACCGCATCGACGAGATCGTAGTGTTCTCGCCGTTGACGATGGATGAAGTGCGGCAGATCGCGAAGCTGTATCTCGACAAGCTGCGCCGGCAGATGGAACGCCAGGGCAAGCAAGTGGAAGTGACTGAGGCGGCCGTCAATCTGTTGACGGAAAACGGTTACAACACGGCTTACGGCGCGCGCTTCCTGAAACGGCACATCGACGAGAAGGTGAAACTGCCAATCACCGGCATGTGGAAGACGTCGTCGAGTTTCCGTGTCGACGTCGAGAACGGAGAAATCGTGGTCAAGCCGGATGGTGGGTCGAAGCCCGAGTTCAACTGATAGTGCGAACAGTCATCCTATTAGTTTGCCTGGCCGTCTCAGTTAGTGTTGCAAGGGCGCAAAATACTTCGCCCGCGGTCGACGAAAAATCAAAACAAATCATGGATCGCGCCATCGAAGTACTCGGTGGCGCGAACTACTTAAACGTCAAGACGGTTATCGGCAAAGGTTTCTACACGCCGTTTGCGGACGGCGTGCCGCAGCTTCCCACGCGCTTTCTCGATTACATCGTCTATCCCGATCGTGAACGGACGGAGTTCACGAGCCTCGGCATCAAGTCGATTCAGACCAACACCGGCGACAGCGGTTGGACGTTTGACGGCGCGGTCAAGAAGCTCAGCGATCAAACGCCTACGCAGGTCGAAGACTTCAAGCGTTCGATGCGCACTGGATTGGAGAACCTGCTTCGCGGATGGTGGCAGAAGGAAGGCGGCAAGATCGTTTACGTCGGGCGGCGTGAGGCCGGGTTGGCTAAACGCAACGAGACGATCCGGTTGACGTATCCGAACGGGTTTTGGATCGAGTACGAGTTTGGCGCCAGAGACGGGTTCCCGGCGAAAGTTATTTACAAACGGATGCGGAAAGATCCGGAGACGGGTGATGAGGTTGAAACTACGGAAGAGGACCAGTTACTCAAATTCATCACTGAGGCTGGCATCACCGCACCGTGGGTGATCGATCACTTTGTTGACGGAAAACAGACGACGCGTATCAACTACGAAGCCGTGCAGTACAACCAACCCATACCCGACTCATTCTTCACCAAACCCACAGATGTAAAGAAGATTAAATAAATCCGTGGTTTAAATAGCCAATCCGCCGTCCACCTGGATCACTTGTCCAGTTATATAACGCGCGTCATCCGACAACAGAAACGCCGCAATCCGTGCGACCTCGCCGGGTTCGGCGAAGCGTCCCAGCGGGATCTGCTCCTTGATCTTCGCCTGATATGCTTCGTCCAGCTTGCCGGCCATGTCAGTCGCGACCATTCCTAACGCCAGCGCATTAACCGTGACCTTCCGGCTCGCTACCTCTTTCGCCAACGCCTTCGTCAACCCAACCATTCCCGCTTTCGACGCCGAGTAATTCGACTGCCCCGGCATCCCGACTTCGCCACTGATCGACGAGATGTTCAGTATCGATCCACCACTATCCTGCCGCAGCATCGTACGCAACGCAGCTTTCGCAAAGTTCCACGCGCCCTTCAAGTTCGTATCGATGACTTCATCCCAATCGTCCTCTTTCATCCGCAGGATCAGATTGTCGCGCGTAATACCGGCGTTGTTGACGAGATAGTCGATACGGCCGAAAGCATCTTTCACCTGTTGCACCATCTCAGCCGCCGCCGCCGTGTTGCCAACGTCACACTGAAGCGACAACGCACGCACTCCCAGCGACTCGATCTCACTCTTCAAAGCGTCGGCCGCTTCGGCGCTCTTCGCGTAATTGAACGCAACATCCGCCCCGCGTCGTGCCAGTTCAACGGCGATAGCCCGGCCGATACCGCGAGTCCCTCCAGTGACAATCGCTGCGCGCCCGGCAAATGGTTTCTGGTCAGACAAACTGGTTCCCTTTCTTGACAGTTAGAATCGGTGTCGGCTAGCGTGGCCCTTTCTTTAACACACATTATTGAAAGAGACCAAATGCTCGATCTCAATTACGTCCGCGAAAATGTCTCCAAAGTTAACGAGGCGCTGGTAAACCGAGGCGCCTCCGAGGAAACCCTCCGCCTGCTGGATAGCTTTACGCAAGCCGACAAAGATCGTCGCGCCGCTATCGCTGAATCCGACCGGCTCAACTCGGAACGTAACAAAGTCAGCCAGGAAGTCGGAAGACTGATGCAAGAGGGCAACAAGGATGAAGCCCAGACATTGCGATCTCAAGTCGCCGACTTAAAAGAGCGCGCCAGCCGGGCGGAAGAGCTCCGCGATAGCTCGGAAGCAAGAATGCGCGAGATTCTCGGCAACCTTCCGAACGTTCCGCACGAGAGTGTTCCCGTCGGCAAAAGCGAGGAAGATAACGTCGAGGTGCGTCGTTGGGGAACGGCGCCCAAGTTCAGCTTCGAACCGCAGGATCACGTGGACCTCGCCGTAACGCTCGGGATTCTCGATCTCGAACGAGCGACGAAGATCGCCTCCGCGCGTTTCGCGATTCTCAACGGCGCCGGCGCAAGACTCGAGCGCGCGCTCGTCAACTTCATGCTCGACGTCCACACACGCGAACACCGCTACAGCGAAACGCTGCCGCCGTTCATCGTCAATCGCAACGCGTTGTTCGGAACAGGCCAATTGCCGAAGTTTGAAGAAGACCTCTTCAAACTCGACGACCCGCGCGGCTTGTATCTCATCCCAACCGCCGAAGTGCCCGTCACGAATTACCATCGCGAAGAGATTCTCGACGCTTCACAACTGCCGATGCGATGGGCCGCGTACACTCCGTGCTTTCGCTCCGAAGCCGGCAGCTACGGACGCGACACTCGCGGCGTGATTCGTCAGCACCAGTTCGAGAAAGTCGAGCTCGTGAAATACTCGCTGCCCGAAAACTCATACGACGAGCTCGAATCACTGACGCACGACGCGGAAACGATCTTGCAGAAACTCGGCATACACTATCGCGTCGTCACGCT
>Ga0075430_100003675_pt1 | contig 12877 bp, 15 predicted proteins | sample RhiMetdeltSRZDD4_FD_75294 | JGI IMG/M metagenome (GOLD analysis project Ga0075430, IMG submission 75294) | Populus rhizosphere microbial communities from Tennessee, USA - Rhizosphere MetaG P. deltoides SRZDD4 | ecosystem: Host-associated > Plants > Roots > Rhizosphere > Soil | place: USA... | reverse complement strand
GACCGGGCGGCCCACCCACCGAACCGCCGGGCATCGGCGGCAGCGAAATCTGCGGACCGGCCGGGCCGCCAGCCGGCCGAACACCTTCGACCTGGTTTCGGTCCTGACCCTGCCACTGTCGCGTGGTCAGCTTCCACAGCGCCTGGGTACCCTCGAGCGCCTGTGCGACGGGTAGGAAGTGATCCGGCGTGATGCCGGGCGGCAGTGCGTCGAAGAAGGCCGGACCGAGGCCGTGGGCCTCCATGTGCCGAAAGAAGATCGCCAACGCGAAGTCGCTGTCCGGGGTGAAGTTGAAGTTATTGAAGATGGTCTTGCCCGCATACGGTCCCTCGGCGATCTTCGCCGTGACCGCGATCATCGGGTTACCGCTGGTCGAGGCGGTCTTCACCACCGCGGTCTTCACCTCCACGAGATACTCGCCGTCGGGGGCCGGCTTGGTCGCGTCCTCGGCCTTAGTGCGGAGCGAGCTCCACGACGCGGTGTACGGATCGGTCACGTGTTGTCTCCTGTCTTCGCTGTCTCGATCTGGAACAGGGTCTCCATCATACGGCCCAGGTGTGGGTCACGAATGTCGACGCCGAGCACGCCCTGCACGCGCTCGCCGGTCTCGAACTGCTGCGACGGGCCGATCCACAGGTGATTCACTTGCCTAGTGGCCTGTCCCTGCGCGTCCGGCTCCCACGTCGGGTAGAGGTACCCGACGATGTCTACCCAGTACGGCAGCGCGACAGAGACGGCGCCCTGCATGTACGGCCGCCACTTTCCGTTCTCCATGCGGGTCTCGCCGACGAACGCCACGAACTTAAGCGGTGATCGGTCGATGAGAACCAGGTCCCGGCAGTCGCGGATCAACTTATCCATTTGAACCAGCAGGTCACCCCAGTCCTGCTGCCTCATCTGCTCGAGGCCTCGCAGGTTGCCCTTGAGTTTTCGCTGGCTCTCCGTCACGCTGTCCACGATCAGAGACTTGAAGTCGTGCAGGTCGGGGTGTGCTAGGTACATGTAAGCGTTCGTCATTGTGCGCCAGTCGCCAACCTTGACGGACGCGACGTCCCACGTGCCGTCGTACCGTGGCGGATACTCGGTATTTGGATTCCAGCGTCGGATGCGAAGTGGTGGACACGGGCATCGTTCGGTCATGTGAACGCCGGCCTCACAGAATCCGGCTCGACGAATGAAGCGCCACGACCCCTCCACGTCCCAGACGCAGATGGGTAGTGGCGCCGTGCTGCACAACGTTGACTTGCCTACCTTCGAGGCCGCGTGAATGACCATGGACAGCGTGTCATTGTGTAGTTCGGAGGGAATGGGATCTGTCAAGCTCGCAACTCCGCCCGGTAGTAGTCGTAGGGATCGCCGTGTACGTAGTGAGCCTCCAGCGCGGCCTCCACGCGCGAGCCGTCGTCAAACATCGGACACACCCGCACGAACGGGCAGTCCCACGAGCAGTTCATCGACGGGGTCGGGTAGACGACCTCGTGGTGTGTCTTACCTTCGGCGAGGTCGGTTTCTGCTTCCCAAATCGCCCTGAGTTCGCCGAGGAGACGCTGTCTGAACGTGCCCAACTCGATCGGACTGTGGTGTTGCTCGACCCGCTGGTAGAACGGCGGCTGTGCGGCGGCCGTACGCTTTACTCGACGAAGCATGTTGTAGAGCGCGCCGACGACTTGCTCACCCGCCGGGGTGTTCAGGTTTTCCAGCGTGACATACATCTTCATCTGTTCGCTCATCGGCAGTAGTTGCGCGGCCTGCGAGATGGATGCGACGAACTTGTGATCGAGGATCAGGCGTGCGCCGTCGTACGTGCGACGCACGCGAACATCGATCTTACCGATGAGCTTGACGCCGGGCCACTCGGGCAACTCGGCCTCGAGGTACGTCTCAGGTGCCACCACGGTGAGGTTACTATCTTCGCCGGTCTCTGCGAGCCAGTCGACGTACCCGGCGATGATGACACGTTCCAGGTCACTGGACTTCTTAAACTTGTCGATCTCTTCCGGCGGTATGTCGTCGAAACCGAGACGACGGTAGTAGTTCCACGTGTTCGCCCAGTCGATCTGCAACTCACGCTCGAGGGCGTCCCGGGGATCGGTGCGCTGGCTGGAATCCGTCGCGTAGGCCCGACGGAGCGCCCGGTGACCGCGGTCGCCGACGGCGCGTGGACCTAGGATCGATTCGTGCACCGGTCGTAGACCGCGGTGATAAGACAACCACCACTTTCGCCGACAGCGCTTCCACGTCTGAATCTCGCTGTTACCGACCCGACGGATCCCGTCGTTGAAGTCGGGAAGCTCGTCGACCGGCGCGGGGGCCGGCTGCGCCGGCTCGGGGAAAGGGGGCACCACCTCATCCTGGACGACCGAGGCCACCGTGGCCGGTGGATCCGTCGCGAGCGGTGGTGTCGGTGGCTCGGGGAGGTTGTCGGGCGTCGGATCGGGTGGCTGAAACGCGACCGGTTCAACCACCGGCGGCGGTGCGACCGGAGGCGGCGCGTCGAAGTCACGATCCTTGAGTTGCTGGTAGATCAGCTCGGCCTCGTCGGCGCCGATCTTGCCGTTTTCGATGCGGTAGATCTTGCCCTCACCGAGCGTGGTCAGCTCGGAGATGACGCGTCGACTCATCGTCTTTCGCATCGTTTGAATTACCTCGATCGCCCAGGCCGGACGATCGTCGGGAGGTGCCTCGATCACTGTCTCACCATCCTAGGTTGCTCTGCATGATCTGGGTCTCCTCGCGGTCCAGTTCCTCGACGGATTTACCCAACCTAGACAGTCGCTCGCGGTCACGGACGATCTCTTCGAGCCGGGCGCGCTTCTCGGCCAGCCGTGGGTATAACTTAGTTACCTCGATCGTACCCTCCGCGACGATGTCGACGTAGGTGATTGACGAGTGCTTCTCGGCTCCCGGTCGGTGAACGCGAGCGTCACCTTGCTGGTTGGCGATCATCTTCCACGAGCGCTGTAGGTAGATCATCGTGTCGGCGGCGGTCATCGTCAGCCCCTCGCCGCCGGCGCCGAGAGTGATCAGTAGGCAACGTGTGTCGCCGTTCTGGAACTTCTCCAGCGACAGGTTACGCTCCCACTGACTCTGGGCGCCGGTGATCAGCTCGTGTGGAACTCCGACCTTCGTAAGTCGAGCGGCGGCGAGTTCGATCAACTGCCGTGACTCGGCGGCGACCACCGCGGGTCGGTCACCCATTTCCTCGAGCACGACCAGCAGTTCGTCGATCTTGGTGGATGGCTCGTGCAGCTCTACGACACACTTCATGTTTCCCGGGTCGTCCGGCTTCGGGTCAGGTTCCCAGTGCACCTCGCCATAACTCGAGGTCAGCTGTAGGAGTCTTATCTGGTTGACGAGGTTGTTCTTGGCAACTAAGATCTCACCGTCGTCCATTATCGTGACGAGTGCCTTCTCGAGCTCGAGGTAGGCCTTACGCTGCTTAGGCGTCATCTGTACGTACCGGGTAACGTACACGCGCGGCGGCAGCTGCGGCAACACGATCGACTTGGGCATGCGACGGAACCGCGGATCGAAGACCTTGAAGAACTCATCCTTCGTCTGTGGGTTCACGCCGGTGATGTCCAGTCCGCCGTACTTATTCCACGCCGTCGCCGCGTACCGGTCGATGAACCCGCCCTTCACCGGGTACTCGTGTGGAACGGCGAAGTGCATGATCGACCAGAGGTCGCCGACGTGTTGGGCGAGCGGCGTACCGGTTAACGCCCAGCGGTGCAGTACGGTCTCGCCGCGGGACGCCGCCCAGATCGCCCGGGTCTGCTTTGAGCTCGGGTCGCGGATCCGGTGGGCCTCGTCCACGAAGACGGACTTGAACGGAAAGTCGTTTAGCGGCTTCGGGTGCACCTCGCAGCGGACCGCGGTGACCTTCTCCTCGCCGTGCTTCGGGCTGCACTCGCGGCAGCGGGCGAGTCGCAGTGAACCGTATGGCGCGAGTCGTGAGTGCAGTCGCACCGACTCGATGTTGAGGATCACCAGCGCGGTCGGGTCCGCGCGCGCCTTCTCCAGTTCGCGGCGGCGCTCGGCGGTCGAGCCGGTCAACGCGTACGGCGTCGCCTCCGGCAGCCACGTCCGCGCCTCGCGCGCCCAGTTATACACGACGCCGTTCGGGGGGATGACCAGCGCCGGTAAGGATTCGGTGAGACGAATGAACTCTAGGGCTTGAACAGTCTTGCCCGATCCCATGTCGTCGCCGAGCAGACCGCTGCCGGACGCCAGCATCCACTCCACACCCGCGCGCTGAAAGTCGTAGAGTCGCGGATCAACCCGCGAGTCACCGCCCCACGTCAGCAGCTCTCGGATGCGTAGCGTCACCTCGACGCGTCGGGTCCACTCGTCCCACGCCCACGCGGCGAGCTTCTCGCCGACCTGCAGCCGCTGGCCGAACTCCGCCCGCAGTTGCTGACACGCCGCCCAAGACAGCGGCGTCATCCAGCAGCGTTCGCCGCCGTTCCAGTTCGCGCCGGGTATCCGCTGCATCTGGGACTTATCGGACCAGATCGTCTGCACAAAGATCCGGTCTCCGACCTGCTCGGCGACCGGCACCTAGGCCACCCCCACCAGGTGGTACTCGCCGGTTCGGGCGTGGAACCAATCGCGATCCACCGCGTCGGGCAACAGCTGAAAGAGCGCCTTGGCGATGACGTCGTCGAGCGCCGTCAGGGTGCGCTCACAGATCTGAACGACCTCGTACTCGGGAGTCACGCGCAGATCGGCGAACGTCTCCCAGGTGTCGGGCAGCCCATCGTCCGCGGCGCGAACCCGCTGGCCTAACCGTCCCAGCGCGTAGAGTCCGCCGAACAGCATGGCGATGAGTGCGGCGATGATGATCAAGATGATGAACACGTCTACACTCTCCTCAGTCAGTAAACGAGCCAGGTCTGGTCGTAAGTCTCGGTGCGTTCGATTTTAGCACCATTAATGAGGTCAGCGAAGAGAGACGGCTGTCGCCGACTGATCACGTAGATCAACTGGGCGACGGCGCGACGTACGTGGTCGGGTGCGCCGCGTACCCACGCGTTGATCGACCTCTGCATCTCGTGGTTACCGATCTTCGTTGCCTCCGCCGCACCCACCACGTCAAACGTCAGCGGCTTACCAACCCAGCGGCGAGACATCCAACGCAGCGCGCCGATCACCTCGATGGCGTCGTTTTGGCGGGTCATGTTGCCCGTGCGGCCGGACATCGTGTACCGCTCGACGCCTACGTGTGTCGTCCACGCGTACACGACGAACGTAGTCCAAACGGCATCACACGCCTCGCCGGCCGGCGCGGTCAAGGTACGGAACTTGTCCCACTTTTCGGCGACGCCGTTCCAACGAACCGTGGCCACGGCGGTCTCCAGGCCGGGGTCTACTCCCATGAAGAGGATCATCACCGGATGTCACATCCGAACCAACCGCTAACGGTGCCCCAGATCAACACGGTTGCGAGAATCAGTATCCCGGCTAGGAACCGAAATCGAGCCGGAGGTCGACCGTTGTCACTCACGCCGCTAACACCCACTCTTCCTTGTCTCGCCAGTTCTTACCGGTCGACACGCCGGCCGTGATCGGCACGGCGAACGTGGTTAGGTCGGTCATGCCGGTTCGCAACGTCTCGGCTACCTCGGCCACGCGATTCAGCGGAACGTCGAGGATGACCTCGTCGTGCACGGGGATACACATGAACTCGGCGAGTCCGAGCGCGTCTAGCGCCAGCAACTTCATCTTAAACGTCTCGGCCGCGACGCCCTGGATGAGGTAGTTCACCAGCGCGTAGATCTTCTTCTGGTCGGCGACCCAGCGGCGACCGGTCAGTGGTGACTGAACATAGGCGACGCCCTCCTCACGCAGCCGCCGGCTTGCCGTCGCGTACACCGATTGCTGCAGCTGCGGCACTCCTGGGTACATACCTCGGTAGCGACGCATGAACTCGACGGCCTGCGCCTCGGGAATCCCGGCGGTAAGTGCGAACTTCGCTGCGCCCGCGCCGTACGCGTTGGCGTAGCTCGCGTTCTTAGTGATCTGCCGACGTGGGTCGCTCTTCTGGATCGTGTCGTCGCCGAAGATCTGTCGCGCGAGGTTGACGAAGAAGTCTTGCGTCGAGTGAAACGCGGCGATGAGTCCGGCGTCCTGCGACAGGTGCGCCAGCAGTCGCATTTCGATCTGATCGAAGTCGCAGAGCACGAGGCGACCGTCGGCGCCGTACCGTGAGTCCACGCAGCGTCGCACGACCTCGCCGCCCGGGTTGCTTCCGCGTACCGGAAGGTTCTGAAAGTTTGGACCCTCCATCGACATGCGCGACGTCAGCGCACCCTGTGGGTTGATGCCCGGATGTACGACGTCGTTCTCGTCGGCGAGTTCGATGAACGCACGAAGGTACGTAGAGGCGATTTTCTGCAGCTGCCGACGCGACAGGACGGCCCGGGCGAGCGGGTGATCGATGCCCTCGAGGACGTCCTTGTCTAACGCGTCCTTACCCTTCGCGGTTAGCTTGGTGAACTCGACGCCGGCGTCTCGCAACACGCGTACCACCGCGTCGTTGCTGCCCGGCCTGACCTTGAAGTGGGTCTGACACCACTGCTCGACCTCGGCGGCGTACAGCGTGAATTCATCGAACTTACGTTGGGCAAGCGAGCGATCGACGTGCACACCGTTCCGCATCATGCGTTCGAGCACCCAGAGCACCGACAGCTCCAGGTCGTACGAGTCAGGTGCGGTGGACTGGACGATCGGCCCGTGGTGTTCCCAGAGACAGTAGGCGAGCACCGGGTCGAGCGCGCCGTACTGCCAATACGGTCCGTAAGTCACCGGTACGTTGTCCCAACCCCACGTGGTGTCGTGGAGCACCGTGGCCAGGCCGGCGGCAGCCGGATCGACGTGTCTCACGGCCTGGTTCTTCAACGCCGCCGAGTAGTGCGGTTCGTTGATGCGGCAGGCGACCAGCGTGTCGTCGACGCGCTCGCGTGGAATGTCGATCCCGCACGAGTTCTTCATGATCGGTATGTCGAAGAGCGCGCCGTTGTGCGTGACGTACCGGCCGTCCCACGTGTCGAACACCCAGCGTGCGAGGCCGAGCCAGTCCTCGCGATCCATTGCCCAGCCGTGTCTGCCGTCGCCGAACTGGATCAACCGGACGTCGTCGTTGCGAATGTCGAGTCCGGTCGTCTCGGTGTCGAAGCCGAGCGCGTGCACGGGTCGACGCTCACCGATCCAGCGCCGGAACGCCGCGACGTCGTCGGGGGTTCGGATGAGAGTGAGCTGTACGTCGTCGAGCACGGTCACACAACCACCACCGCAAGTCCGCAGGTTACCAGGAACTCGCGCGACCGCGCCGGGTTGCGGTGAATCGCCGGTCGGACGCCGTCGATCACCACACGCAGTAGCCCCGAGTTGGCGACCAGCTTCGCACACCCCCAGCAGATGTCCGAGGTGACGTAGAGGGTGCCACGCTCGCGTAGCGACCGGTCACAGACAGACAGGGCGTTGGCCTCGGCGTGGAGTGCCGGGCAGTCAGAGTAGTCGAGTGCGAGGGCCGCATTTGCTAGATCACGGTCGGCCTTAGGAAACGCGCCGCCGCGTTCGCACCACTCGACGCACGGTTTGTCGTTAACATCCATCGTCGGTAGTTTGAACCCGGCGGGTGGACCGTTGTACCCGGTGGCCACGATCCGGTTGTGCTGATTCACGATCACCGCACCGACCTGATCGCGAACGCACAGCGAGCGGCGGGCGACGACGCGGGCGACGTTGACCCACGTCTCATCCCACGACGGGCGGTCGGAGAAGCTCACGGTACCACCTCTCTGCGTCTGTGTACATGGCTCGGTCGCCACCTAGGTGAAAGCTAGCGGCAACGCCCATGATCGTTTCTATGTCCTGTCCCGAGATGCCGATGCCTGCCGGCTGACTGCGACCGCCCAACTGGGTCGGGGGATGCACGACGCTCGCAGCGTGTGCGTCGGTGCGGTAGAGGTGCAGCGACCACGCCGTGTGGCGGTACACGCCCGGCTCGGCGGACAGCGCGTTGGCCGCGGCGAGTTGCAGCTGCGTGAACTGAAACCAGTCGTACGGGGTGCCGAGCCAGACATCGTTGGAGCGCATCAGTACGTCGAGGTCAAGTCGACCGTCCACGTCTAGCGACAGCCGCAGTGCGACGGTGCAGGGGTAGTCGAGGCGACCCGGCTGGTTGTCCAGCCACGGGTCCCACAGAGAGATGATCGCCTGCCGCGTATCCGGGTCATTCTTGATCTTGGAGATCGCGGCGGGCAGTTGCCGACCGATGCGCCGGCCGTACGCACCGTGAAAGATTCCGCTCGCCTCGCGGTAGCGCTGGAAGTTCGGTGCGATTCGTACGCACAGTTCGGGATCGGAAAACCCACCGATTAGCTGGGCGGCCTCCAGCGCGCCGATGGCCGGGTTGAGCTTCCGGCCGCAGTGAAGCGGTAGTGCATTGAGCGGTGTGGTCAACTCGACGGTGACGTGCGCGCAGTCGAATGTCGTGAGACCGCGCGCCGCACGGGGTTGCCCGTGGTTGAGCACCCAGTTGACGACGTGTGGATACGCCCGTCGTCCGTCCTCAAAAGTTAGTGTGGTTGCCACGACGGAACGTAGTCTCCTCGCGTCAGGGCGTCGAGCACGACGCGACCGTACGCCGCGCGATGCCGGTGCCAGAACCTACGAACGTACTGGGGGTGCGGCGCCGCGCCGAACCGAAAGGCATCGATCTTCTTGAGTCGCCGCGCCGCGTTCTGACCAAGCGCGGCGACCTTGGGTCGATCGAGCGTCTCCCAGAGTTCCTCCGGGTCGTCCACGTCACACGCGTTGGCCAAGCCGAGGTGACTCGGGTGCAACGCCGTGTGACCGAGACAGTCCAGTAGGTAGTGCCCGGACGTTGATCGGTACGGACCGAACGCCGCGCTGTCCGTCGCGCTGCGTGGCCCGCGCACGTCGCCAAACAGGAGCCACGTCGGTCGGTGTCCACCTACGTATGTCGTAAACGAGGTAAGTGGTTGCGCCATCGTTTCGTAAAGGTGAGCTGTGGCGCGAATGTCGCGCAACGCGTCGTTGCTCGGATTTGTCTGGGTGATCTCGATGACGGGAAGGCCTAGAGCCTCCTCGTCCTTGCACATGACGTCGAACAGGCCTTTCTCGGCGGTTATGCCGCGCAACACGTCTGCGGTTTCATCACCTCGACTGGTGCAGCGACTTCGGAGAACGCTGGGTAGTGCGGTCATGTGCACGAGCACCGCGCCGCGCGATCGGAGAAACTGAGTGACGTACGCGGAGACGGCAAAGTCCATCTTTGTTGTACGATTGAAGACCGTGGGGTACACGCGTTCGCCGACGTGCCAGCGGTCGCAGACGAAGTGGTCCCCGCTCCCGGGTCGGTAACCCAGGAGGGGGACCACGTATTCGTCCAGCGGGTGCCGGTCGTCGATCGGACCGCGGTGTAGCCGGGTCACCGACCCGGTCGTAACGCGGGCGCCGAGCTGGGTGACCAGTCGATCCACCAACGTCGTCTTACCCGCGCAGTTGGGCCCCTCGACGATGATCAGCACCTACTTACTATCTCCCATCAACAGCTGGAACTTACGCCAGCGCTCGGCGTCCGCCACGGTCTGGGCGTCAACCTGCGGAAGACGCGCGATCTCTGCGCGAATCGACTTGAAGACGTCTGCCAGCTCGGACAGCTCGACGACGCGCTGTCGGAGCGACTCCTCGACGCGGTCGAGCACGAGGTGAATGCTACCCGAGAGGGAGACGCCGTTCGTCGGCGGGGCCGACACCGGGCGAGGCTTGCCGTCGCGGCCGCCCGGAACCCGGGTACGGTACTCGTCGCGATACCGCACGAACAGGTGGGAGACGGTGCCCGGCGTCCAGGGGGTTCCGCGACTCGTCGTGATGCCGGCGGCGTTGAGCTTGTCGGCGACGATTACAGCGTAGCCGCGCTTCTTCTTAGTGTCCCGCTGGGCGATGAGACACTCGCGGATGACGCGCTTTAGAACGCTTGGCTCGTACTGCGTGCCGTGTCCGTCGCTGTGCGCCGTCATGTGAGCTGTGACGCTAGCGACCTTCTCGGCGAGCCAGCCGCACTGATTGCACTCGTGAACCTCGACCGGTTCGCCGGCCTCGTCCTCCACGAGCACCTTGCTAACGCCGTTGATGGGGTACAGCTTGCCCGCGTGTCGCGGGTGGGGATGCGCCCCGAAGGCCGGCTCTCTCGTTATGACGATACGACCGTCGGTCGTGCGCTTAGTACTGCGCATCATGTCAGTCCTGTCTCTCATGCACTAGGCCGATCTTCCTAGCGTCGAGGGGCCGGGAGGACTCGAACCTCCCCATCACCACCCAGATCGGGGGTGGTGCTCGCCGGATGATCTTATCACGCGGGGGCGGGATGTTTTGATCGGCGGACTCCGTGTGGCCCCGTGCTCCCGGGTCTACCCCGCCGGCGGAGATCGGTGTCGGCACCGACGGGGCGACTTCCAGTCTTACATACTCACCATATCACGTTTATGTGTGTCGTGCAACTAACCGTTCCGTAGCGGGGAGGGGATTTGAACCCCTGTCCTCCTGGGTATGAGCCAGGTGTGGTACCGAACTCCACCACCCCGCGTTGGCACCGGGCGACTAGATCCGAACTGTGTCGAGGAACGGATTTAGTTGAGCGGTCCGTCGCCCGTTGCGAGCTCGACCCTACCAGGTTTGGTCCGACACACATTGGGGTACCTGGTAGGGCATGGAAATCATCGTGTTGGTGTTGCTGATCGCCGCGGCGATCTTACTCGGCACAGCCTGCGTGGCCGTGGTTGACCGCGTTCGGTTCATCGCCGGCGGACTGGCCGCCTGGGTCGTCGCCGAGATACTCACCCGGCTGTGAACGTTACCTCGATCTCGCGCATCCGCTCAACCTGGTAGGCCGTGCCGTACGCGACGGCCCACGCCCGACTGTGCTGCTCGTCGGCGCGGTGGGCCTTGACGTACTCGTCGGTGTAGATCGTCAGGTCGAGGTCGCTACCGGTTCGCGGGAAACGCAGCTTAGCGTTGTCATCCAGTAGAAACCTCACGCGCCTTACGTAGGACGCCGCGTAGCCCTCGGCGGCGTCCAGGTAGTGACGGTGTCTCTCGTAGAGACGATCAGTCTCCGTGCTCACCACATCACCTCGGCGCCCCACGTCAGCCAGAACATCCACGTCGCGGTGCCAATCGCCGCAACGAGAAGAAGTCGCCTAATCACCGGTCACCCCCACGACCTCGACGTCGGTTACCAGATAGAACGTCGGCGCCCCGGGAAACCGACCGCCGGTCGGTGAAGCCACGGCAATGGCCCCTCCGCGCCGCACCGAGTTGGACATGACGACGTTCGCCAGCGCCTCGACGACGGCGTGAGGGTCCAGCTCGGGGCCGACACGCTCGAGATTGATCTTAAGTGTTACGTCCATCACTTCTCCCGTCTACGGTCCTGTGAGTCATACTATCAGGTTTAGCGCTGTCGGTCGACCAGCGTCTGCAGCGTCGGGAACCCAGGGTCGGTCGTGGGCGGCAGCGGCAGGTTCGACCCACCGACGCCGATCTTGCCGTACTGCCAGTAGCCGGCGCACACCGGAACCGAGCCTCGAATGGATCGGTTCAGCTGTCGCTGCTCCATCCAGAACACGTCGTCCCGGATCGCCTGGGCGCGCAGCAGCCCGCCCGGGTCGTTCGCGTTGAGGGCGATACCCCACTCTGGTCGGATGTCGATCAGTCCGTACTCGTCCGCGGCGTCCGCGCCGGGCCGGAACTTCTCCTCCGACGGCCGAATGCGGTCGTCGTCGTCGTTGTACGTGTCGATGCCGAACGCCGCCAGACCCGGCGTCATGCCCTCGCGCCACTTACCCGGCGAGTTGCGCATGAACGCGGCGGTTACGATCGTGACGACGCCGAGGATCAGCGGAAACTCCGTAGCGACGTTAATCAGCTGGGTGCAGCCCGAGACGTACTGCGGCGCGCTCACCTTGCGGTGCCACTCGTGCAGCCAGGTCACCAGTTGCGGACGCTCGAGGCCGCGCGCCCAGGTACGGAACGCGGCGACGTCGAAGGTCGTGGCGTCACACGACGAGTGCACGAGGACGTGCCTCGGGGCCAGTCGCGTCACGGCGTGCGACGGCCAGGTACGCTCGTTGAAGTAGCGTCGGTACGCGTGGTTCGGCATGAGCTTCGCGAGGTTGGCGTAGTTGGCCTCCTCGCAGTCGAAGCCGATGCGCGCCCGCTCGGTGAGCTCGCCGTCGACGTACGCCAGCTCGCCGGTCAGCAGCTTGCGCTCGCCTCGCTCGTCCTCGACGTGAATCTTGAAAGTACTCGACACGTGGCATCTCCTTACGTAGACAACTTGGGCTAGGCCACCGCCCGGTTCACGTACGCGTCCCGGATGCCGTCGTCGTGCTCGGCGGCGCGCGACAGCGCCAGCGCGCTGGCCCGCGGCAGCCGCGGCAGCCGGCCGTCGTCGAAGTGTTGCGTCAGCAACTCCACGACCTCATAGGGGCTCGTGGCCGTGCGGACGCGCAGCCGGTCCACCTCGCCGATTACCTGGGTCTTGCCGACCGTGACCAGCGCGTAGCCGTCTCGGTGGCGGTAGATCTCGACCTCGAACCAGCGGCAGGCCGGACACGGTTCTCCCGGGCGTGCCACGGTGCCGGCCGGGTGCCGGTGGCTGTTCCGGTGGCTGGTCTGGCGACCGAGCAACTCGGAGTCGCGCAGCACCACGTCGGTGCCGTCGTGGTCCACGAGCCGGACATCTCTCCCCAGCGTGTTCATCCTCATCTCCCTCCGTCTACGTTCCTAACGTGCCTAGAGACACTATATCACAGGAGATGATCCGTAGGCTACGGTAGCTGGTCTA
>Ga0075430_100003673_pt1 | contig 12880 bp, 7 predicted proteins | sample RhiMetdeltSRZDD4_FD_75294 | JGI IMG/M metagenome (GOLD analysis project Ga0075430, IMG submission 75294) | Populus rhizosphere microbial communities from Tennessee, USA - Rhizosphere MetaG P. deltoides SRZDD4 | ecosystem: Host-associated > Plants > Roots > Rhizosphere > Soil | place: USA... | reverse complement strand
GGCCTCGTTCGCGTTTCGAGTTGCTCCCGTCACACTGATGCGTCTCTACAACACGCTGACCCGAAGTGAGGAGGAGTTCGCGCCGCTGCGCGACAACACCGTCCGCATGTACACGTGCGGCCTCACCGTCTACGCGCGCGGTCACATCGGCAATTTCCGCACCTTCGTGGTCTGCGACGTGCTGCGGCGCGTCCTCAAGTACGAAGCGGGGTTCGGACTGCATCACGTGATGAATTTCACGGACGTGGACGATCGCACGATCGCCGAGTCGAACCGGGCCGGTGTGCCGCTGCGCGAGTACACCGAGCGGTATATCGCAGGCTTCCGCGAGGATGCCGCGGCGCTCGGCCTGGAAGAGCCCGAAGAGATGCCGCGGGCGACCGACGATCAGAACATCGAGGCGATGGGGAAGACGATCGCTGCGCTCGAGGCCAACGGCCATACCTACCGCAGTGACGGGTCGATCTACTTCAAGATCTCGACGCTGCCCGACTACGGCAAGCTCGCGAGGCTCGATCACAGCGGCATACAGTCAGGGGCGCGCGTCGATGCCGACAAGTACGAAAAAGACAATGCCCGTGATTTCGTGTTGTGGAAGGCTACCAAGCCGGGTGAGCCGACCTGGGATCCAGGCATCGGCCCCGGACGGCCTGGCTGGCACATCGAGTGCTCGGCGATGGCGCTGCGCCTGCTCGGGGAGCCGCCGATCGATCTGCACGCCGGCGGCGTCGACCTGATCTTCCCGCACCACGAGAACGAGATCGCGCAGGCCGAAGGGGCGACCGGCCGCCAGTTCTCGCGCTTCTGGCTCCATGCCGAGCACCTGATGATCGAGGATGAAGGCAAGTCGAGCGAGAAGATGTCGAAGTCGCTCGGCAACGTCTACAATCTCGAAGACGTTCGCTCGCATGGTCTCAGGCCGTCGGCGCTGCGCTACCTCTACTTGGGCGTTCACTATCGCAAGCAGCTGAAGTTCTCGTGGGCGGTGCTGGCGCAGGCGGAGGAGGCTCTCAAGCGGCTGACCGATTTTCTCGCCCGCCTCGACCATCTCCCCGAGCGCGATGCGAATCCGGAGGTCAGCACGCGGTTGAAGGAGGCCGGAGCCGCCTTTCACGAGCACGTCACGAACGACCTGAATACGGCTGCGGCGCTCGGCGTGCTGTTCGATCTCGTCCGCGCATTGAACACGTCGATCGACAACGGCGAGCTCGGGACGGCCGACGCCGCCGCGGTGCGGGCGGCGTTCGACCGCTTCGACCGTATCCTCGGCGTGCTGTCGCTGCGCCGTCTCGAGGACGAACAGCCCCCGGTGCCAGTCGAAGAAATCCAACAGCTCATCGAGGCGCGCCGCGCCGCCCGCCGCAACCGTGACTTCCTCGAAGCCGATCGCATCCGTGCAGAGCTCGACGCGCGCGGCATCATCCTGGAGGACACGGGAGCGATGACGAGGTGGAAGAGGAAATAGTTACAGTTCCCAGTTCCCAGTAGCCAGTTCTGGTGAACTGCTACTGACTACTGCCAACTGGAAACCGGAAACTGGAAACTGCATCGACAGAATGACCGCCCCCGACATCAAGACCGCACTGCCGGGCCCGAAAGCCAAAGCAATCATCGACCGCGACGCGCGATTCGTATCGCCCTCCTATACGCGCGACTATCCGTTCGTGATCGCGCGCGGCGAGGGAGCGATCGTAGAGGACGTGGACGGCAATCGCTTTCTCGATTGCGCCGCGGGGATCGCCGTCAATTCGACCGGCGTGTCGCATCCCGACGTGGTTCGCGCGATCACCGAGCAGGCGCAGAAGTTCATCCACATGTCCGGCACGGACTTCTACTACGAGCCGCAGGTCCGGCTCGCCGAGGAGCTCGCCTCGATCGCGCCGATCACCGGGGACGTCCGGACGTTTTTCGCCAACTCGGGCACCGAGACCACCGAGGCCTCGATCAAGCTGTCGCGGTACTTCACGAAGCGGCAGGGCATCATCGCCTTCTTCGGTGGGTTCCATGGCCGCTCGCTCGGTGCCTTGTCGCTGACGGCGAGCAAGTCGATCCAGCGCCGCGGTTTCGGCCCGATGATGCCCGGCGTCTACCACGCGCCCTATCCGGACCCGTACAGGTTCGACGGAAGTGCCGATGCGTGCGCGGCCGCCGCGTTGTCGTTCATCAAGGACCAGCTGCTCGTTCACCTGGTCGCGCCGGACGAAGTCGCGGCAATCGTCGTCGAGCCAATCCAGGGTGAGGGCGGCTACGTCGTCCCGCCGGCGGCGTTCCTCCAGGGCCTGCGCGAGTTGACGACGCAGCACGGCATGCTGCTGGTCGTCGACGAAGTGCAGTCGGGCATGGGGCGCACCGGCAAGATGTTCGCCTCCGAGCACTTCGATCTGACGGCCGACATCGTCAACATCGCGAAGGGAATCGCCTCCGGGCTGCCGCTGGGCGTCACCTGCGCCAGGGCAGACCTCATGACCTGGCCGCCCGGCGCGCATGCCAGCACGTTCGGCGGCAACCCCGTGTCGTGCGCCGCCGCCAATGCCACGATCAAGCTGCTGAAGGACGGGCTCGTGGCCAACGCGGCGACCGTCGGCGCGCATTTAGCGGAGGGTTTACGGGATCTGCAGGCCGGGCATCCGCTCATCGGGGAGGTGCGCGGCAAGGGCCTCATGATCGGGATCGAACTGGTGCGCGATCGAACGACCAAGGAGCGGGCGGTGGAAGAGCGCAATGCGCTCGTCCAGGCGATGTTCCGCCGCGGCGTGCTGGTGCTGGGCGCCGGCAAGAACGCCATCCGCCTCGCGCCGCCCCTGGTCTTGAGCCGCGATCAGGCCGATCAGGTCCTGCGGGTGTTCGACGAGGCCCTGACCGAAGTCGAGGGCGGTTCTGCAGGGTCGGTCGGCCGGGTCTAAAGACCCGGCCCTACAAAGATCGAGAGGATCTCTCTGCCAATTGTAGGGGCGGGTCTTCAGACCCGCCCGATTGAGTAGGGCCGGGCCTTCAGGCCCGGCCTACGATCTCCAAACAACCTACTGCCGCAGCGCCACCGACGGATCCACGCGCGCCGCTCTGCGGGCGGGAACGTAATTGGCCAGTGTGGCGGATCCCAGCAGCACGGCCACCGCCGACATCCACGCCAGCGGATCGAATGCGCTGACGCCATACAGCCCGGACGAAATCGCTCTCGCTGCCGGCCACGACAGGGCGATGCCGGCCAGCACGCCGAACGCTGTCACGGTCAGCCCCTGCCGCATCACCATCGCGACCACGCCGCGCGGCGCCGCGCCGAGGGCCATGCGGATGCCGATCTCACGCGTGCGCCGCGCCACCGCGTACGCGATCACCCCGTAAAGACCAATCGCCGCCAGGATGGTGGCGACGACGCCGACCAGGCTTCCGGTCTGCGCGGCGAGCATCGCCGGCAGCAGCGTCGCATCGACCTGTCCTTCCATCGTTGTCGCCTCGATGAAGACAGCGTTCGGCTCCAGGCTGAGAATTTCCCGCTTCATGGCGGTGACCAGGGCCCCTGCGTCACCGGCAGTGCGGGCCATCAGGACTTCGCCCGAGAAGGCGCGCTGGCCGATCGCGTAGTGGATGTATGGCGTCGGCTTCTCGCCGATCGTCTCCACCTTGTAGTCGCTGACGACGCCGATGACCTCGTACTCGGGACCGTCGATGCCGCGGAGCCGGAACCGGCGGCCAACCGGATCGCGGCCGTCGTTCCAGAACGTCTTGACGAATGACTCGGTCACGATCGCGACCTGCGGCGAGGTCGGCACGTCAGAGGAGGAGAAATTCCGGCCGCGCAGCAACTGGATGCCGAGCGTTTCGAAATAGGACGGGTCGACCCACGTGGTTGCCACCGGTGTTGCCGGATCGCCAGGCTGCTGGCGCTCCGGGAAGAAGACGCTGTTGCGGTTGTAGTTGATCGCGAGCGGCTGGCGAACCGTGCGTGCCGCGATCTGAACTCCGGGAATGCCGCGGACCCTCTCGAGCGCGCGTTCGTAGAGAAGCTTCGCCTTGTCATCGGAGTAGCCGACGAGTCCAAGCTCGCTCGAGACCGCCGCCAGGCCGGCGGGTGTGAACCCGAGGTCGACGCGATGCGCTTCCGCGACGCTCCTGGCGAGAAGACCGGCGGCGATCAGCAGCACGAGCGTGAACGCCGTCTGCAACGCGACCAGGCCGTCGCGGAGACCCCAGCGCCGCTGTCCGGCTTTCATCCCGGCGGCGTCGCCTTTCAGATCGGCCACGAGATTCGAACGCGTCGCACGCAGCGCGGGCGCGAGTCCGGCGAACAAGCCCGCGGCAATCGCAATGAGCGTCGTGAACAGCAGGACGCGGAAGTCGATGCGGAGCGACAGTGCGATCGGGATCGGGATTGGGAGCGGCATCACCTCCACCAGCTGCAGCAGGCCCGCCGCGAGTGCAATCCCGCTGACGGCGCCAATCAGGCCGAGCACCACGCTCTCGGTCAACAGCTGACGGATCAGCCGGCCGCGGCTCGCGCCGATCGCAAGCCTGATCCCGACCTCGCGCTGACGGCCCGACGCGCGCGCCAGCAGCATGTTGGCGACGTTCGCGCACGCGACCAGCAGCACCAGACCGACGCCCAGCATCAGTGCTGCCGCGATCGGCCGCAGCGATGCGTCGGCCTGGGGATGAATCCTGACGTTTGCCGCAACCTTGATCGGACGCTTCTCGTTGGTCTTCGGATGACTCTTCGCGAGCTGCTCCATGAGCAGCGCGAGATTCGCCTGCGCACGGTCCGCGGATTCGCCGTCCTTCAGGCGGGCCTTCACGAAGAGCCACCGCTGACCACGGCGATCGAGCCGATTGGTGCCGGTGGGAGAGGGCACGCTGTCCTGGATGCCTGCCGGCTCGACCTCGGCAACCCACGCCAGCGGCAACCACATCTCGGGCTGCAGCATCGGCACCATGCCCGTGAAGCGGGGCGCCATGACCCCGACAATCGTGTACGGCTGTCCATGAATCAGCAGCGTCTGGCCGAGCGCCGAAGGACTGCTCCCGAAGTCACGAACCCAGATCCGGTTCGACAGCACGACCACCCGCGGCGCACCGACGCGATCGTCTTCCGGCATCAGCCCGCGCCCGAGCGCGGCCTGGACGCCGAGCACCTGGAAGTAGTTCCCCGTGACGATCTCGCCGAGGGCCATTCGTGACTGATCGCGCCCTTTGATCGCCGCAATCGCGGGGCTGTAGGCGAGCATGTCCGTGAACACGGCGTTCTGCTGCCGGAAATCCAGGAAGTCGGGGTAGGAGCTCGTGGCGTAGGTGTCGCCGTCACCCCCGCGCGTGTAGACGTCGACTATTCGATCCGGCTGGTGTACCGGCAGCGGCCGAAGCAGCGCCGCATCGATGATCGCGAAGAGGGCCGAATTGAACCCGATGCCGATGGCCAGTGAAGCGACCGCGACGACCGTGAAGGCGGGGCTGTGAATCAGCCATCTGAGCGCATAGCGGACGTCGGCGCGAAAGTCGGTCAGCATCTGTGACTCATACGTGCTTCATTAACCGGCGGTTCGGGGGCTCGGGGGCTCGGGCGGTTCAGGATCGCGGTGCCCCGCTGTTTGCTTCTGCGGGGCACCGAATGACCTTCGCTCGGCAGAAGCTCGGAAAAATCGGGGAAGATCTGGCCGTCGGCGAGCTCGAGCGACGCGGGTACGCGATAACTGCTCGGCGCTACCGCACGCCGTGTGGCGAAATCGACATCGTGGCGGAGTGCGCGGGCGTGCTGGTGTTCGTCGAGGTGAAAGCCAGGGCCGACGCCGAGTTCGGCACCGCCGCGGAAGCGGTGACCCGCTGGAAGCAGCGCCGCCTGACCCGCATGGCCCACGACTATCTCACCCGCGAACGAATCCTCGACCGGCCCTGCCGTTTCGACGTCGTCACGGTGATGTTCGATCGGCCCGAGCCCGCGATAGAGGTCTATGTCAATGCGTTCGACGCGTGCTGAGCCGCCGCAGTACGCGTCCGCTGTCGACAATGCGCACTCCGGAAGACGCGGGCCTGCCTCGCCGTAGCGTCGGGACCGTACAACAAACGCGCGTCTAGACGACGGCGCGTCCGCGGCGACAGCAACAGCTACACAGGCAGGCGGAGTGGAGCGGGCGTGGGGACCCGCGTAACGGAGCCTGCCAGGCGCGTTCGGGAACGCGCCCAAAAAGATAACGGCGCGTTCACGAACGCGCCGTCATCAAAAAGTGGAGCGGGAAACGGGATTCGAACCCGCGACTTCGACCTTGGCAAGGTCGCACTCTACCACTGAGTTATTCCCGCGCAGGCAGCGCGGCGCGTGCCCTAGGGCACCGCCCAACCGCTGTCTGTGAAGGGGTTATCGTACCACAGGCCCCGAAACGCAAGCAACCCGCCTTCACGCCTTCCGACGCTTCGCGGCTACGGCGCGGGAGGCTCGCGTCTCCCGATCGCGGAGATCGGTATTGACTCTCCCCGGCTCCCCCTGCTATCTCTTATCAGTAACTGAGAGGAGCGGTGACCGTGCGCTGGATACACAGGCTGCGTCTCCGGTTGCGATCGTTGTTCCGAAGCGCTCGCGTGGAGCAGGAACTGGACGAGGAGCTGCGGTACCACGTCGACCGGCTCGTTGATGATTTTCTCGCCGCGGGCCTGCCGCCGTCAGAAGCCCGCCATCAGGCTCTTCGAGAGATGGGAGCAATCGAGCAGCGCAAGGAAGAGTGCCGTGACGCGCGCGGTCTCGCGCTCGTCGACAGCCTTCGCCAGGACATCGGCTATGCCCTGCGCGCCCTTCGCAAGAGTCCGGGTTTCAGCGCGGTCGCGATTCTCTCGCTCGCCATCGGGATCGGTGCGAACACGACGATCTTCACGTTCGTGAACGCGGTGCTCCTCGAGCCGCTGCCATATCCGGGGTCGGACCGGCTCGTGACGCTCCACGAGCATCAGATCGATTCCAACAAGCCCCTGAGCGTCCATCCCGCCGTCTTCATCGCCTGGCGGTCGAGGGCCCGGTCGTTCGAAGCGCTCGCGTTGACGCAGAGTCCGCCGCTGAACGTCATGGGACCGAACGGCGCAGAGCAGGTGACCCGGTTGATGACAACCGGCGAGCTCTTTCAGGTGTTTGGTGTAAGGCCGGCGCTGGGCCGTAACTTTACAGACGAGGAGGTGCAGCCGCGCGGCGGTCAGGTCGTGATTCTCGGGCATGGCTTCTGGCAGCGCTGGTTCGGAGGCGATCCCGCGGTGCTCGGGCGCCGCCTCACGCTCCCCGACGGATCGCTCACCATCGTCGGAGTGGGGCCGCCGGGCTTTCGAATCGGTACAGTGGAACCCGAGGTGTTCACGCCTCTCGGGATAGATCCGGCAGACCCGGCGGCCACTGGATCGCGAGCATTCCAGTCTTACGGCCGGCTGGCAGCGGGTACGACCCTCGAGGCTGCCCGGGCCGACATGTCCGTGATCGCGGCCGCGCTCCGGCAACAGGAGCGAGTCGCCGAAGGCATGGATGTCTTCGTGTTCGGCCTCAAGGACTTCCTGGTGCAAGACGCCCGCCCCAGTCTGCGGCTGCTGATGGCGGTCGTCGCGACGGTCCTCGTGATCGGATGCGTGAACCTGGCCGGACTGCTCCTGGCCCGCGGCCTGGGCCGGCGGGGCGAGTTCGCCGTGCGCGCGGCGCTCGGCGCGAGCCGCGGCCGCCTGATTCGTCAGCTGGTCGTGGAGAGTCTCGTGCTCTCGGCGCTTGGCGGCCTTGCGGGCTTCCTGCTCGCTCACTGGGCAATCCAGGCTCTCGTGGCGGTCACGGCCGGCGCGCTGACGTCTGTCGCGTCGGAACCGATCCGGCTGAATGCGGCCTGCCTGGTCTTCACGTTCGCGGCGTCGATTGTGACCGCGGTCGCGTTCGGCCTGGTGCCCGCGTGGCAGGCCAGCCACGTCAACCCGGAGACTGCGCTTCGCGAGCGCAGCCGCGGATCGACGGGCGATCGCCGGCATCACCGGATCAGGCAGTTATTGGTGGTGACGGAGGTCGCTCTCGCGGTCGTGCTCTTGATCGGCGCAGGGCTCCTGGTGCGAACGTTCTCGACTCTCAGTCGCGTCGATCTCGGATTTCAGCCTGATGGGACTGTCACGATGGGAATGTTTCTCGGCGTGCGTCCGCCGGAGGCGCGAATCGCGGCCCTCGATCGGATTCTCGATCGCGTCGAACAAGTGCCCGGCGTGAAAGCAGCCGGGACGATTCAGTTCCTGCCGCTCCGGAGCGCCGCGTGTGGCACTGGTTTCTGGTTCGAGGAACATGCTGCTGCCGGTGACCCGGCGCGGACACAGCCGACCGAATGCAGCCTCATCAGTCGCGGATATTTCGCGGCGATGGGGATCCCGGTGCTGCAGGGCAGGCCTTTCGATAGACGCGACACCCCGGGGTCCCCGCGCGTTCTGGTCGTGAATCAGTCGTTCGCGCGGCGGTATTTCCCGGATGGACGCGTGCTGGGCCGACGGATTCTCGTGCAGTCATCGAATCAGGCGGTCGCGGAGATCGTCGGCGTGGTCGGAGACGTGCATCACAACGGCCTCACATTGGATCCGGTGCCGACGGTATTCCTGCTGCACGCCCAGACCCCCGGATACATCACGAATCTCGTTGTGCGGACGAGCGGCGATCCGATGACCCATGCGGCGGCAATCCGCCGCGCCATCCACGAAGCTGACCCGGCACAGGCCGTATCCGCGGTCGGCACGCTCGAAGAGGATGTCGCAAAGGTGCTGGCCGGGCCGCGCCTGCAGGCGGCCCTCGTCGCGTCGTTCGCCGGCATCTCGCTGGTGCTTGCCGTGGTGGGGGTGTATGGCCTGATTGCCTATGTCGTTGCACAACGGACGCAGGAGATTGGAATCCGTCTGGCGCTCGGCGCCACGAGCCAGCGAATCTTCGGCGCCCTCTTCGCGGAAGGCGCATGGCTCGTTGTCGGGGGGCTCGTCGTCGGGGTAGGCGCGGCCGTGCTCCTTCGCGGGCTCGTCGCCACGCTGGTGTTTGGCGTCACTCCCGGCGACCCGCTGACGTATTCGATTGCCGCGTCCGCATTCCTCGCCGTAGCGCTGATTGGAGTGGCCATCCCCGCACGCCGCGGATCACGAGTGGAACCCGTCAGCGCACTGCGTTGTGAGTGATTCGAGGGACGAACCCCCGGACTGCGGACCGCGGGCCGCGGACCGCGGTCTTTACTGTCTCAACACCCCAATCGGATCCGTGCGTCCTGCGCGCCGAGCAGGCAGCCAGCTCGCGAGGAGCGCAGCGCCGGCAAGAACGGTTGCCGTAACGATGAACGTCAGCGGGTCCCGCGCTGTGACCTGGAACAGCAGCTTCTGCGTCAACCCCGTCAGCATCCACGCGCCGAGCAGGCCGGCGATCACGCCAGTGGCGGCCAGCAATCCCGCGTCTTTCACGACGAGTCTGACCAGGTCTGTGGGGCGGGCCCCCAGCGCGGCTCGAACCCCCAGCTCGCGCGCTCGCTGCGCGACGGCATACGCCATCACACCATAGACGCCAATGATCGCGAGGAGGAGGCCGAGGCCTCCGAACGCGCCGAGCAGATACGCGCGGAAGCGCGAGTCTGCCGACGCTTCACCCATCAATTGATCCATCGTTCTCAAGCGGGCAATCGGCAGCTCACGATCGATCGACCAGACCGCTTCATTTATCGAGCCGACGAGGCTCGATGGATCGACCGCCGCACGGACGACGACGTACTGACTCGACCACGACTCCTGCTGGAACGGCAGATAGAAGGCCGGATCGACCGGCTCGGCGAGGCCGTTGTACTTGACGTCGCCGACGACACCCACGACGCGCATCCATTGATTGTTGGGACGTTCCATCCCGCCGATGCGGAAGCGGCGGCCGACTGCCTCTCCGTTCGGGTAGTACCTGTCGGCAAGCGTCCGATTGACGATGACGACGGATTCCGCGCCCTCGCGATCGCGCGAATCGAAGAGGCGGCCGCGAACCAGGGGAATGCCGAGCGCGCTGAAGTACGACTCGCTGACCACCATGAGCGTGGCTGGCGGCGACGACTCACCGACGGCGAAACGCTGGCCCTCGGCGGTGAAGTTGTCGGTGACCGTGAGCTGATCGGGCGGGAGGCTGACGGCTGTTGCCGCCCGCCGGACGCCGGGGATCGCCTGGAGCCTGTCTATCAATCGGTCATAGAAGATGCGCGCGGCGTTCTCGTCGGCATAACGGGCACGCGGCAGCGACAGCGAGAACGTCATGACGTCGTGCGCTTCGATCCCGGTGTCGACGTGCTGCAGCCGCGCGAGGCTGCGAATCAGCAACCCGGCGCCGATCGACAGCATCAGCGCCAGCGCGATCTCGACGATGACGAGCGAACGCTGGAGGGCGCGCCGCGAGCGCCCGGCGCCTGCACGCTGATCGTCGCGCAGCGGCTCCATCACATCGGCGCCGGATGCCTGCAGCGCGGGTGCAGTCCCGAACAAAAGGCCGGCGATCAGCGAGAGTCCGACCGCGAACAGCATCACTCGCACGTCGACCTGGATTTCGGAGAGGCGGGGAATGATCAACTCGCCCAGCGGCAGAAGCACTCTCGTGAGGCCGAATCCAAGCAGTACGCCAAGCGCCCCTCCCGCGATGCTGAGCAGCGCCGATTCCGTGAGGAGCTGTCGCGTGATCCTGGCGCGTCCCGCGCCGAGTGCCGCACGGACGGCGAGCTCGCGCTGTCGCGCCGCGGACCTGGCGAGCAGCAGGTTCGCGACGTTGGCCAGCGCGATCAGCAACAGGATCCCGACCGCGCCGAGCAGGAGGTAGAGTGGCGTCCGCGCGTCACCGACCAGCGCCTCCGTCAACGGCTCCGACTGGAACTTCCAGTCGCCCGGCCCGTGCTGCTGCTTCAGCGAGGCGACGACTGAGTCGAGGTTCGCCCTGACGGCGGCGTCCGTTACGCCTGCCTGCCGGCGCGCAAGACCCATCAGGTAAAAAGGGCCGCGACGCGGCGGCGGACCCACCGTGCGATTGCGCCAGAGCTCCAGCTCGCGCCCGAACCGCAGGCCCGGCCGCGCGACGCCGATGATCGTGCAGTCGATCCCGTTCAGGCGGATGGTCTGCCCGACGGCTGCCGGGTTCGCGCCGAACCGACGCGTCCAGAATCCATGTGCCAGCACCACTAACGGCGGTGCTCCGGCCGCATCGTCCGCGCTCGCGAAGAACCGGCCGAGCTGAGGCTGCACGCCGAGCGTCGAGAAGAACTCGCCCGTCGCCCAGGCGGCACGCACGACTTCGGGTGTGCCTGTCCCCGTCAGATTGAAAGTGGTGGGAGCGTAGACCGCGACTCGCTCGAACGCCGGATGATTCGCGCGCAGGGCGAGGAAGTCGGTATCCGGCAAAGGGAAGAGCAAGCCGTTGACGCCGACGATCTGGATCAAGGTCAATGCGCGAGGGTCGTGGAAGGGCAGAGGCTTGAGCAGGACGCCGTTGACCACCGTGAACATGGCGGTCGCGGTGCCGATGCCGAGCGCAAGGGTTGCGAGCGCGACCGCGACGAACCCGGGCTGGCGCCGCAGCGAGCGGACCGCGAAGCGGAGATCCTGGAGCAGCTTGTCCACGTATCCTCCTCGTTCGACCTGAGAGTGCAGGCTGAGCCCTTGGACGGAGGGTGGTTGGTGGTGGTTGGCCGGCGGGTCTGTTAAGATCTCCTTTTGTTCGCGGCCGAACACCCACCGCATACACGTGTTTCTGCGGCGCCGTCGCCAAGTGGTAAGGCAGAGGTCTGCAAAACCTCCATCCCCGGTTCAAATCCGGGCGGCGCCTCCAATCTTCACATAGACAAATTCTGCCGTTTGTTCCGACGCGGCACTATCGAGCGCCAGTTGTCGTTCCCAAGTGTTCCCACGTTTTGGGACCGTCGCAGGGATTGTGGTCGGTTCTCAAGGGGTTGGGCGCGTTCCGGGCAAAAGGGTGGAGGTTCCAAAACCTCCACCCGGATACGAAGCTCCGGAGCGGGTGCACCAAAGCTCCATGGATTGTCGATTCGCCGGAGTGACACCAAGGAGCACGTTGCCGATGCGGGGTCGTGCGGTCTGGGCGGCCGTCGGCAGCGTGCAACACATCACCGCTGCAACGCCGGCGATCCCCAATCGTGTTTACGAGAGATGTCGCATGACGTCCTCCAGCCTTTCATTGGCTCGGAGCTACTGCGGCCGTGTGGAATACGGATTGCCCCCCAACGCGTTCGAAATAGCCGCGATCGCCCGCTGCGCCCGGATGCTGTTGCCCGCGTCGTCGAGCGGCGGCGAGACGACGGCGATGCCGAACTTGCCGGGCGAGACGGCGATGATGCCGCCGCCGACGCCGCTCTTGGCCGGGAGTCCGGTGTGATACAGCCACTTGCCTGAGTCGTCATACAGGGCGGCGGTCGCCATTACCGCGAGGACGCCGGGCACCTTGGCGGCGTCGATCACCTGCTTGCCGGTGACGGGGTTCTGCCGCCGGCTGCGAGCGTTGCTGCCATCGTCGCGAGGTCCTTGGCGTTGACGCCGATCGAGCACTGACGGGTTATAGAGATCGACGGCCTGCTGCCAGTTCGATCTAATGTAGCCATAGGCGAGCATCAGCGCGCCGATCGCCTGGTTGCGCTGGTTGGTGTCCGACTCGGATTTATGGACATCCTGCAGCGCGGTCAGCTGGCGCCCGGCGGAGTCACTGTTGGAAGTCCATGATCTTCTTCCCGACCGCGTCTGAGTTCGCGCCAGTGACCATGCTGGTGGCGGAGATCGCGCCCGGATTGACCAACGGGTTCATTTCGGGAGCACCGCACGCCTTCTACGGCGATGATTGAATTGAATCGTACGCCGGTGGCGTCGACGCCGATGCGTTTCTCGACGGATTCCAGCCCCT